>ENA-UOIY01001179-UOIY01001179.1-human-gut-metagenome-genome-assembly--contig:-P114-NODE-1179-length-30984-cov-10.879046_pt1 | contig 30984 bp, 22 predicted proteins | sample MGYA00242335_ERZ723882 | MGnify/ENA metagenome assembly ERZ723882
GACGGGACGTTCCTCGCCCGACTTGGGGAGGGGTCTGGTGGTGTCGTGGGGCTGTTCAATCTATTGACAAAAGCGCGTTTTTTGCGCGCTAGCAAAGATATGGGGGTGATCAGGCTGCAAAATATCAGCTGACCTCCCGCGCGCTTGGGCGTCCGGCTTGGTCGGGCGCTCTTTTTTTGTGCCTGTTTACAGTAATTTTACGAAATTTTCGTGCAAATATTATATACACAGGTTATTATACTAATATTGTTCAAAATCGGGAGGCATTTACACTTGTACTGCGTTATAGATATAGGCTCGAACACGATCAGGCTCGTCATATACACGCTCGAAAACGGGCAGCTAAATCAGGCGCTCAGCAGCAAGGCCACGGCGGGGCTTGCGGGCTTCGTCGAGGACGGGGCGATGTCCGAGGAGGGCATCGAGCGGCTGCTCGGCGTACTGCACAGGTTCCACGGCGTGCTCTCGCTGCTGCCCGACTGCCAGGTCTATCCCTTCGCCACCGCCTCACTGCGCGGGCTGAAGAACACGGCCGACATCGTGGCCCGCGTCGAGCGCGAGACGGGCTTCAAGATAGACGTCATCACCGGCCGCGAGGAGGCCATACTCGACTACCGCGGCGCAGTTGGCCGGATGCAGGAGCGCTCCGGCGTCCTGGTGGACATCGGCGGCGGCAGCACGGAGCTCGTATTCTTCCGCTCCCGCGAGGTCATTGCAGCGCGCAGCCTGCCGCTCGGCTCGCTCGCGCTCTTCAACCGCTTCGTCTCCGGCGTCATCCCCGACAAGCAGGAGCTGCGCAGCATGCGCGCCGAGGCGATGAAGGTCATCTCAGCCGCCATGCCGCCCGAGGGCGACTTCGTGCCCGAGCCCATCTGCGGCGTCGGCGGCACGGCCCGCGCGGCAAACCAGCTCTACCTCGCCGCAGGCGGCGGGACCGAGGGCTATTCTCCGGATTTCCTGCGCGACGTACTCGCCCAGGCCGAGGCCAATCCCCGCAAGCTCATGCGCCGCATACTCAGGCTCGCGCCCGAGCGCGTGCACACGCTGATCCCCGGCATCGTCGTACTCAGCACCGCGGCCGAGCTCTGCGGCGCCAAGACGATAGTCACCAGCAGCTACGGCGTGCGCGAGGGCTACCTTGAAAACATGCTCGAAAAGGAGGGCCTGCTCCATGGCTGATCATCCCTACACGCAGGACCGCGAGCTCTCCTGGCTCGCCTTCAATGACCGGGTGCTCTCCGAGGCGATGGACGAGACGGTTCCGCTGCTCGAGCGGCTCAAGTTCGCCGCCATCTTCACCAGCAACCTCGATGAGTTCTTCATGATCCGCGTCGGCAGCCTCTTCGACCTCGAGAACATCAAGCCCGATACCCACGACGTCCGCTCCGGCATGACGCCCAAGGAACAGCTCGAGGCCATATACAAGGCCGTCCGCCCGCTCTACCGCAAGCGCGAGCACATCTGCTCCCTGCTCAGCCAGCGGCTGCGCGCCGAGGGGATAAGGCGGATGGACCCTGCCAAGCTCTCCGGCGAGGAGCGCGACTACTGCGCGCGCTATTTCGACACCTGCATGGAGCCGGTCATCTCGCCGCAGATAGTAGACAACCTGCACCCCTTCCCCCACCTCAAGAACAACATCCTGCACGTCGGCGCATGGGTCGAGCGCAAGGGCCGCGAGATGCTCGCGGTCGTGCCCATGCCGGAGGCGCTCTCCCCCCTGCTCTATCTGCCGGGGCCTGAGCTGAGATACATCCACACGGAGGACATCCTGCTCGAACACGTCGAGGACATCTTCAAAAACTACCGCGTGCTCGAAAAGGTCGTCTTTCGCATCACGCGCAACGCTGACATAAATCCCGACGACGAGGCCTTCGACCCCGACAGCGACGACTTCCGCAAGACCATGCGCCGAGCAATCCGCCAGCGCATGAGGCTGGCCCCTGTGCGGCTTGAGCTCTCACGGGAGATAAGCAAGGACTTCTCCGGCTATCTCAAGGAGCGGCTGCCGGTCACGTCGGAGCAGATATTCGTGACCAGCGCGCCGCTCTGCCTGGACTACGCCTACACCCTGCCCTCGCGCCTGGACGCCGAAAAGCGCGCGGCGCTGAGCTATCCGCCCTTTGAGCCGCAGGAGCCGGCCGGCATCTCGCTCAGCGAGAGCATGACCCGCCAGATACAGCGCCACGACCGGCTGCTCTCCTACCCATACGAGAGCATGGCCCCCTTCCTCCGGCTGCTGCGCGAGGCCGCGAACGACCCGGCGGTCATATCCATCAAGATAACCATCTACCGCCTGGCCAGCAAGGCAAAACTCGTGGACTATCTCTGCGAGGCCGCCGAGCACGGCAAGGATGTGACCGCGATAATCGAGCTGCGCGCCCGCTTTGACGAGCTCAACAACATCGACTGGTCCGAGCGCCTTGAGGACGCGGGCTGCACGGTGCTCTACGGCTTTGAGGACTACAAGATACACTCCAAGCTCTGCCTCATCACCCGGCGCGAGCACGGCGAGATACGCTGCATAACCTACGTCGGCACCGGCAACTTCAACGAAAAGACCGCCAAGCAATACACCGACCTCGCGCTGCTGACCGCCGACCCGGCGATAGGGCGCGACGCGGCGGAATTTTTCAAGAACATGTGCATCGCGAACCTCGAGGGGCGCTATGAGCGGCTGCTGGTCGCGCCCGCCGGACTGAGCTCAGGCGTCACGGCGCTGATGGACCGCGAGATCGCCAAGGGCGAGGCCGGGCGGATGCTTATCAAGATAAACTCGCTGACCGACATCAACCTCATCCGCAAGCTGCGCGAGGCCTCGCAGGCGGGCGTCAAGATAGACCTCATCGTCCGCGGCATCTGCTGCATACTCCCCGGCGTGCCTGGCGAGACGGAGAACATCCGCGTCATAAGCATCGTCGGGCGCTATCTGGAGCACTCGCGCATCTACTGCTTCGGCGAGGGCGCGGACGAGGTGATGTACATCTCCTCGGCGGACTTCATGACCCGCAACACCCGCCGCCGCGTGGAGGTGGCCTGTCCGATAACCGACGCCGCGGCGCGGCGCAAGCTGCACGATATTCTCGACGCCTGCCTCTCCGACAACGTCAAGGCGCGCCAGCTCCTGCCCGACGGCAGCTACGTCAACCTGCCCCGCCCCGGGGAACCTTTTGACTGCCAGGAGCGTCTTATGGCCGAGGCGATTGAGAACGCGCCCTCGGCGCCGATACCGCACCGGGCGATGAGCTTTCTCTCCCGCATCTTCCACCACGGCGAAGGCAGGCAGTAAAAATCGGCCGGTCCGCAATGGACCGGCCTTTTTCACACGGCGATGAGCGTTATCTCCGTCGGGTAGATGGGCGAGCCGTGGTGGCGGAGGTAGAGCGTGTAGTCTCGGGAGATGTCGAATATCATGCGCGGTATCTGCCATAGGTCCTCGTTGCTGTGGTAGACGGAGATGAGCAGCTTGGGGTGGTCGTTGAGTATGTGCCTACGGGCTCCGGTCAGAGCGTGCTGCTCCGCGCCCTCGATGTCCGCCTTGATGAGCGTCACCGGCTCGTCGATGTCCGCATCCAGCGTCGTGACCTCGACCTCGCCCTCACCCTCGGCCAGGCGGTTTGCCGAGCCGTCCGCGACGCCGTCTTCGAGCCGCATCCGGCCCTCGGTATCCGAGACGCCCTTGAGGCGGCAGTCGATGTCGCGGTATGCGGCGAGGTTCTTTTGCAGCTTTGCGAAGTTCGCGGGCGCTATCTCGTAGCAGTAGATGCGCCGGTAGCAGTCCTCGCCGTAGTTTTTTATGTAGGATAGCACCGTGTCGCCCGTGTAGGCGCCGAGGTCCACGACCACCTCGTCCGGGCCGCAGTGGACAAGGTCCAGGTCGAAGTAGTCGTCGTAGAGCGCCTCCTTTGTCTGCGTCGTGGTCTTGAAATCGTAGGCGTACCAGTTGTTGAGAATGCCGTAGAGCGTCTTTTTGGAGCGGTAGTCCGCCAGCTGCTCGTAGAGCCAGACGTATTCGTCCAGGTGCTCAAAGAGCGCCAGCTCCTTGAGCTCTATCTCGTCGTAGATGCCGCGCTCTGGCTCGAGGCGGCCCCAGTAGCCGAAGCGGTTGAAAAAGTCCGCACAGCTGCGCTGCGTCTCGGCCGGGACGGCGTCAAAGCCGCGGCGTATGCGGTAATAGAGCTCCTTCTCCCCCAGCGCGCGTATCTCCGCTGCGAGACCGTAGAAGCTCCTGTCGATGATGTTCATAGCATCACGCCCCTTTTGATAAGGATATTACAAAAATGGTGTAATATTCTTGATCATAATTGACTTGCAATTTTTTGAATATTGTAGTAGTATCTTGTAGCCAAAAGGCGAATAATTATAGAAATATTTGGAGGTATAGGCATGAAACGGAAATTGTTCGTTGCTGCTTTGGTGCTGATATTGGCGCTGGCAATGCTCCCGTCCTTCGCGCTGGCGGACGGGCCTGTGGCAACCGTTAATGGCGTCTCCTGCAACAGTGTAGGCGAGGCGCTCACCGCCGCCTTGAGTGCTGGCAGCAACGGCGGAACCGCGAATATCCAGCTGCTCACGGACATTGAGGGGACCGCAGATGCCGGCATTCAGATCCCCGCGGGCGTTACGGTAGTTATTGACCTGAACGGCCATGCCTTGGTCGGCAAAAACGCCTCGAGCTTTGTTGTCAACTACGGCAATCTCACTATCAATGACAGTACTGCCGCTGAGGGCGATCATGGCGTTGGAACCGGCCGTATTTATACCACCGATACGGATGATCAGGGCCGTCATGCTGTGGTAAACTACGGCACGCTCGTTATAAACGGCGGCATATTTGGTGACAAGAACACCGACAAGACCGACGCCAATGACGTGCAGCGCGGCAACGCAGTGCGCAACTATGGCGTCGCCACCATCAACGGCGGTGCTTTCACCTGCTGTGATAACTACACTGGCATTCAAAATGCAAGTGGTGAGCGCGGCTATGCTTATGCCATTGCAAACGGCTCTGCAAGTTACCCGGACGCCACTATGACCATCAACTATGCCACTGTCTACGGCAGTATCAATGGCCTCATCGCAGCTGACGGCGGTACTCTTACCGTAAAGGACGGCAGCTACACTCTCGGCGACGGCACCGAAACCAATCTGTGGCGTGTAGTGTACACCTCCGGTAACGGTGTGGTAAACATTGATGGCGGACAATACACCAGAAATGTCAAGAACACATATGGGTTTTTCGGTGGAACTGTATCCGTTTCAGGGGGCAATTTTACTGAAAACGACTCTAACGGCATTAATATTGATTTTGGCACAGTAGATATTTCAGGCGGCGAGTTCAACGGTACTATCACTACTGGTAGTTCTACCGATCTTGTTATTGTCGGCGGCACCTTCACCAGCGATGTATCAGCCTATGTTTCCAAGAGCGCAACCACCTCCACCACTGATGGAGGCAAAACCACCGTCACCCCCAACACCGCTGACACCGCCGTTGCCAGCATTGAGCGCGGCGGTCAGCCCCTCTACTACACCTCTCTCAACGACGCAGTCGCCGAGGCGAGGGACGGCGAGACGGTGGAGGTGCTGGAGAGCACCACCATCAGCAGTGCTCTTGAGATCAAGAACAACATCACCATCGACGGCAACGGCAACACCGTCACTGCCGACAAGTGCGTCGGCCTCTACATCAAGGCCGACCTCAGCAAGCTCACCGTAACCGACCTCACGCTCAAGGGCGTGCTGCCCGAAGGCTCTCTTGCCGGCGAGGGCGGCACCGGCTCCTTCATGGGCATCGGCACCTATAACGGATGCTACGGCGTCGGCGACCTCCAGCTCACCAACGTCACCGTCGACGGCTTCTCCTACGGCCTCTACTTCGGCAAGAATCCTGCTGGCGGCATCGGCCCCTATAATGAGAACCCCGTCAGTGTCACTGCCAACAACCTCACCGTTCAGAACTGCTACATAAAGGGCGCTTACTTTGAGAAGCTCACCGACTCCACTTTCACCAGCTGCAAGTTCGTTAATAACGGCACCGATGAGACCAAAGTGGAAAGCGGCTTCCGCACCTGGATGTGCGGCGTGGACATCAACCTCAAGAACGGCAGCTACAAGAACATCAGCTTCGTCGGCTGCACCTTCACCAACAACGGCGCCAACAGCGGCACCGCCCTGCTCATCAAGGCGCGCGACGACGGAAATTACGGCGAGACCACCAGCCTCGACGGCGCCACCGTCTCCGGCTGCACCTTCGCGAACAACCATGGCACCACGCCTGTCATTCTCGGCGAGCCGGGCAAGGGCAACAAGACCCCTGTGAACGTCAGCATCCAGTCCGACGTCAAATACACCAGCAACGTCGCCGCGGCTTCCAACTTCACCGTCACCTTCAACTCCAACGGCGGCACTGAGTACGCCACACAGCTTGTTGAAGCTGACAGCGAGATAATCCTCCCCACCCCGAGCAAGTCCGGCTACATCTTCCTCGGCTGGCGCTGCGGTGAGAACACCTACAACGCCGGCGCGACCGTCAAGGTCACGGCGGACATGGCCTTCACCGCCGTCTGGGGCAATCTGCCCGACGTGAAGCCCGACACCAAGCCGGACCAGCCTGTCGTCACCGAGTTCCCCTTCTATGACGTCGCCGCGAGCGCCTGGTACTACGACGCCGTGAAGTACGTCTACGACAAGGGCCTCATGGACGGCGTTGACACCCACGAGTTCGCGCCCAACGCCACGCTGACCCGCGCCATGGTCTGGACCATCCTGGCCCGCGCCGAGGGCGTGGACACCACCGGCGGCGCCTCCTGGTACGCCAAGGCCCAGGAGTGGGCTGTCGCCAAGGGCGTCAGCGACGGCGAGAATCCCAACGCCGCGATCACCCGTCAGGAGCTCGTGACGATGCTCTACCGTCTCGCGGGCTCGCCCTCCGTCACCGGCAGCCTCACCGCCCCCGACGCCTCGAGCGTCAGCAGCTGGGCGAAGGACGCGATGCTCTGGGCCATGAACCTCGGCCTCGTCGAGGGCGACGAGAACGGCGCTGTCACTCCGACCGCCACCGCCACCCGTGCCCAGGCCGCGGCGCTGATCATGCGCTACACCACGAAATAAGCACACAAAGCCAAAGGGAGGCCCTCGGGCCTCCCTTTTTTGCTGTCTATATAAAGCAAAAGCCCGGCCTCTGCCGAGCTCACGTAACTCACGGTGTTCTCACTTGTCGCTCACATGGCTCTCGCTGCTGCCAAAGATGAGATCATCGATGTCGACGTCCATTCTATCGCCTCCTCTCTCTTGCTTTCTACTGCATTATATGCGTCGCATTGCGCATGTTTCAAGCAAGCTTGTGTTAAATCGAGATCAAAAAAACCGGCCGGAGCAAAAGCTCCGGCCGGCTGCGTTTATTGGGTTTTAGATCTTCATGCAGACGTCCCACGCGCGCCAAATAACGGTGCGGAGGTTGCCGATGGCGATGCAGTCGCCCACGAGGTGGACGTTCTTGCCCTTCTTCGCCACGGGGGTGGGGACGAAGCCGATGGCGTTGACGACGTTGTCGCACTCGACCTCGGTGGTGGTGCCGTCCTTGCCCTTGATGGTGACGCTCTTGTCGCCGATCTTGGTGATGGTGGACTCGAGGTAGATGGGCACCTTGTGGAACACCAGAGCCTCGCGGAGGTAGGAGGCGTTCGGCAGAGGCACGTTCGCGGCCGCGACCAGGTCGACGGCGTACTCTACCACAGTCGGGTGCTTGCCCTGGAGGACCAGCTCGAGCGCGGCCTCGCAACCGGACTGGCCGCCGCCGAAGATGACGACCTTGTCGCCGACGGGCTTCTGCTCGGCCAGGAGCTCGGTGAGGGTCATGGTCTTCTCAAAGCCGGGGATGGGCATCTTTCTGGGCACGGAGCCGGTGGCGACGATGATCTCGTCGAAGCCGCCGAGCGTGCGGATGTCGTTTATCTCGGTGTTGAAGCGGACCTCGATGCCGTTGCGGGCGATCTCCTTCTTGTACCACTCGATGAGCTGCTTGTCGTTCTCCTTGAAGGACATGGACGAAGCGGTGATGAACAGTCCGCCCAGACGGTCGGTCTTCTCGAAGATGACCGGCTTGTGGCCGCGGCGCTTGAGCACCAGGGCACATTCCATACCGCCGATTCCGCCGCCGATGATGGCGACCTTCTTCGGCTTGGTGGTCGGGACGATCTTGTACTTGTTGTGCTGCATCGTCGGCGGGGTCAGGGCGCAGCGGGCAAGGTGCATGGAATCCCACAGAGGCTGCAGATTGTTCGTGCCCTTGTACTTGGCCATGTTGAAGCAGCCGTTGTGGCAGCGGATGCAGGGCTTTATGTCCTCCTCGCGGCCTTCCTGGATCTTGATGATCCACTCGGGGTCGACGAGGTTCTGGCGGGCGATGGCGACGGCGTCGAGCCTGCCGGCCTCGATCTCGGCCGCGGCGACCTCGGGCTCCATCTTGCCGGCGCAGACGACCGGGATGTTGCAGTAGTTCTTTATGTGCTCAACTTCCGCAAGGTTGCAGTTGTTGGGCATGTACTGAGGCGGATGCGCCCAGTACCAGGCGTCGTAGGTGCCGTTGTCGCAGTTGAGCATGTCGTAGCCGGCTTCCTCAAGCAGCTTGACGACCTTCTCGGACTCGGCCATGTCGCGGCCGAATTCCTTGAACTCCTCGCCGGGGACGGCGCCCTTGAAGAAGTCCTTCGTCTTGGAGACGACGGAGTAACGCAGGGAGACGGGGAAGTCCGCTCCGGCTTCCTTCTTGATCTCCTTGACGATATCGGTGGCGAAGCGCAGGCGGTTCTCCAGCGAGCCGCCGTACTGGTCGGTGCGGTAGTTGAAGTTCGCGATGGCGAACTGGTCGAGGGTGTAGCCCTCGTGGACGGCGTGAATCTCGACGCCGTCGACACCGGCCTCGCGCAGGAGCTTGGCGGTCTTGCCGAAGGCGGCGACGCTCTCCTGGATCTGCTCAACGGTCAGAGGCTTGGACTTGTAGTCCTCCTTCCAGCGGTTGGGCGTGTCGGAGGCGGAGGCGCAGAGGTACTCGGCGTCCATTATCGGGCTGGCGAGCTTGCCGATAATCGGGTGGTCAAGGCACATGCCGATCATGTCGGTGACGGCCATGGAACGTCCGCAGCCGGCGGCCAGCTGGATGAACAGCTTGGAACCGGTCTTGTGGAACTCCTTCATGTACTCCTTAAGGGGCTTGTAGAGGCTCTTGTTGTTGTACAGCCAGCGGTTGCCCATGACGTCGCGCACCCACTGCATGCCGGGGAGAACGAGGCCAACGCCGTTTCTTGCCTTCTCAAGCAGGAAATAGGCCGCTTCCTTATCGAAGTGGCTGGGCTCCATCCAGCCGAACAAGGACGTGCCGCCCATGGAGCACATGACTATGCGGTTTTTGATCTCCACATTGCCGATCTTCCAGGGTGTAAACAGAGCATTGTACTTTTGATCCATGCAATACATCCTTTCCTGAACACTTTTTAGAGTTACAGCGATGCCCCGCGCTGCAAGGCCGCGGGCATCTTTGTCCCGGCAAAACCGCCCTCCCGGCACTGCGGAGAAGGCTGAAAACCGCAGCAGACTGCCGCCGAAATGGCGCTTTCTCAACCGGTGACTCAGATTGTTTGTAGTATAACATACATTTTCACAAAAAGCAACTGGATAAATGCCTGTTCCTTGGCAAAGTTGGTGAAAAAACCTGCTGAAACTTTCACATAGCCCAAATCGGGCAGACACGCCGTCTCTTTGGCTGCCTAAAAGGTTAAAAAATTGACCGGACCGCGGTGCAAACCGGGGTCCGGTCATCAATCAACGTCGCCGCGCTCAGCCAGCAGGCCCTGGAGGGCCTGGCGGAGGGCGGTCAGCGCCAGGGCGGCGCGGCGGAGCAGGCTGGGAGCGGGTGTTTCGTCGCCGCAGAGGCGGGCGCAGACGTCCTCGGGCCGGAGCAGCACCGTCTTGATGACCGGCATGTCCTGCACCAGCTCCAGCAGCGCGCAGGCGCAGGCGTGCAGCTCGGCCGGGGCGTCCTTCTGGCAGATGTAGCCCGTCTTGTTGTACGTCCGCCGCCGGGTCACGACGCCGATGGCGATGACGTCGCCAGTCTCCGGGTCCGAGGCGGTCCCGATACCGGCGGCGTCGGCGGGCATGGGGTATTTGTCCCGCATGGCCGCGTATTCCTCAATTTTCACTTTCCGTTCTCCTTGAATATTCGTCGCAGTAGTCCATCAGCGCGGCGAGGCTGCTTATGCGGTAATAGCCGTCCACCATGCGTATCAGCCCGCGCTCCCGCAGGGCCTTGAGCTCCTTAGACACCGTCACTCGGTGCAGTCCGCTGAGCGCGCCTATCTTGTCCTGCGTCAGCTTTTCGGTTATGACTATCTCGCCGTCTTTCTCCTCCCCGAAGGCCAGGGCAAAGTCCAGAAACTGCGAGCATATCTTCATCGTAGCGTCCGCGCTCGTCTCAAACATCCGCTGCGAGAGCGACATGGCGCCGAGGTCGGAGATGGCGTTGAGCACGTCCAGCGTGACCGAAAAGTCCGCCTTCATCGCCTGCGTCAGGTCGTGGTAGGATATCATCTGCGCCGTGCAGGGCGACACGGCGCGGTAATAGAGGTCGCAGGGCTTGCCGGTGAGCTGGTACTGCTCCAGCAGCAGGCTGCCGTCCTCAAAGGAGAGCATCAGCCGCTGGCGGTTCGCGCTGCTCACGATGCCCGCAATGACCCGGCCGGTTTTGAGGAAATAGCAGTACTGCGGGTACATGCCCGGCATGGCGATGAGCTGGTCGGCGCGGAACTCGACCGGCTCGCCCAGGCGCTGAAAGAACCAGGCGTTCTGGCGCGAGCTGACGAAGCTCGGGACCTTTATCCGGATGTTAGGGCTGTCCTTCACGCTTTTCCTCCCCAAAGGTCACGACCGCGGCCCCCTCCATATCGAAGGCGCCGGGTATTTCGCCGCCGAAGGTTATCCGGCCGCGCAGCTCGTCCGAGCGCCAGACTTCGCCGTCCGGCTCCAGATGCTTTATGTACCGGCCCAGAACGGAGAGCGCCTCCTCCCTGTCCGGGCTCAGGCCCGGGAGACCGACAAAGCGGACGGTGAGCAGATACTGCTTGGCGAGCCCGGCCATGACGGATATCTGCGGCAAGGTCTCCGGCAGCAGGACGCTCGACACGGTCACGGGTATGCCGTGGGCGACGGCGGCCCAAAGGCCGTTCAGGATGTCGTTCATGACCTGTTCGCGGCCAGTTATCGCGGCGAAATCAAAGGCGTTGCAGGTGTCGAGGTGCAGATTCACGCCGTCTAGCCCCGCCTTGGCGAGCTCCGGCACCAGCGGTGCGAGCCTCGTGCCGTTGGTGGTGAGGCCGACCCATTCCGTGCCAGGCTGGGCCTTCAGCTCCCGCACCAGACCGCAGACGTCCGGCCAGAGCAGGGGCTCGCCCCCCGCGAGCTCCACGCGCTCCGCGCCCTTGGCGGCGGCCAGCACGGCGGAGCGCTCCGCTTGCGCGGCGTTCCCGCTGCGGCGGCAATAGCGGCAGGCGAGGTCGCATTCCTCTGTAAGTATTATCCTCAGCTTTTCCATCCTTGTCAACCTCCGCAGCCCCCCGCGGCGCGCCGCGGGGGACTGTTTTGTGTGTCTTATGCCTTCAGTCTCAGGACGGACTGCTTTACAAGCGACATCGCGACCTGCACCTTGTAGGCGTTCTTCTCGAAGGGCACCGCGCCCTCGAGGGCTATGCGCGCGGCCTCCTCGGCGGTCTCCTCGGTCGGAGCCTTGCCGGTGAGGTAGCTCTCCGCCGCCTCACGCCGGAGCGGCACGGGGGCGACGCCGCCGAACACCAGGCGGGCGCTCTTGATAATGCCGCCCTCGAGCTCGTAGGCGCTGGCGAGGCTGACCATGGCGAAGTCCACGCTGTCACGCAGGCGGAACTTGTCGTAGTGGGCGCTGACGCCCTCGCGCACGGGGATGTCTATCTCCGTCACCAGCTCGTCGGGGTCGAGCATGTCCTTGACCTTGAGCTTTTCCGTGAAGAGCTCGGCGGCGGGCAGGGTCTTTTTCGTGGTCTTTATCTCCGCGTCCAGCGCGACGAGGACGGGGCTGATGTCGCTGGCGTTGACGCTGTAGCAGCCGCAGTTCATGCAGCGCTTGGCCTCGGCCTCGGCGGCCTCCTGGCTGATGGTCACCGTGTCCTCGCGCTCGAGGTTGCGCTCCTCGACCGGGATGGAGATGTCCTTCACGCCGCGGTGCAGCTCGGAGAAGCTCGGGTCGAACTTCAGGAAACCGTCGTGCTTGTACACGGGCTTCGCGATGCCGACGCTCTCGTTCATCGCCTCGGCCGCGTTGCGGCCCTGGCGGATGGCGCTGATGACCGTGCTCGGGCCGGAGACGATGTCGCCGCCGGCGTACACGCCCTTGTGGCTCGTGGCCTGGCTCTCCTCATCGACCACCAGGCGGCCCCTCGCGCTCGCGTAGTCGCCGAGGAAGCTCAGGTCGACCTGCTGGCCGGCCGCCATCAGCACGCTGTCCGCGTTCACGATGGTCGTCTCGTCCTCGTCGTAGTGCAGCACCAGCTTGCCCTTCTCGTCGCGCGTGTAGAACGTGCGCTTGAGCTCCATGCCAGTGACCTGGCCGTCCTTGTAGAGCGCGCGCTTCACGCCCCACTGAGGCATGATCTGCACGCCTTCCTCCTTGGCGCGCTCGATCTCCTCGCGGGAGGCCGTCAGCTCGTTCTCGGGCTTGCGGAAGATGAGCGTTACGCTCTTCGCGCCCAGGCGCTTCGCCGTCACCGCAACGTCCATCGCGACGTTGCCGCCGCCGATGACGATGACGTTCTCGCGCTTTTTCTTGTTCATCCACTTGTTGACCTCGACCAGGAACTCCAGGCCGAACTCCGTGAACTCCTCGCCGTCGAAGCCCAGCACCGGGCGCTTCCACGCGCCGGTGGCGTAGAACACCTTGTCGAAGCGGCGCTCCAGGCTCTCCGCGTCAAAGTCGCGGCCGAGCTCCTTGCCCATCTCGAAGTCCACGCCCATGCCCTTGATGGCCTCGGCGACCTCGTCGACGTAGTGCTTGGGCAGGCGGTAGTTCGGGATGGCGTACTGCAGCATGCCGCCCGCCTTCTCCATCTTGTCGTACACGGTGACGGAGTGGCCCGCCTTGCGCAGGTAGTACGCCGCGGTGAGGCCCGCGGGGCCCGCGCCGACGACGGCGACATTGACGCCCGTCTCCTTCTCGGGGGCCTTGTAGTAGACGTCCTTGTGCTGCATGGCGTAGTCGCCCAGCGCGCGCTCGACGGTGTGGATGCTCACGCAGTCGTCGGCGTTCTTGATGTCCTCGGTGGCCATGACCGTCATGCGGTTGCAGTGGTTCTCGCACAGGTGCGCGCAGACGCGGCTGGTGATGGTGGGCATCGGGTTCACGCGGTAGAAGATCTCAGCCGCCGCGGCCCAGTCGCCGGCGCGGAGCTTTTCCATGTAGGCGCCGATGTCCGTGTTGTTCGGGCAGCCGCCGGAGCAGCCGACGGGGTTCGCGACCTTCATGCCGCCGAAGATGGAGTGATACCTGCTGTCACCCTTCAGCGCAAAGCACTCCGCGCCGCCCTTGCGGGCGCAGTCGAGCCTGCCGCCTATCTCGTTGGGATAGCGGTAGAACCAGCAGCGCACGTCCTGACAGATATTGCCTCCAATGGTGCCGATGCCGCGAACGAGCGGCGTGGCGACGGAGTGCGCCGCCTCGGCGAGGGCGGGGACGGCGGAGGCCACGGCTTCGCTCTCGGTGAGCTCGGCGAGGGTGGTCATGGCGCCGACCTTGAGCTTGCCGTCCTCAACGGCCACGCCCTTGAGCTCAGGGATGTCGCGGAGGGAGACGACCTTTTTCGGATATTTGGGCAGGATGTCCTGCTTGAGTTCGCCGAGCAGGTCGCTGCCGCCTGCCATGTATACGGCGCCGTTTTCCATCTCGCCGGAGGCCTCGGCGCAGGTCTGGGGGCGAACATAATCAAATCTCTTCATCTTATTTCTCCTTCCCTCAAATCTTGCCGAGCGCCTTGAGTATCACGTCCGGCGTGGCCGGATAGGTGGCGACCTGGACGCCGATGGCGTTGGAGATGGCCTGCATGGTGGCGCTGGCCGCGGCCGCGCCCGCTATCTCGCCGACGCCCGTGGCCTTGAACTGGAAGGTGTCGAACCGGCTCTCCATGAAGCAGGTCTCGTACTTCGGGAACTCGTTGAAGGGGCGCCACTTGTACTCTATCATGTCGTAGGTCATCGTGCGGCCCGTGCCGGGGTCGATGATGTGCTCCTCAAAGGTGGCGGTGTCGAGCGAGGCGGAGCCTATGCCGCCCTGGGCCTGCATCTCGAGGCCGGAGGGGTCGATCATCTGGCCGCAGTCCGTGCCGCCGAGCATGTTGAGAACGTCCACCTTGCCGGTCTCGCGGTCCACCTGGACCTCGAGGAACACGATGAACATGTTCGGCGTCGAGAAGTTCTCGAGGTGCTGGCCGTAGCCGGTGAGGGTGAGGTCCTGGGGGATGAGCTTCTTCCAGGTAACGAACTTGCCCGGGCGGGCAACGGTGGCGACGCCGTACTCGGTGAGGTACATGCTGTCCTCGGCGACCTCGAGGTAGGGCTTGGCGAGCTCGAAGAGCTTGTGCTTGGCATCCTCGGCGGCGCTGGAGACGGCGTGGCCGTAGGTGATGGTGCCGCGGCTGCCGCAGAGGCCGAAGCCCGTCGGGTTGATCATCGTGTCTCCCGGGGTTATCTCCACGCGCTCATAGGGCACGTTCATTATCTCGGCGACCATCTTGACGATGTTGCTGCGCTGGCCCATGCCGGACTCGGTGATGTTGGTCTGCAGCACGATGTGGGCCTTGTCACCGATGAGGTCGGGTACTACGCGGACATAGGCCTCGGTGTTGTCCTCGCCGATGTCGGCGTTGCCGATTATTCCGCAGCCGACGCCGCGGACAAAGCGGCCGTCCTCGCTCTCCCAGGTGGGCACGCCCCAGCCCTTCCACTTGTCCTTCCAGCCGAACTTCTCCGCCGCTGCCTCTATGGCCTTGACGTAGTTGACGGAGTGCGCCTGCCACTGGCGGCCGTCGCGCCAGGTGTAGACGTCGCCCTCGCCGACGTAGTTCTTCTTGTAGCACTCGACGGGGTCGAAGCCGCCCGCGCGCATGGTGCGGCCTATGAGCAGGGAGAGGCAGGAGTTGAGCTCCTGGCCGCCATAGCCGCGGACGATGCCGGCGGGCTGCTTGTTCGTGACGACGAGGTTGGTGTCGAGGTCCCAGTTGGGGCACTTGCACATGACGAGCTGAGCCTCGCCGATGCCGACGCCTATCTGGCCCTGGGTGGCGTTGCTCAGGCAGCCGGTGTCGACCGTCCACTCGGCCTTGACGGCCCTGACGACGCCGTCGGCGTCCATGCCTATCTTCGCGTGGACCTGGCTGCCGAGGCGGGTCTCGAAGCAGCACATCTGCTCGGCCTTGGTCTGGTAGAACTTCACGGGGCGGCCGGTCTTCATGGACAGCACCGCCGCGGAGGAGACGATTGCGACCTGGCTCTGCTTGTTGCCGTAGGAGCCGCCGACGTTGAAGGTGTGGATGTCCATGTTGCAGTCCGTGATGACGGAGGCGTTGGTGACCTTGCAGATGTAGCCTGACTGTGTGTCGCACCAGACGGTGAAGTCGCGGCCTCTCTCCCAGCGGACTATGGCTCCGGGGGGCTCCGGAGAGGCCGGGGCGGCCATCTTGGAGAACTCGACCGTGTCCTCGGCTATGTAGGCGCACTCCTCAAAGCCCTTCTCGGGGTCGCCCTTGACAAGGTGCCAGAACGGGCCGTCCTTCTGGAAGGGCGGATAGCCCGGGGTGACGATGTTGTTCTTGAACATGTCGGGATAGAGCTGCGGGGCGCCGTCCTTGATGGCCTCTATGCCGCTGGTGACGGCGGGCAGGACCTCATACTCGACCTCGATGAGCTCGATGGCCTCGTCGGCTATCTCGCGGGTCTCCGCTGCGACGAGGGCGACGGGGTCGCCTACGTAGAGCACCGTCTCGCCCAGTATGGGCTTCATCGGGGGCCAGCCCATGAGCCAGCTCTGGTCGATGTCCTTGTAGGTCAGCACAGCGGCGACGCCGTTGAGCTTCTTGGCCTTCTCGACGTTGATGCTCTTTATCCTCGCGTGGGCGTTGGGGCTGCGCTTGGCGCGGCCGATGAGCATCCTCGGCAGGGTGAAGTCGTCGAGGAAGGTGCATTTGCCGGTGACTATCTCGCGCGCGTCCTTGCGCGGGACGTTCACGCGGCCGACGTAGCGGTAGTTTTCCTGGGAATAGTTCTCGTTACCGAAGTGCTTCATCTTCTGCCCTCCCATTTCTCGTCGAGCTCCACGCCGCGGCCCGCGACGGAGGCTATGGCCTCAAAGACGTGGTATTGGCTTATGCAGCGGCAGTAGTTGCCGGAGAGCGCGTCGTGCACCTCCTCCTCGCTGGGGTTGGGGTTCTTGTCCAGCAGCGCCGTGGCCGTCATGATGATGCCCGGCGTGCAGAAGCCGCACTGGAAGGCGTTGTAGTCAAGGAACGCCTGCTGGACATTGGAGAGCTCGCCCGTCTCGGGGTCGGCGAGGCCCTCGAGGGTGGTTATCTCCGCCCCGTCGCAGTCGGCGGTGAGCAGCATGCACGAGGGCACGGCGTCGCCGTCCTTGATAACGGTGCAGCAGCCGCAGGCGCCCTCGTCGCAGGCGCGCTTTGCGCCGGTGAGGCCCAGCCTGTCGCGCAGCGTCTCCAGCAGCGTCTCGCTGTACGGCACCTGGCCGAAGGCGTCGCCCATCGAGAACACGCGCTTCACGCCGTTGACCGTCAATGTGGTGGTTTCCACGCCCATTTGTATTCCTCCTTGCTTTTTAAAGGCCCGGGCGGATGCCCTCCGCCCTCCTGAGGCCATGATAAGGCAGTGGAACTTTCCCTTCAACGGCATATGTAGCCCAGACTACATTAAAAGTTTATTTTTTGACGATGTCCCTGATATTCCCGGTCCACGGCGCAAAAACCCCGCCGGGGCTGCTCCGGCGGGGCTTGGCAAATATTCTGTTGGCGTCAGATGGATGTGACCTCCACTCCGAAGGGCCCGAGCTCCCGGCCCAGGGCGGTCACGGGGCGGGCGTTGTGGTTCATGAGTATGCGCACGCGGCGCTCGCCCTCTCCCCTCACGGCGCACTCCACGCCCTCGGGCAGTTCCAGGCGCTCGAGCACCGCGCGGCTCATCAGCTCGCCGAAGAGCGCGTCCAGCACGGCGGCGTCGGGGACGGTGCCGAGGTAATATGCCGCGCCGAGGCCGTAGTCGCAGCGGGTCACGGCGGCGTACTGGCGGTAAAACTCGTCGTCGTAGCGCCAGAGCACGTGCGCGCCCTGGGGGACTACCATGTCCCGGAACACCCCGGCCGTGCCGCGGCCGCTCTCGCCCGCGAGGGGGACGGCGTCCGGCTCCTGCAGGCTCTCGGTCTCGACGACGCACAGGCCCAGCATGTCCGTGAGGTCCACGGGGAGGCTCTTGCCGAAGACGAGGTTGTTGTCGCGGTCCTTCACGGCGGTGCGGAAGGTCACGAGCGCCACGCCCCCTGAGGCGACGTAGGCCTTCAGCCGTGCGGTGAAGTCCTGGTCGGTAACGGCCATGTTGGGGACGATGACCAGCTTGTAGCCCGAAAAGTCCCTCGAGGCGGGGATGACGTCCACGCCCACGCCGCTGCGGTGGAGGACGCCGTGCAGGCGCTTCATCTCCCGCTCCGGCTCCAGCAGCAGGCTCTGGCGCTGGATGCGGAAGGAGGCGAGGGAGTCGTAATCATATATTATCGCCGCCTCGGCCCTCACGGGCGCAGAGAGGGCGGCCTCGAACTGCTTCACCTCGGAGAAGAAGCTCTGCGCCTCGAAAAAGCGGCGGCGCGGGACGTTGTCCGGGTCCAGCAGGCCGCAGCAGAACTGCTCCGCCCCCTTGGCCGCGCCGCGGTAGCGGAAATAGAGCAGCCCGTCGCAGCCGTGAGCCATGGCCTGCCAGCTCCAGAGCCTGGCCTGGCCCGGGCGTGGAAGGCAGCCCGTGATGTCGTGGCCCTGCGCGCCCATGATGGCCTCGGTCACCCAGAAGTTTTTGCCCTTGAGTCCGCGGATGTAGTCGAGGCCGAAGGCTATCTCCTCCGGCGGCAGCGGCTCCCTCTGCCCGCCCCAGACGGGATAGTTGTTGTAGGCCGCCTTGTCAAGCAGCGCCGAGACGGCGGCGTAGTCCACGCTCTTGGTGAGGCCCCCGCCGGGGAAGTCGTGGATGATACATGCCTCCGGTATGATGCGGCGGAGGATTTCGCACTGCTCCTCGGCGAAGGCGCGGATGTTCTCGCCGCAAAACCGCTCCCAGTCGAGCCGCAGCGCGGGGTTTTGGGCGGCAATGGTCGGCGCGGGCATGGGTATCTCGTCAAAGGAGTTGTACTCCTGGCTCCAGAAGGCCGTGCCGTAGGCGCTGTTTAGCGCCGAGACGTCGCCGCCGAACTTGCGTGAGAGCCAGCCCTGGAATTTGCGTCGGCAGCGGGGACACCAGCACTTGTCGCTGCCCTCGTGGCCGAGCTCGTTGTCTATCTGCCAGGCGACGATGTTCCGCTCGCCGCGGTAGTGCTCGGCGAGGGCGGTGACTATGGCGCGGCAGCGCTCGAGATAAGGCTCGCTGCTGTAACAGGCCACATGCCGCCCGCCGTAGGCCCTAGGCACGCCGGTCTCGGACTGCGAGAGGATGTCCGGGTGAGCGTGCGCCAGCCACGCGGGCGGGGCGGCGGTGGGCGTGCCGAAGATGACGGAGAGTCCCCTCTTCCCCGCCGCGGCTATGACGCGGTCGAAGAAAGAGAAGTCGAATTTCCCCTCCTGCGGCTCCATGAGGTGCCAGGCGAACTCGCCTATGCGTATCACATTGCAGCCGAGCTCCACCATGCGGTCCAGGTCCTCATCCAGCATCCCGGGCTCCCACTGCTCGGGATAGTAGTCCACGCCAACGTACATGGCTCCCGCCTCCTTTTGCCCACATGATATCAACTCCCGCCCTCCCTGTCCAGCGCAAGGCGCAAAAAACCGGCCCCGTCATGGCGGAGCCGGTTTGGCGATATTCAGTCCTCGACCTCGACCTGCGTCGGGTAAGCTATGGTGCCCGTCCCTATGCTGCTCATCACTGTGATGTGTGCGCAAGTCTATGAGCCTGGGCAGCATTGCGCCGGGGAAGTTCATAATCTATTTGCAGTCGCCGCCTGCAAGGAAGTCGATTCCCTTGAGGCACTTCATGCGGAAGAAGAAGTAGTAGACAAGGTGCTGCTCGTACAGTGCCATATCCCCGATATACTCAGCAGGTGGTATGTTGACGAACTTCGTTATGCACAACTCCACCGCGTCCGGCAAGCCGCACGAGGGCATATCTTCCGAGCGCCCGGTATCTACCCGCGCTATTGCGCATCCAGTTCCCCGCCGAGCAGCCGCGCTCTCAGCGAGAGGACCCGCTGATGGATGGCCGCTATCGTCTCGCGGAAGACCGCGTCTCCCCTGCCCGTCGGGTCCTCCAGGCCCCAGTCCTCGCGGTGGCGGCAGGGCAGGTGCGGACAGTTCACGTTGCAGCCCATGGTCACGACGATGTCCACCGGCGGCAGCTCGGTGATGAGCTTGCTGCGCTGCGTGAGTTCCATGTCCACGCCGTAGAGCTCACGCATGAGCCGTACCGCGTCCTAATTTATGCGCGGCACCGTCTCCGTCCCGCCGGAGCAGCTCTCGAAGGCGTCGGCGGCCAGGAGCTTACCCAGCGCCTCTGCTATCTGGCTCCGGCAGGAGTTGTGCACGCAGACGAAGGCCACCCTCGGCCGGCGGCTCATTCCACTCCCCTGGCCCTGGCTATCAGGTCATGGGCGTCGTCCTTGTTGAGCGCCTTGCCGCAGGACACGACCTTGCCGTCCACTACGAGGGCGGGCGTGCTCATTACGCCGTAGGCCGCGATGCTGGCAAAGTCCGTGACATGTTTGACCTCATCCGTCATGCCGAGCTCGGCCAGCGCCTCCTTTGCAGAGGCCTCGGTCGCGCGGCACTTGGGGCAGCCCGCGCCCAGGACCTTTATGCCCGGCGCAGCCTTGGCGCTCTCCGCGCGGGCCATGTTCTCGCCGCTGACGCTCTCCGAGCAGCAGCAGCTGTGTGATCCATCCTTTTTCTTGCCGAAAAGACCCATGATTGATTCCTCCTATTTTTTATTTATATCAAAATGCCCTGTAATGCGTTAAAGAGATAGCCAACAGCGATTATGCCCGCCACGCAGACGGCGATGAACAGCCCCAGCAGCTTCGGCTTTACCGCCTTGCGCAGCATGATGAGCGAGGGCAGCGACAGCGTCGTCACCGCCATCATGAATGCCAGCACCGTGCCGAGCTGCGCGCCCTTTGCGAGCAGCGCCTCTGCCACGGGGATGCTGCCGAAGATGTCCGCGTACATCGGCACGCCAACTATCGTGGCCAGCACGACGCCGAAGGGGTTGTCGCTGCCGAGCACCGTCTCGATCCAGCTCTGGGGTATCCAGTTGTGGATGACCGCGCCGATTCCGACGCCGACGAGGATATAGGGAAAAACCTTTTTGAAGGTGCCGAGCATCTGCTCCTTGGCGTACTGCGCCCGCTCTCTGGGCGTCAGGCTCGGCGAGTCTATGTCCGCGCCCGTGGCCGAGAGGACGAAGCCTTCGACGTACTTTTCCATGTGCAGCCGCTCGATGACCGTGCCGCCTATGACCGCGATTACCAGCCCGAGCAGCACGTACACAGCCGCGACCTTTGCGCCGAAGATGCTCATCAGCAGCACCAGACTGCCGAGATCCACCATCGGCGACGAGATGAGGAACGAGAACGTCACGCCCAGGGGCAGTCCCACGCTGGTGAAGCCGATGAACAGCGGTATAGACGAGCAGGAGCAAAACGGCGTCACCGTCCCGAGCAGCGCCGAGATGATGTTCGCCCAGATGCCGCGGAAGCGCCCGAGTATCTTGCGGCTGCGCTCCGGCGGAAAGTAGCTCTGTATGTAGGAGATGATGAAGATAAGCACGCAGAGCAGCACGCATATCTTCACCACGTCGTAGAGGAAAAACTGCACGCTGCCGCCGACGCGCCCGTCTACGTCCAGCCCCAGCGCCTCAAGTCCCGCGCCGATAAGCCCGTTGAGCCACTTCATGCCGAGCAGCTGATCCTGTATGAAGGTCCACACACCCATGTGTCCGCCCCGCTTTCCAAGTTATATCAAGAATTTTTGATGTGTTCTGCCAAGCAAACGCCATTCCCGCGGGAATGGCGTGCTATTTTCCGCAGCAGCAGCCCTTATCCTGCTCCGCTGTGGGGGTGGTGAGCGCCTTGAGCAGCTCCACCGCGCGCTCTCGGCCCTCGCCGCTGAGGCGGTAGTGGGTCCACTTCCCCTCCTGACGGCTGACCACCAGGCCGGAGTCGCAGAGTATCTTCATGTGGTAGGAGAGGCCGGACTGCGTCAGGTCCATGGGCTCCAGCAGCACGCAGGCGCACTTTTCGCCGCTTCTGAGCTGCTCAAGTATCGCCAGCCGCTTCGGGTCGCACAGCGCCTTGAACACCCTCGCCTGCTCCTGATACGTCCCGTCCACGCTCTCACCTCACATCAAATATTTTTGATGCGTTCATTATAGCACCGTCTGCGTCGATGTCAAGGGGCAATTTCGGTTGACAGCCGTGCGGTACCGCTGCTATATTTGTTTCTTAGATGACACTGTGTTGGGAGATGAGCGCATATGCTGCAATACACAAAGGACGCCTCGCTCGCGGGGGTGGACATACCCTTCGGCGTAGTGGAGGTAAGCTATCCCGAGCCGGAGCTCTGGCGCCGCGAGGAGTTCTACGCCCTCGCCGGGAGCGAGCTCGACGCTGCGCGCGAGGCCGCCGAGCCCTATGAGCGCAAGGCCGTGTTCGGGGATAACCCGTATTTCCGCTTCTTCAAGAAGTTCAAAAAGACCTTCCCCATCGTGCTGCAATTCGAGTCCGCCGTCATACGCGGTGCGGGCATACCCGGCGAGAACCCCGTGACGGACGTGCCTTATCTGCTGGAGCTCACGTCCCACGTCCTCTCCGGCACGCACGACATCGACCACATCGTGGGCGGCGTGGAGCTCTATCTGAGTTCGGAGCGCACGAATTTCCCAGGCATGCGCGGCTCTGAAGTGCACACCTACCCCGGCGACTTCTGCGCCCGGGACGGCGAGGGCATCATCTTCAGCGAGATCGCCGGCGCGGACGGCCGCACCTTCGCCCGGCCCGAGAGCCGCAGGGTCTTTTACCCCATCTTCGGCACTCCCGGCCTGCCGTTGGAGGTCATCGAGCGCGCGATCGACTCCCTCCGCCGCTACGTCGGCGTCCTGGCCCCTGAGGCCGTCTTTGAGAGCGAGATACTATAAGAGCATAATGCAAGCCCCCGGGATGCCTTTAGTACCGTCATACCGGGGGATTTTTGCGCTTTGCTCCGTCAGGCTCTGAGCCTTCTGGTGCTTTTTCCCACTATAAGGCTCGGCAATGTCGTGAAGCTCTGCACGCGCAGCTCGGGCTTTTTCAGCTCCTGGAGGAGCTGCTTTGCGGCGGCGCGGCCCATGTCTCGGACGTCTATCTGCACCAGCGTCGGTTCCGGGTTTATCAGGCCGCTGTATGGGTAGCGGTCGAAGGTGATGAGCTGTATGTCGTCCGGTATCCTCACGCCCAGCTCGTGCGCGGTCACGGCGAAGGCGTAGGCGAGCAGGTTGCTGCTGCACACCACGGCCTCGGGCCTGTCTCCTGGGGCAAGCATCTCCGCCGCTGCGGCGCGTCCGGCCAGAAGCGAACCGTCCGTATGCTTGACCCAGCAGTCCCGGTATCCGCAGCCGTACTCCGCCGCGGCCGAGCGGAAGCCTATGAAGCGCTCGTTGGAGATGTCGTCCGTCTCCAGCGCGCCGAGGAAGGCTATGTCCCTGCATCCGCACTCCAGCAGGTGCTCGAATGCGATGCGCCCGCCGAGGGCGTTGTCGGTGTCCACCCAGTTTATCCGCGTGTCGCTCGGGTGGCCGATGACTATGTGCGTGAACTTCCTCGTGACCAGGAGCTGATGTATGGGCCTGGTCAGTGCGCCGCCGTGGACGATGATGCCGTCAGCGGCCCGCGAGAGCATGATCTGCTCCACGTCCGTGAGCGTCGCGTCCAGCAGCATGAGGCTGTACCCCTTTGCACACAGCGCCTCCTGGATGCCGCACATGATGTCGAAAAGGTGCGGGTTCGTGTAGGGCTCGAACTCGTCCAGCTTTGCCAGAAAGGCTATGCAGCGCGCGCTTTTGCGGGCCAGTCCGGCGGCGCGGCTGTTCGGGGCGTAATCCAGCCGCCGCATTACCTCCTTGACCCTGAGCGTGGTCGCCTCGGATATGCCGGGCATATCGTTTATGACCTTGCTCACGGTGGATATGCTAACTCCTGCCTCGCGGGCGACGTCTTTTATAGTTACCGGCATCGCGATCCCTCCTCGGCAATATAGTATAACGTTTTCACAAATAAATCAAGAGAAATATCTCCCTTTCTATTGACTCACACAAATATTCTGTTTATACTTCCTATCAAGAGATGCGTTTTGACCAAATTTGATCCGCATTGCAGGTGTAAACTCAGTAAAACGTTTTACTATTTTGAATCAGAACGGAGGATGAAAAATGAAGAAACTCTTGGCCATACTGCTCAGCGCTCTGCTGCTGATGACGCTGCTCGCGGCCTGCGGCACGACGGACGAGCCGGCTGCGGACAGTCCCGCGCCCGTCTCCGAGGCGCCGGAGTCGGAGGCCCCGGTAGAATCGGCCGAGCCGGTCGAGCTCACTATCTGGCACGACAACGACGAGAACCTCATGCAGGCCATGGCCGACGCCGCGAACGCCCTCCTCGAGGGCACGGGCGTGAGCGTGACCTTTGAAAAGCGCACCGGCCTCTCCGACCAGCTCAAGCTCTACGGCGGCGACGCGGCCAACGGCCCCGACATGTACCTCTGGGCGCACGACAGCCTCGGAACTTTCGTCGCGATGGACATTCTCGAGCCGCTCACCGACCTCGTGGACGAGAGCGTCTTGGCCGACGACCTGCCGCTGACGGTCGAGGCAGGCCAGATAGGCGGTACGCAGTACCTGCTGCCCGTGTATTTTGAGACGCTGCTCTTCCTCTACAACAAGGACCTCTGGCAGGGCGACATTCCCGCCACGACGGAGGATCTCTATGAGTACATGGTGGCCAACACCGACACCGCCGCCGGCACCTATGCCGTAGTCAACCAGCACTCCACGTCATACAACGTCTCCCCGTTCATAAACGGCTTCGGCGGATACATACTCGATGCCGACGGCAACCCTGGGCTCAATGACCCGAAGACCATCGAGGCCGTGGAGTACAACCAGAAATTCGCCGCACTTGAGGCCGACGGGGACTACAACACCGTTACCACCCTCTTCAACGAGGGCAAGGCCGCGGCCATCATAGGCGGACCGTGGCTCGTTTCCGGGATACGCGCCGCCGGCATCGACCTCGGCGTGGCCTCCCTCTCCGACATGACGCTGCCCAACGGCAATCCTCTGGCGCCATTCTCCGGCGTGCAGGGCATCGGCGTCATGAAGGTCGCGGCAGAGGCCAAGGGCGACGCAATCGCGCTGGCGCTCAAGGCCCTCGCTTCGCCCGAGGTCGGCATCGCGCTGGCCAAGACCGGCGGCTGCGCCCCGGCCAACTCCCTCTCCTACGACGACCCGGACGTCGCCTCCGACGAGATAATCTCGGCCATCGAGCACACGGCGGATACCGCCCAGCCCATGCCGAACGCCGCGGAGATGAACGTGATGTGGGGTCCTGTGGACAGCATGCTCGCCGCCGTGAACAAGAACGGTCAGGACGTTGCCTCTGCCGCAGAGGAAGCCCAGGCCGCGGCATTGCAGGCCATAGCGGATATGCAGTGATATCATAATACATGCTTCAGGGGCGGCGGATTCGCCGCCCCCCTTTTGGAGGCCTTGCCATGAGCCTTAGACGCAAATTGAAACCCTGGCGCTGGTGCGCCCCGGCGGTGATTTTGATTCTGGTCATCATCGTCTTCCCCATCGCCTATACCGGGTATGTCTCGCTCACGAACATGAACCTGTACCACTGGCAGGACTACGAGGTCATAGGGCTTGGGAACTACGCCCGCGCGCTCTTCAAGTTCGACTCCGGCTTTCTCTCCGCGCTCGGGACGACGATACTCTGGACCGTCCTCAACATGGTTATCCAGTTGGCGTTCGGCTTTCTGATAGCTCTGGGCCTCAACGCGCCCAGGCTGAAGCTCAGCCGCCTGTACAAGACGCTGCTGATGGTGCCCTGGGCCATGCCGGCGTATATCTCCATCCTGCTCTGGCGAGTGGGCATGTTCAACACCGAGCTGGGGCTTTTGAACAAGTGGCTCACCGCGCTGGGCTTTGCAAAGGTGGACTTCCTCGCGAACAACGGCATCGCCTTCATCTCCTGCATGGCGCTCAACCTCTGGATGGCCCTGCCGTTTATGATCTCCACCATAGACGGCGCGCTGCAAAGCGTGGACCGCAGCCTCTACGAGAGCGCCCGGCTCGACGGCGCCGGTTTCTGGATGCAGACCTGGAAGATAACCATTCCCAGTATCCGTCCGGTCATCGCCCCCGCGGCGGTGATGACGGCCTTCATCACCTTCAAGCAGTTCGACATCATCTATCTTCTCACGCAGCAGCGCGGCTACATGACCGGAGCCACGCTGAACACGGTGATCACCTACGTGCACCAGAACGCCTTTGCGGCGAATAACTACGGCCTCTCGAGCGCGGTGAGCATGCTGCTTTTTGTGATAATAATCATCTTCTCATTCGCCACGAACCGGAGCCTGAGGGAGGACTGAGCATGAGGCGCAAGACCAAAGAACACATAGGATACGCCGCGCTGAATGCGGCCTTCATCATACTCTGCCTGGTCACCCTGGTGCCGATTTTCTACGCCCTGAGCGTGTCCTTTTCCGGGGCGGGCAGCACGCTCTCGGGGGATTTCAGCTTCATCCCCGAGGACCCCTCGCTGGAAAACTACCGGGCCATCCTCTTCGACGAGCCCTTTCTGCTCTGGCTAAAGAATTCTCTGCTGCTCAGCGTCGGGACGGTCGCCATAGCCATGCTCTGCGCCGTCACGGCCGCCTACGCCTGCTCGCGCTGGCGTTTCAGAGGGCGGCGGCCGCTGCTGAAGGCGCTGCTAGTGCTCAACGCCTTTCCGCAGGTGCTCTCGCTCTTCGCCTACTACCGAATACTCCGCCTGAGCGGGCTGCTCAATTCCCACGCCGGTCTGATGCTCATTTACGCCGGCAGCATGTGCGTTTTCGGCGTCTGGAACATGAAGGGCTATTTCGACACCATACCCGTGGAGATAGAGGAGGCGTCGAAGATAGACGGCGCGAACGACGCGCAGATGATATGGCGCATCGTGCTGCCTCTGGCGAAGCCGGCCATCGTCGTCACCTGCGTGATGGTGCTGATAACCGTCTGGAACGAATACCTCTTCGCCGCGACCTTCCTGCTTGACAGCGACTACTACTCACTCGCGGCGGGCCTTTACCAGCTCCAGAGCAACGACTATACACGCTCCTGGCCGCTCTTCACAGCGGCAAGCATACTGGCGTCGCTCCCGCTGCTGGTGATCTTCTTCAAGATCCAAAAATACATGGTCTCCGGCCTCACCGCCGGCGGCGTGAAAGGATAAGCATGATAAAGGACGCGATATTTCACCGGCCAATGAGCGAATACGCCTTCGGCCTCGACGAGGACACCACGGTATTCAGGCTGCGCTGCGCAAGAGGCGACCTGGAGCGCTGCACGCTCTGGTATGGCGACACCTCGAGCCCTGAGACGCCCGTGCCGGTCTATCCGGCGGAGATGAGACTCGTGTTCCGCGGCGAGAACTGCGACTGGTGGGAGGCCGAGCTGCGCGGAGTGTTCCACCGGCTCTATTACTATTTCGAGCTGGTGGGCGATGAGCGGCTCTATTACTCCGGCGAGGTCTTTTTCAGCGAGCCCAGCAAGGAGCGCTCTGAATACTTCAAGTTCCCCTTCAACCACCGCGCGGACATCGCCCGCGTCCCTGAATGGGCGCTGGACGCCGTCGTATATAACATCTTCCCGGACAGCTTCGCCAGCTCCCGCCGGAGCATCACCGGCTGCGGTACGGAAAAGCGCGTCAGCGGCGCGCTCTCCCGCTCCCGCCTCGGCGGGACCATACGCGGTATATGTGAAAACCTCGACTACATATCCGGGCTCGGGGCCAACTGCATCTACCTCAACCCCATCTTCGCCGCCGGGCAGTATCACAAATACGACACCATAGACTACCTGCACATAGACCCCTGTCTGGGCACCGACGCCGATTTCCGCCAGCTCGTTGAGGAGTGCCACGCGCGCGGCATGCGCGTTATACTCGACGGGGTGTTCAACCACTGCGGCGCGCAGTTTTTCGCCTTCCGCGACGTGCTGGAAAAGCAGCGAGAGAGCCGGTACGCGGACTGGTTCTACCGGCTGCAATTTCCCGTTACCTATCCCGAAGCGGGCGAGCGGCCGAATTATGAGTGCTTCTGCTATGAGCGGCTCATGCCTAAGCTGGACACGTCGAACGATGAGGTGCGCGACTACCTCTGCGGCGTCGGCGAGTATTGGCTGCGCGAGTTCGATGCGGACGGGTGGCGGCTGGACGTGGCCGACGAGCCGAACGACGGCTTCTGGCGGGAGTTTCGCCGCCGCTGCAAGGCCGTAAAGAGCGACGCGCTGCTCATAGGCGAGGTCTGGGGCGGCGCGCGGCACTGGCTGGCCGGAGACATGCTCGACTCCACCATGAACTACGATTTCCGCAGCCATTGCCGGCATTTTTTCGCAGAGGGCAGCATAGACGCACGCACCTTCGCCGGGCGTTGTGCAGATATGCTCATGCGCTATAAGAGGCAGATCACCGCCGCGCAGCTCAATTTGCTCGACAGCCACGATACCAGCCGCTTCCTCGACATCTGCGGCGGCGAAAAGCGCCGCCTGGCGCTGGCGGTCGTGTTCATGTGCTGCTTTCCCGGCATGCCGTGCGTGTTCTACGGCGACGAGCTGGGCGTAATGGGCACGAACGAGCTCGACTTCCGCCGCGCCATGCCATGGGACGCCGGGGACGAGAGCCTGAGGGAGCTCTATCGCGAGGCAATAGCCCTCCGCCGCCGGCACCCCGCCCTGCGCCGCGGCGACCTGCGCTTCCTGCGCGCCGAGGCAGGCGAACAGCTGCTTGTCTTCGAGCGCAGCTGCCCCGGCGAGAGCCTGACGATCACAATAAACGCCTCCCCGGAGCCCAACGCGCTCCCCCCCTTCAGCTGGGACATCAGGAAAAGCTAACCCGCGGTTCCCCCCCTGCCGCATACCGCTGCAAACGAACATACCGTCGGCCTAACCGACACAGCAGCCCCGGCGAGCATTCGCCGGGGCTGCTGTGTCTGATTTTTATCTCTCCACGAACCGCATCAGCATCGTCGCGCACTGTGCACGGGTGGCGGTCCCCTGCGGGACGAGGGTGGTATCGGTCACGCCGGTGATTATCATGTGCTCTACGCACCAGCTCATCGCGTCGACCGCATAGGCGCTCACGCTTGCACCGTCGGAGTAGCCGGCGAGGTTCGCCGCCGTGGCGGGTTCGCCCGCATAGCGCCAGAGCATGGTCGCGAGCTGCTCACGGGTGACGCTCCTGTTCGGGTCGGTGCCGTCGCTGATACCGTTTGCCATTGCCCAGTCGCGTGCAATGTCGACCCAGCTCCCGCCCGTGACCGCCTCGCCGTCGATGCGGGCGAGGATCGCCCACACCATCGAGCGGGTCATCGTCGCGTCGGGCTCGAACGTGGTCGTCGAGGTGCCCTCCATGAGGCCGTTGGCCACGACGTAGTTGACGGCATCCGTATACCACGCTCCGCGCGCCACATCGGTGAAGGACGGCTGCTCCGGTTCGTCCTCCCCGGATTCAGGCGGCGTGACCGGCGTGCCGGGCATGGACGGCTTCCCCGGCATCTCGGGAGTCTCGGCTATTTCCTCGTTGGCCTCGGAGATCTCGTAGCTGCCGCCTCCGGACACGGTAAAGCTCACGGAGCCGTTTTCTCTGCTGCTCGACGCCACACCTGCGCCATTGTGTTCCACGCCCCCGGAAGCGTCCGGCACAGTCAGCTTGGGTTTAAGCACCTCAAGAAGCTCGCTCGCAGCGTTGAGCGTCACAGTCACGCTACCGTCAGTTTCGCTGCGCGTCACAGTGAGCGACGCGTCAAAGACGGCGCTGCTCTCCGCAAGCTCGTTGTGCGCCGCAGTACCGAAATTCCACTCGGCCAGTGTGGTGGTTTTGCCTGTATTGGCGTCGTAGCTGACCACACTTATGATACGTTTCTCCTTCGAAGCCGTGGCGAAAGCCGCGGCAGATATTTTCAGGTTTGTCTCTCCGGCTACTATTTCGGTCACCCGCTCCCAATCTGCGGTGAGATAGTTTTCCGGCTGCTCCACAAGTGCGGTGAGCACCATTGGCGCGAAGATTGGCAACGACCCGGAGCTGCCAGACAAAAGCGGTGGAACGCCTGCCTCCAGTTCCACAGGATCTTTCCATCTGGGGTTGGTGACGACCTTCGTCTCGCTGTGGTCAGCTACGTTCACTGTCGGCGGCTGACGCAGTATGTCGCTTGAGCAGCCATCCCTCAGAGCTCCGAGGATCTCAGCGGAGGTCATGGACGCGTTGCTCTTCACCCGCCCATAGTAGTTGCGGTAGAAGTAGAACGTGCCGGGGCAGCGCACATCGAAGTCAACGCCAGTGCTCACAAAGTTGTTTTCGGCTATGCGGCAGTAGAAAGGCACGACGTCCGTTCTCAGGCCGGGGATCAGCACAGCTGTGCCGTTATTGATAAAGGCGCAGCCGGTCAGCCCGTTTGCGAGGTCGCCCCTGCTTATTAGGGCAGTCTCGTTTTCATAGAACACGCTGTAAGTTGCGCCCATGCCGTTTATATCGCCTTCGCCGGCGTCCATGGCCACGGCGTATTCGCGGAAGGTGCAGTTCACAGCCCAGCTTCTGCCGTCGTAGATTGCCCTGCTCTCTTTCTGGCCCTCCGGCGCGACAAAGTCCATGTTATAGAAGGACACCTGGGAGTTGTTGCAAACCACGCCGCCCACTATCGTCGCGCGGCCGGTAGCGCCCGCGGGCTCAAAGCGTATCTCATAGTCGCCCTTCGTTTGCATTACGTTGGCGGGTATCTGTATGGTCCCTTCGTACCGATTGCCCTCGAGCACAACGTGTATCGTACCCCCGCTCGTCTGGCTATCCTCTCTGGACGGGGCTTCGTCAACCGCCGCCTCAATGGCGTCGGTGATCTCATTCGCACTGGCGCCCGCCTCGCACACCACGGTGTCCTCATAGATGTGGTAGCCGCTCAGCTTCAGCGCAACATTGCCAGTTTCCAGCACCTCGCCGTTATTGCTCACCTCGACCTTTGCCACGACCTGGGCGTCTGTGGCGTAGCCCTGCTTGAGATATATCCCGGCGCTGTTGCCTTCGACAGCATCCAGATGAGTGACGTCGGAGTCTCCGCTGAAACTGTACGGGTTATCGTCGGCGCTCCCGTCGCCGGATACATAGCGCAGATCCATGCTGAGCACGTTCACGCTCAGGGGCAGGCTGTCGAACTCATAGTGCTCTCCGCTGCCGTCTGAAACGATCTCCGCCGCGGCCACTGCGGCGTCCAGGCGCTTGTCACTCGGGTTGTCCGGGTTCGGCTTCCCGGAGATGTCGCGCCAGTAGTACCCCTCATAGGACTGCCGCATGATCGTCCTCGTTTCGCCTTCGCCGAGGGTGAATACGCCGCCTGAAACGGTGCCCTTAGACCGCACGAATGGTGCAGCCAGACC
>ENA-UOIY01001183-UOIY01001183.1-human-gut-metagenome-genome-assembly--contig:-P114-NODE-1183-length-30779-cov-11.036844_pt1 | contig 30779 bp, 46 predicted proteins | sample MGYA00242335_ERZ723882 | MGnify/ENA metagenome assembly ERZ723882
CCCGTTGGCCCACAGGTCGAGCGCATCCATCACCCTGTGCCGCCAGACGTGATGCTGGAGAGCGTCCTGCGCTACTACGGCGGGGAACGCCTAAGCACCGTGTGCAGCCTGATGGGCTACACCCAGCCGGTAACGCGCGAGGCCATCCGGCACAGGGTTTGCACTTGGAGAAAGAAACACCCGGCGCTTGCCGCCGGTATGCCGCCCAAGCGGCCCAATACACCCATAAAGGAGAAAGCTATGGAATTGAACATTGATGCAACAGGCCTGCCCGCCTACGCCTATGCCCGCAGCCCCTACACCGGCGGCATTGTGCGCATCGTGCGCGGGGAGCGCGCCCTGTTTGGCGTAAACAACCAGACCTGTGTAGATGAGTTGAATGCTGCTGCCGGCGTTACCCGCGCCCAGGCCGCCGCCATGTACAACGGCGCCATGTGTGGTTGGGGTACGCCCTACTCTGACCCCACCAACTATAGTGAGACCGGCAGTTATGTCGGCCCGGAAACGGAGGAACCCAATGGAACAGAATGTTGAGATCAAAAAGCCTGACCCCAATCCTCGCGACATGGCCGCCGGTGAGATCGTGGTCAATGTCCAGAAGACCGATGAAAACGGCGTGACGATCAAGCTGTGGCCGGATGTCATCGCGGTGCGCAACCACATGAACGACCTTGTCAGCCTGGTGCCCTGTGATACCTACAGCGTCCGGCATTACACTTGCGGACGGTTTATGTACTGCGCCATCGCGCTGGATGATGCCACCCGCGATGCGCCCTGTCCCGCCGCCTACCGCGTACATAGTGACAGCGCCACGAACGAATCGGACGGCAGCTTCCTGGCCGCTGCGGCTGCCTGGGGCATCGGCGCCGGATTGTTCGATCTGCCGCCGCTGCGCATCCCGTCCAGCAAGGTGCACATCGTCCCCCAGGGCAAGCCCGGCACCAACATCATTGAGCGGTACGTCATGGACGACACCCTCACGCTGGACGACATCACCTACAACGATGACGGCAGCGTCGCCAGCCTGCGGGTGTGCAAGCGCGATGGGAGCGTGATCACATGGCAGGCAAGCTGATTGCCCACCTTGTTGCGTGGTACATGCCGGACAAGTCGCCCGGCGGCGGTGGGCTGGAAAACCTGACGGTTGACAGCGCCTATCTGCTGGAAGCGCAGCGGCTGCACGCCGAGCTGGAACGCCGTGCGCGGGGCCAGCCTTTGTGCGTTGAGGTGGATATCCGCCCGGTGAAAAACAAGCGCACGCTGGACCAGAACCGCCTGATGTGGGCGCTGTTGAACCGGCTGGCGCTTGCATTGAGCGGCGACACGCCCGGCGGGGTGACTGCCGAACAGTGCTACCTTGACTTGCTGGCTGAGTTCGGCGCAGAGGTCGAGACCTGGCGCGTGCCGGTCAAGGCTCTGCCCGCCCTGCGCAACGCCTACCGCGTTGTGCAAAAGGTGGAGCAGCTGGATGATGGCTACTGCATGGTCCGCATCGGGCTGGGCAGCAGTAATTTTGACCGCCAGCAGATGCACGACTTCATTGACCGCATCTTTGACCGGCTGGCCGAAGCTGGCGTGGACGATGCCGAAACCACCGAGCAGTACCGGGACTGGAGGCGCGCCGATGAACTGTATTAAATGCGGCAGCAGCCAGGTACATGTTATCGACACCCGCGCCAAGGGACCCCGGCGGATCTACCGCCGCCGTGACTGCCTGGCCTGCGGCTACCGCTGGACGACCGTAGAGCTGCCCGCCAGTGATCTGCGCCGGGCAGTGGATGCCTTGAACGGGCTGGAGGAGCGCCATGGCAAAAAGCATACTGCAAAACGATAAGGAGTGCTACCTGTGCCGCAGAATGTACAACCTGCGCACCACGCGCGGCCTGGAGGAGCATCACATCCTGTTTGGACGCGGGCGGCGCGAGTTGTCCGAGCGGTACGGCCTCAAGGTCTGGCTGTGCCACAACCACCACAACGAGCCGCCCCTGGGTGTGCATTATAATCCTTGTTCCCGGCGGGTGTTGGAGCGGGCGGCACAATTTGCTTTTGATAATCTCCACGGCCCCGGCAGCTTTGCCAAGGTTTTCGGAGAAGAAATTTAGGAGGATACAAACAATGCCCCAGATCGTGAACAAAAAGAGCGTGCTGGACATGGCGATGGGTGCGATTGCCGAGATCACCGACTACGAGGTGGAGCGGGTCGTTGCGAACATTATGGACCCCAACACCAGCGCCACGGCCAAGCGCAAGATCACCATCACGCTGACGTTTGCCCCGGACGACTACCGGCAGCAGATCGGCATGGACGCCCAGGCCAAGACCGCGCTGGCCCCGATCCAGCCGGTGCGCACGTCCCTGTGCATCACAAAGGGCCGCGATGGCAGCCTGCTGCTGGCCGAAATGACGCCCCAGGTCCCCGGACAGGTGGACATGGACGGCGATGAGACACCGATGCCCGCCATGGCCCGCGTGGGCCGCGCCGGGTACTGATAGAAAGGATGAACAACATGGAAGTTAGTTTTTTAAAGGATGCCATTGACCGCGTTGCAGAAATGGCCAAACCGTTTACCTTTGAGTTCGCCGGGCGTCAGTTCTGTTCGGCTGAGCTGCACGAAATTAGGCCGGAAGTTGATTTCCCGGCGCGGTACTCGGTGGACACGTTGGACGCCCTTGTTAAGCTGATCCGCACGGAGGGTGCCCATTATTCTCCCCTGCTGTATGTGCGCGTGGACAGCGCCCGGCGGGTGGTGGTGGATACCACATACACCGGCGCAGAATGGGCAGCATTTACCCGCGCGCCTTTATATGAAGCCGTAACCGATGTGCCGAGCATCACGGTCAACCAGAACATGAACCAGGACCGCGCCGTCATCGAATTGCAGAGCCTGTACGCTGTCACCGATGACCGTGACTACCTGCTGGCCCTGTTGAGCCGCATTGACGTTAATCAGGGCGTGTCCAGTGTGGACAACGGAATCAGCCAGGAGGTCAGCGTCCGCACTGGCGCGGTGCTGAAAGAGCAGCAGACCGTGCAGCCGATTGTCCGCCTGCAGCCCTACCGCACGTTCCTGGAGGTGGAGCAACCCGCCAGCGACTTCCTGCTGCGCCTCGACAAAGAGGGCCGCCCGGCGCTGTACGAGGCGGACGGCGGTGCCTGGAAGCTGGAAGCCAAGCGCAACATTGCTGCCTATCTGGGTGAGCAGCTGGCCGATCTGGTAGAGAGCGGTAATGTGGTGGTGATGATCTAATGCTGAACGTTGTTGCATTGCAGGGCCGCCTGGCCCGTGACCCGGAGCTGCGCCAGACGGCCACCGGCAAGAGCGTGGCCACCTTTACGCTGGCCTGTGACCGCGGGCGTAAGGATGCCAGCGGCAGGAGCCTGACAGACTGGGTGCCCGTCATCGCATGGGAGCAGCGCGCCGATTTTGCCTATAAGTGGCTCACTAAGGGCCAGATGGTTACGGTAGACGGGCGGATCCAGAGCCGCACCTACCAGGCCAAAGACGGCACAAACCGCACGGTGCTGGAGGTAGTTGCCAACAATATCAATTTCTGTGGCAGCAAGGCCGACAACCACGGCCAGACCTCCACCGCCCCGGCGGGTCAGCCTAACGTCGGCGCACCGGCACCGGCCTATAACCAGGGACCCGGCGACGACTTTGCGCTGATCGAGGATGAGGGCGACCTGCCGTTTTAACCATTAAAAGTTGAAAAAAGACCTTGCAGGGATGCGCTAAAAAAGAGCGCGGCGCACCCCTGTATTAAGGTCGGCCATTTTTAGGAGCGTACCAGATGGAAACACCGACTTTTTACACTATGCTCCCCGCCGCTGTGCGGTACGACAAAAATTTGAAACCCAACGAAAAGCTGCTTTTTGCAGAGATTTCCGCGCTGACAAACGTGACCGGCTACTGCTACGCCAGCAACGCCTATTTCCAAAACCTCTTTGATGCCAGCACCCGGACGGTGCAGGGATGGTTGAAGCACTTGCAGGATTGCGGTTACATCTCGATCATCCAGGTGGGCGGCGGTGCCGGTGAGCAACGCGCCGAGCGTAGGATCAGCCCGCTGGCCGGTATGGCGGTAGTGCCGCAGACCCCCGCAAAAATATGCGCCACCCCCGCAGAAAATTGCGGGGGGACCCCCGCAAAAATATGCGCAGACCCCCCGCAAAAAAATGCGGGTAGATTATTACAAGATAATATTAATACAAGAGAGATTAACGCGGGCGCCCGCGAGGATGCTTTCAGCATCTTTCAACAGGCCTTCCCCGGCAATGAACAGCTGACCAAGGCCCTGATCGCTTTTGCAGAATCTCGGGCTGCTGGCAAGCATCCCCTGACCATGAACGCCGCCAAGCTTGCCTGCAACAAGCTCAAGCAGCTGGCCGATGAGGCCCACGTCCGAAACAAAAGCGGGTACATGGTAGCCGTGCTGGAGCAGAGCATCCTACGCGGATGGGAGGGGCTTTTCCCCTTGAAAGATGATTTTGTGGATAAGGCTCCGGTCCAGCGCCCCGCCAACACGGCAGACCGGCCGCGGGAAATCGGGCCGGATACCGACATCACCGAATTTTTGTGAGGCTGAACGATGCAACAAGCAACCATGACCCGCCAGCAGACAACTCAACGCGCGTTTTTGGGCGCGGCGCTGATGGATCCGGACGGCGCGCGGGATTACGTCACCAGGATGGTCCCGGCCATGTTTGAAGACGGCGTTTGTCACGACATTTTCACCGCAATCCAGCAGTTGATCTACAGCGGTAGCCCCGTGGATGTCATCACGGTCATCAACACAGCGGCCAACGGGCACCCGGCGGATGATGTGAAAGTTGCCGTAATGCAGATGGCCGAGACCTGCCCCAGCGTCTCCAACATCGGCAGCTATGCGGCGCAGATTCTTGAAGATCACCGCTACCGGCTGTTGACCGGCGACCTGATGAAGTGCCTGGCCAAGGATGCGATGGACAGCGACAGTATCTGCCGCCAGCTGCGCCGCACCTTGGCGATGCAGGACGCCATCCGCAGCACCCAGGCGGACAGCACGGCCCGGGACTTCGACGCGGTGCTTGATGCTACACTGGCCCGGCTGAAAGAACCAGACGACAGCCTAAAGCTGGGCTGGCCCGAGCTGGACCGCTTCGGCGTTTTTGGACGCCAGCGCGTGTGCGTTGTGGCCGGGCGGCCCGGCTGCGGTAAAACGGATTTTTCGCTCAACCTTGCATCGCGGCTTTCCAAAAAATACAGGGTCTACTACCTGACCCTGGAAGAAGCCGCCGAAGCCTTGATGGACCGCATCTTGTCCAAAGTGGCGCGGATTGATTCCAGCAAACTGACCAACAAAACACTGGACCCGCACGAATGGGAGATCATCGACAATGCTGCGGCCCGGCTGCGGCAGCACCACAACATGATGATTGATTCTGACAGCAACCTGACGATCGACGGGCTGGAAGCCAAGCTGCAGCAGTACAAGCCGGACATTGCCTTTATCGACCACATTGGGCTGCTGAGCCCCACCGACCCGCGCCAGACCGAGTACCAGCGCATCTCCGAAATCACCCGGCGGCTGAAAGTGGCCGCCATGAAGATGGGCATTGTCATCGTGGAGCTGTGCCAGATCAGCCGGGCAGGCATCAAGGGCAATGAGGGGAGGTTCTGCAACCTGGAGGATCTGCGCGGCTCCGGCACGATTGAGCAGGACGCCAACAGCGCCATCTTTGTGCAGAACCGCAAGCCGGAGGACAGCGAGGAGCTGCGCGGGCAGGATGCCTACCAGCAGACAGCCGTGATGTACGCCAAGAACCGAGAGGGGCCGACCGGCGTGGTCTCGATGAGGTGGCAGCCGCAATACCACCAATGGGAGCCAACCCCGAAAGAAGATTATGAGGCCATGGACCAGATGAAGTGGCCCCAATAAAATAACCCGCCCCGGCGGGATAGGAGGATCACTATGATAAGCATTGCAATTATTAACTTAAAGGGCGGCGTCGGCAAAAGCGTCACCGCCTGCAACCTGGCCGCTGAGCTGGCCGTGCTGAGCAAGTCCGTGCTGGTAGTTGACCTGGACAAGCAGGGCAACACAAGCAAGTTTTTCGGTGTGCTGGATTATGACCGGCCCAGCGTGGCAGAGGTCATGCTGGGCGAGTGCCGTGTTCGGGACGCCGTTGTCGAAGATACCGGCGTGATCGGGGTGCATCTGCTGCCATGCGATATGCGGATGCTGAAAGCAAACCGTGGCATTCTGATGGACACCACCGAGCCGCAGCAATTCCGGCTGCGGGATGCGCTGGATGAAGTTGCTGCGGATGATGTGCCGTATGACTACTGCATCATGGACTGCCCGCCTGATCTGGACATGGGCAGCATCAACGCACTGTGTGCTGCGGACTGGGTCATTATTCCGGTCGACTGTGATGAGTGGGCCTGTGACGGCATGCGCGAGATCGTTGACCAGATCGAGCGGGTGCAGATGTACTACAACCCGCATCTCAAGATCATGGGCGCACTGATGACGAAATACCGCCGCACCCGATATGCGGCAGAGGTCGTCCACCAGTTGAACGACGCGGGCGTTGAAATGCTGGGCACCGTCATCCGCTACACGATCAAGGTCAGCGAGGCCAAAAGTGCCCACAAGCCGCTGCGCGCGTATCGTCCGGATTGTTCGGCAGCAACGGATTACGGATGCCTGGCCGATGAGGTCGAGGAAATCGTGTCCAGAATGGACACAAAGGAGGGCTAAGCCATGAGCAAGGGATTTTCTATCAACGACATCCTCGGAAACGGTGCAAAACCTGCCGCCCCGGCGGGGCAGAAAATGCAGGTCGTCATGCTGCCGGCGGCAGACATTGAACCGAACCCGGAAAATAGCATCTACGAGATCGGTGACGTTGCCATGCTGAAAGCTGATATTGCCGAGCGTGGCCTGCGCAGCCCGCTGGAAGTCCTGCCCGCCCAGGGTGGCAAGTACATGCTGCTGGCCGGGCACCGGCGCTGGACTGCCTGCCGTGCCTTGACAGCTGAGGGCGTGACCGGGTTTGAGGTTTTGCCCTGTGTTATCCACCAAAGCCAGGGTGCTGACGACGACTTGATCGCGCTGATCACCTCCAACGCCACGGCGCGCGAGCTGAGCGATGGCGAACGCCTCCGGCAGTATATTGCCCTTAAGCAGGCCCTTGAACGCAAAAAGGCCGCGGGCGGTCTGGATGGCCGTGTCCGTGATGAGATGAGCCGCATCACCGGCGACGGCACCGGGACGCTGGGGCGCTTGAATGCGATTGCCAGCAAGTGTGTGCCGGAGGTCATTGCCATGGTAGAGCGCGGCGAAATTACCATGACGCGGGCTTATGAGTGCAGCAAGCTGTACAAGGTGCAGCAGGTGACATTCGCGAAAAACAGCTATGCGCCCATGCCGGAGGTAAGCAACGATGCGCAGAAAGCCGCGATTCTGTACATTGTGGATGAGGGTGTGGCCGATCAGCTGAGGGGGCTGGATTACGTCCAGCGTTGTGAGTGGAATTATGCAGACGGGGGCAAACTTGATGCCCAGAAAATGCAGCCCGTAACGCTGGACATGATTGATAATGTCGCCAATGCTATCCTGCGCATTGCCCCGGCGGGCCGGACATCTTTCACCGTTGAACAGTTGGACCCGGCGGATCAGAATGAAGTCATCGCCAAGAGTTGCATCTATTCGTCCCAACTGTACCGCACTGCGCGCAGCCGCTATATTGATAAAAAAGCACTTGAAAAATATAAAGCCGAGGAGAAAGAGAAAAAGAACGCCGAAAAGGTCCGGCATGACGCCGCCGAGAAATGGCTTGCACTTGCCCGGCAAGAGCTGGCCGACTTCGACAACTGGAAGCTGACAGCCCGCCACAAGGATCTAGGGCTGACGATCCGTGAGCGCAAAATGTTCGACGGCGGGCGACTCATTATCGCGGTGGATGATACGGGACGCTATGACAGCCCGGTGAATGGGTTCCCGTATCGTGAGTGCTTTTCTGTCCGCCTCGGCCCGGATGGTGAGCGCGTCGGCCGGGACGGCGAGATGGGCGCCCTTGACTGGTACAAGCGCTGGTACAGCACCGGCGCGGGCATTGAGGGCTACATTGCCGACGACATCAAGCGCGCCGCGCGGGGTAAATGATGGCTACGATTGCAAATTTCATCCTTGAGGTCATCGGCGGTGCAGTGCTGGCCGGGCTGTTTGTGGTGTTTTATGCCCTGGGTGTTTCGGTGGGCAGAGAGGCATCACAGAACAAGTTGCAAGACGATGACACGTCAATGGAGCACAGACATGGAGGTGAGGACGATTGACCTACGAGGAAAAGGTCCGCTGGCTGAAGCGCTACCGCGATGCGCTGAAGTTAGAGGTGGAACTGCGGCAGGAGCTGGAAGCCCAGCGCGCCCGGGCCTGCAAAACCACCGCCGCCCTGACCGGCATGCCGGGCGGAGGCGGGGACGGCCAGGCGCTGCCCCGCGCCGTGGAGAGCATCGTGGCCGCCCAGCAGGAACTGCAGGCGCAGATCAACCTTTGTGGGGCTGTCCGGCGGGAGGTTGTCGCCGTCCTTGACCAGGTTGCCGATGCGCGGGACCATGAGATCCTGCGCAGGCGGTATCTGTTGGGGCAGCGTTTTGAAGAGATAGCTGTGGAGATGTGTTTGGAGTATCGGTGGGTGAGGAGGAGGCATAAGATGGCGGTAGGTGCCATGACTATATAGGAGGCTTGATTTTTGTGTACAAATGGGATAAACTGAAAGCACCGAATCTTTTTGGGCAGAGGTGCGATAAAATGTCAACGCAGTATGATTTCCTGGCAAGACAAATTCTGGAAGGTGTAGATATTTCAAAGGGCACCCCTGACATTATTGCACTTGCCAAAAAGTATGGAATCGAAGTTTTATCAAGCAATCGTTACCTTACCAAAAGAAACGAGCCTGAATTTACTTTCTATTCTCCGTATGTAAAGGGCGCACTATCTGCAGAGAATGAGGCTATACTTAATCCTCATATGCCCTATCACTTGCTTCTTGCCACACCTTCACCGTCTGAATGCCGCGAATGGATTGCATATTATATCGTGCTCGTTTTTATGTTTCAAAAGAAAATGATTTCATCTTATTTTCTCATGACCGCAATGTGTGGTAATTTGTCTCTTAGAAATGATACGTTTCATCGATTCGCAACAAGTATATTGATTCCAGAACAGGGCCTTCACAAATGGGGTGGGGGAGAAAACAACTTTCCCTCCCGCTTTGCGCTGTGGAATGATGTTACCCGTCAAGAAGCTGCCATTCATTTTGCCGTTCCGCGAGAGGTTGTAGATATTCGGCTTAGCTTGTATAATACGGCTGGTGCGTTGTTACCGCCCAACCTCATGAATAATCACGAGGGACAAATCAACGACGAAGGATGACTTAACAATGGAAAGCCCATATAATCCAATTGATGACAGTATTGAAGAACCAGCTAGTCATGAACAGATAAAAGAACTCAAAGACGTAGAAAACGTGAACAGTCATGCAGAACAACTAACAGACCTTCTGCAAAATTATGTTCTCACATATAAAGAGCGAGTAAAACAGAACTCTCAGCTACGTCATGATTTTTATTACATTACGATGCTTATCTTTTCTTTCTTATCTTTTGTTTTCCCTGCGGTAATTCTCACCTTTGTCTGGTTTGGCAAAATTTCTGACACAGATTTTGTCGTCGCTCTTATTTCTGCTGCAGCGTCTATCGTAACTTCCGTCATCGTTTTACCAAAAACAATTGCAGAATATTTGTTCTCAACTGAGGAAGATTCCAAGAACGCTGATATCGTTAAGGACATCATCAAAAGCGACCTCGAAATCAGAGATAAATTATTTTCCGACAAACAGCCTACTGAAGACGAACCTTGATTTTGACCCTCGAAAGCCCCCTGTAAAAGTGGTATAATGATACTGTCAAAAGCCGTAAGGAACGGGAAACCGCCTTGCGGCTTTTGTGTCGCCGGGAGTTGGGCAGCCTCCGGTGACCGCGCTTCCATAGCGAATCCTCCTATTCTTTATCACAGCTGACAGCCGGGAAAGACCGGCGCTTTTTTGTAGGCGTAGCTTAACGCAAAGCAACGGTCTCCAAAACCGCGAGATGAAGGTGCAAGTCCTTCCGCCTGTGCCATCTGCCCCGTCAGCCCGGAGAAGCTCACACATCCTTTTTCTCTCTTCCGTCTGTGTGCTGGCGGGGCGGCTATTGAAAATAACCACCGGGGGTGCCTATGGAGAAACGACCGACCGGCAATCCCCGGTATGCCAACGGGGCCTTGCGCCGCAAGTACCGCGCCAGGCTGCGGGCCATGGGCGGACCGTGCGGCATCTGCCATGGCAGGCTGGGGCCGATCCATTACGATGAACCGTCCGATGCCGCGCATCCGCTGTCCTTTGTGATCGACGAGATCAAGCCTGTATCGAAGTGGCGGCAGTTCGGATATGCTTCGCCCCGCGCTGCAGCTGAGGATTGGGACAACCTGCAGCCTGCGCATTACTTCTGCAACGCGCAAAAGGGCAACAAAACAGGCGTTTTCGGGGCAGATTCGGGGCAAAAAATCACAAAAGCGCCCAAAATCAGCGATGGAAACTGGTAGTGGGGGAGGGTCCCCCGGAGCCCCCGGCGGCGACCTCGCCCCGTCCAGCGCCGATTTACACACAGGGAGTTTTTGAATGAAGATGAAGAGCGTGACAGCCAGGGGCGACCGGCTGAAACAGCTGAAAGAACTGGCCAGGGTATTGGCAGAAAGCATTGACAGCTGCCTTGACCCCAAGGCGCTGCCGCCGCTGGCCAAACAGTACCGGGAGACCATCCGGGAAATTGAAGAAATCGAGGGAGCAAATAACCATGGCGACGAAGTCAGCGACATCCTTGGCGAGCGCGCCGCTGATGGGAAGCCAGGAGCCGTCCGAAAGGATCGCGCCTGAGTACCAGCGGTCGGACGGGCTGGACGCTTCCAAGCTGGTGCGGGTAGGCGGCACTGTGCTGGACCCCTGGCAGGGTGACGTACTGGACGACTGGATGGGGTTTACCCCGGCGGGCAAGTGGGCCGCGCCCACGGCGGGCGGCAGCGTACCGCGCCAGAACGGCAAAAGCCTGCTGATCCAGGCGCGGAGCGAGGCCGGGATGCTGATGTATAACGAGCAGGTCATCTACACCGCCCATCTGCAGAAAACCGCCACCGAGACTTTTGAGGAAATGCGGGACTTTTTCGAGGGTCCGAAACTGCGGCGCTATGTGGCCGAGATCAAGACGGCCATCGGGCGCGAGCAGATCATCCTGAAGTCCGGCGCGCGCATCAAGTTTCTGGCCCGCACCCGCAACGGCGGACGCGGCCAGCATGGTGACCTGCTGATCTTTGACGAGGCCCAGGAACTGGACGCGAACCAGCAGGCATCCTTTCTGCCGGCCATTTCGGCCAGCCTGAACCCGCAGACGCTGTACCTGGGCACCCCGCCCGATGAGACCGCCGTGGGCACGGTGTTCCGGGGCATCCGCAGCAAGGCGCTGGAAGGCGAGAGCCGCAAGACCGCCTGGTTTGAGTTTTCTGTACCCGAAATTGGGGACGTACACGATAAAAGCCGCTGGGCGGCGACTAACCCGGCGCTGGGGCGGCGCATCCAGCTGACCACCATTGAGGGCGAGGTGGAACAGATGGACCCCGACACCTTCGCCCGGGAGCGCCTGGGCTGGTGGAGCCCGGTAACAGCTGAACAGCTGGACTACGCCCTGAACAAGACCGCCTGGGAGCAGTGCGGCAGCGACGAGCTGAAGCCCGAGGGCAAGACCGCCTACGGGGTGAAGTTTGCGCCGGATGGCTCCGCCGTTTGCCTGTGTGGTGCGGTCATCCCGAAAGAGGGACCTGCCCGCGTCTCGCTGATCGAGATGCGGCCATCGGGGCAGGGGTACGGCTGGCTGGCCGACTGGCTGAATGTCCGCTACGACCGCGCCAGCTGTGTGGTCATTGACGGCCGCAACGGCGTGGACGTGCTGGTGGAGCGCATCCGCCCCATCTGGAAAGCGAAAAATTCCGTCATCCGCCCCGGCACGAAAGATGTGATCGCGGCGGTGGGCGGTTTTACCAACAGCGTGAACGAGCACAGCCTGACCTGGTATCGCCCCCAGACGGTGCTGAACGAGAGCGCGGTGACCGCCATCAAGCGGCCCATCGGCGGCGGGTACGGCTTTGGCGGTGACAACAGCCTGCCAGTGGAAGCCTGTGCCCTGGCCCTTTGGGGCGCAAAAACCTGCAAACGAGACCCGACACGCAAGATGCGCATCGGGTAAAAGGAGCGAAGATGACCGACCTGCATTTTGACAGCATCACGGGGCTGACCGTGGACGAGGAAAAGCAGCTGCACGCGCTGGCCGAGGTGTTCAACTACCACCAGCCCTACAATGACACCAAAGACAAATACTACGAGGGGCACATCACCCTGAGCGATGTAAACATCGGCATTGCGCTGCCCGACGGCATCAAAAAGCTGGAGGTCGGCTGCAACTGGGGCCAGAAAACCGTGGATGTGCTGGCTGCGCGCAGCATGTTTGACGGTTTTGTAGGCAAAAACACCGAAGCCCTGACCCAGCTGGTGGCCGATAACCGGCTGATTGCTGAATACAGCAAGGCATGCCGGGATGAGCTGAAATACGGATGTGTGTTCGCCACGCTGTACGCCGACGATGCCATCGGCTGCCGCATCCGGTTCCACAGCCCCGCCACAGCGGCGGCTTTGTGGAACGGCGAAAAAGGACGCATCGACTGCGGGCTTGCCATCATTGACACCGTGCCGGATGAGCAATTCAAGGGGCGCTGGGTGCCCCACCTGGTCAACCTGTACACCGACGACGCCGTTATTGTGCTGGAACGCGTGCAGGGCCAATGGACGGCCACACGCCACGCCAACCGCATGGGCCGCCCGCTGATGGAGCCGCTGATCTGGAACGCCACCAGCGACAAGCCGTTTGGCCGTTCCCGGCTGAAAAAGGCCATCCGCGCACTGATCGACGACTATGTCCGCATTGTTGCGAACGCCACTGTGGCGCTGGAATTTGACACCACACCGCAAAAGTATCTGCTGGGCGTGACCGATGAGCAGTACGATGTCCTCATGAACGACAAGTTCAAGACCTACGTCGGCAGCTTGCTGACGGCCACCAGCAACCCCGAGACCGGCGAGAACCCGGAGTTCGGCCAGCTGGCCCAGGGCAGCCTGGCACCCCATGTGGAAAAAATGCGGATGACCGCCACCCAGTTTGCCGCCGCCACCGGCCTGACCGTGACCGATGTGGGCGTGATCAATGATGCCAACCCCACCAGCAGTGATGCGATCCTGGCCCAGAGTCAGACCCTGGTGCTGATGGCCCAGCAGCTGAACACCGGCAACGGTGATGCGCTGCGTACCATCGCCCAGATGGCCCAGGCCATTGCCCGCAGCGTGACGCTGGATGAATTGACCGAGGAGGAGCGGGACGTTATAGCCCACTTCAAGAACCCGGCGATGCCCAGCGTAGCCGTGACCGCCGATGCGGCCATCAAGATTGCCACGGCACGGCAGGAGTTTGCCAGCACCGACACCTTTTTGGAGATGATCGGTTTTGACCAGGCGGACATTTTGCGCATCAAGGCCCAGGAGCAGCGGGTGCGGGGGCAGCAGGTTTTGTTAGAGGTCGAAGATGAAGCTGACGGCAAAAACGTGGAGTGAGTATGTGGCCCGCCTGGCCCGGCTGAACCAGAGTGCCGGGCAGCTGATGGCTGACTACATAGCCGCCCACGGCACCGGGGACACTGATGCATTGATCGCCTACGCCCACGCGCTGGTGACAAAGTACGGCGAGGGCAGCGCCGAACTGGCCTGCCAGATGTACGATGCCCTGGCCGCCGCGGCCCGGGCGGGGGTGCCTACCGCCGAGCCTGCCGAACCGGCCAGCTACGGCGAGGTAGCCAGGATGGTGCAGGCCACCAAGGCCAGCCCGCCCCAGATGCAGCAGGGAGTAAGCCGCTTAGTCAAGCGCGCCGGAGCCGACACGACCCTGAAAAATGCCCTGCGAGACGGGGCCGAGTTTGCCTGGGTGCCCCAGGGTGACACCTGCGCTTTTTGCCTGACACTGGCAAGCCGCGGCTGGCAGAAAGCCAGCCAGGCAGCCATCAAAGGCGGGCATGCCGAACACATCCACGCCAACTGCGACTGTGAGTACGCGATACGGTTTGACGGGCGCAGCACCGTGGCCGGGTACGATCCGGACAAGTACCTGCGCCAGTACCGTGCCGCTGATGGGGACATCAACAAACTGCGCCGGGTGAATTATGCCGCCAACAAGGAGCGCATCAACGCCCAGAAGCGGGCAGCATATGCGGCGAGGAAAGCCGCCTTTACATCCACGCAGAATCGTGCTATACTTGGTTCCATCGACAGCGATGGGAGCGTGAAGAAGATAGAGCTGACAGTTCTTGGTAACTTAGACCCTTCTCCTCTCATTTCCACGTTTGGTCATTTGCAGACCACAGAAGTTGTCGTGACGGATGAACGAATCGCGCATATTAAGGAACGACATCCAGAGGATTATCTTTTGTTTGAACAATATGGACGCGAATCCATTTTGTCCCCGGACATTCTGATTCAGGACATAAAAAACGTAGGCACTGTATTTGCTGTTAAGAAACTTCCTGACACGAATTTGAATGTCGTCTTGCGGCTGGTTTTGGATACGGATAACCCGGATTTCAAAAATTCTGTTATGACATTTTATCGGATTCGTGAAAAGAATCTTAAAAAACTGATGGAGAAGAATCCTGTTCTTTACATAAAGGAATGAATCTGCTATAATAAGCGTAGGATAAGATTGCATTTGAAGTAGAGATTGTGCTGCTACGCGCCCATTGGGCCAAAAGAAATGCGGGAAGGGGCACACCCGCCAAATGCCAATCGAGGGGGAACGGTTCAGATGCCGTTCCCCGTTCCTGTTGATAGATCCATTTTAACCACGATGCAACCGCACCGTGGTTTTTTTATGCCTGTTTCTGGCCGCATGAGGCCGGGGCGGGCGTTTTTTATACCCAAAATTGCCCGGCATGGCGTAAAACTGCACAGCCAAGGCGGATGCGACCCGCGTAAACAAAGCGCAGGCGGAAAGGAACCCTTATGAAACGCGAAGAAGTCAAGAACAAGATCCCCGGCATTACCGATGAACAGCTGGATTGGCTGATGGGCGAAAACGGCAGGGACGTCACCGCCGAAAAGACCAAGGCCGCCAGCCTGCAAGGCCAGGTGGATGACCTGACCAAGCAGCTGAACACCGCCAAAGACGGCCTGAAAGCCTTTGAGGGGGTGGACGTGGCCGACCTGAAAGGGCAGATCACCAAGCTGCAGGGCCAACTGACCGACCAGGCCGACAGCTTTGCCTTTGATGCCGCCCTGGACGGTGCCATCCGCGATGCACGCGGCCGCGATGTAAAAGCCATCCGCGGGATGCTGGATGTGGCGACGCTGAAAGCCAGCAAGGACCGCACCAGCGACATCAAGACCGCGCTGGATGCCCTGGTGAAAGACAAGGCCTGGGCTTTTGATGCCGCCCCCGGCGGCTACCCCAACGTGAAAGACGGCGGCGAGGCCGCCGCCCGCGGCAAGGGCGGCATGGTGGACGGCGTGGAGGCTGCTTTCGCGTCGATGAATCCGAACTTGAAAGTGTAAGTTCTACAGAAAGGAGCCAATTATGGCACATGCAAATCAGGAACGCTGGAGCAAGCTGGTGGACGCTAAGCTGCGCAACCAGCTTGTGACCCGTGACAACTACATCTTTAACAACCGCTACGAGGGCGACCCCAAGGCGGGCAAGGTCAAGATCCCGGTGCGTGATACCGAGGTCTCTGTCAAGGACTACAACAAGGCCACCGGCATCGACCCCGAGGCCGGTACCACTACCTACCTGGAGCTGAACATCGACCAGGACGAGGCCGTGAACGAGCTGATCGACGGCTTTGATGCCGCCAGTGTGCCCGATGGCATTGTGGCCGACCGCCTGGACAGCGCCGGTTACAGCCTGGGCCTGTCCATCGACAAGAAGTCCATCGAGGCTTTGCAGGCCGCCAGCGGCGCCACCATCAGCGCCACCAAGACCGCCGCTACCGAGGCCAACGCCTACAAGCTGGCGCTGGAGGCCAAGCGCGTGCTGAGCCGCAAGGGCGTACCCGCCGATGGCCGCTTTATGATCGTCTCGCCCGAGTACCTGGAAGTGCTGATGCTGGATGAGCATTTCATCAAGCGCGGCGACCTGTCTCAGGAGATGGTGCAGGCGGGCGCGGCCGGTAAGATCGCGGGCTTCAACGTGTTTGAATCCAACAACATGGATTACGAGAACACCACCCGCGTGGCCAGCAAGAAGACCACCACCGAGTTCATCTGCGGTCACCCGAACTGGTGCCACCGCGTGATGGAGTGGCAGGTCCCCGTCCACCTGCAGGATCTGGCCGGCAGCGGCAAGTACATCGGTGCAAGCGCCGTGCAGGGCCGCAAGGTCTACGGCATCAAGGTCTCCAAGCCGCAGACCCTGTACATCAAGCGCACCGAGGCCTGATAAGGAGGGCACCCCATGGGATACGCCATTGTGGAGGAAGTTGAGGTCGGATTCCGCACACTGACCCAGGAGGAACGGGAGCGGACGGCCGCCCTGCTGGAGGAAGCTGCCCTGGTGATCGATGCCTACGGCAAGGATGCTGACCCTGATGTAAAGCGGCTGGTCTCCTGCCGGATGGTGCGCCGCCTGCTGGGTGACGGCACCGGCGGCGAGACCCCGCTGTACCCCATGGGCGCTACCCAGGGGTCCGCTACAGCCCTGGGCTATACCCAAAGCTGGACCATGGGCGGCAGCGGCAGCGCCGGGGAGTTGTACCTTTCCAAACTGGAGAAGAAGCTGCTGGGTGCGGGCAACCGCATCGGCGCGGCCAGCCCGGTGGAGGGGCTTTGCGATGCTGCGGGGGATTGATGTGGTGCTGTACGAGAAGCACCAGACCGGCGAGGATGCTTTCCGTGCGCCGGTGTATGAAGAAACGCCCGTGACCGTGCACAATGTGCTGGTTGGTGCCCCGGACACCGCTGCCATCGTGAACGAACTGACCCTGACTGGCAGGCGGCTGGCCTACACGCTGGCCCTGCCAAAAGGGGATAGCCATGATTGGCACAACGTGACCGTGGAGTTTTTCGGGCAGAAGTTCCGCACCTACGGGGATGTGGTACAAGGCATTGAAAGCCTTGTACCGCTGGCATGGAACAAACAGGTAAAGGTGGAACGGTATGGCTAAGGTTGCAAAAATCAAACTGAACCGTGCCGGGGTGCGGCGGCTTTTGAAAAGCAAGGAGATGCAGGCCATCTGCACCGAGCATGCCGAGGAGATCGCCGCCCGCTGCGGTGCAGGCTACGCTGTGGACAGCATGCAGAAAGAGACCCGCGCCATTGCCACCGTGTATCCCCAGACTGTTGAGGCCCGCCGCGACAACTACCGCAACAACACCATAGAAAAGGCTATGCGATGATCGAAACGACTGTTTTGGATTATCTGCGCGACCGGCTGGGTGTTCCTGTGACGATGGAAGTGCCGGAGGGAGCCTCCGGCACTTTTGTTGTATTGGAGCGCACCGGGGCTGAGCGGCATGACCATATCCGCCGCATGAGCCTGGCCGTGCAGAGTTACGCGCCCACGTTGTTACAGGCAGCGCAATTGGACGATGCCGTGATCGAAGCCATGCTGGCTTTGCCCACGCTTGACCAGGTGGGGGCCTGCAAGCTGGAGCGCGATTACAATTTTACCGATACCGAAACCAAAAAATACCGCTACCAGGCGGTGTTTGCGGTGACTTATTACGAATAACCGCGTGTCCACACTGGACACGGGAAAGGAGCCTGTAATGGCAGACACCAAAAATGTAACCACCAGTAAGCCCAAGATCGGCGGCGCAGTGTACCGTGCGCCTGTTGGCACTACGCTGCCCACCGATGCCACCACCGCTTTGAATGAAGCATTTGTGTGCCTGGGCTATATCAGCGAGGACGGCCTGACCAACGCGAACAGCCCGGACGGTGACAAGATCAAGGCCTGGGGCGGCGATACCGTGTATACCTACCAGAAAGAGAAGGACGACACCTTCCAGTTCAAACTGCTGGAAGCGCTGAACCCTGACGTGCTGAAAACCGTGTACGGCGATGACAACGTGACCGGCACCCTCAAGGCCGGGCTGACCGTAAAGGCCAACAGCAATGCTGCCGAGGATAAGGCCTGGGTGGTGGAGCTGATCCTGAACGGCGTGCTGAAGCGCGTGGTCGTGCCCAAAGCCAAGATCACCGAGATGGACGACATCGTCTACGCCGATGAGGAAGCGCTGGGGTATGACATTACCATCACCGCCACGCCGGACACGGACGGCAACACCCACTACGAGTACCTCAAGGAGGGAACGGCATGATCACCGGCAAGACAAAAAGCGGCTTTGTTTACGCCATCCCGGAAAAGCGCATCCATAACATGGAACTGCTGGATGCGCTGGTGGAGTTGGAGCGTGGCAGCGATGCCGGTTTGAGCGATGCGCTGAACCTGCTGCTGGGCAAAGACCTGAAGAAAAAGCTGTACGACCTCCACCGCGATGAGGACGGCATTGTCGATGGCGAGGCTGTTTCCAACGACTTTGTGCAGATCCTGCTGGATTACAAAGCGGGAAAAAACTCCTGACCCTGGCCCGGATGGCAGCGCTGGCCCCGGACGAGCTGGTGTGCGACATGGCGGAAACCTACCATGTACTGGACTGGCGCACCCTGGGGCTGCCGCTGGCGGCCACCCTGGCCGGGGGCCTGCGGGAGACAAGCCGCACCTGCATGGCGCTGAACCATGCCCCGATAACGACCGACACGCTGCTGCTGGGTGCCATGGCTGACAGTTTGCAGCTGCTGGTGTGGAGCAAGACCAAAGACGCCCAGCATGGCCGCAACCGCCCTGCCCCGGTGCTGGATACCCTGTTGGGCACGGCTCACCGCCGCAAGGTGACCGGCTTTGCCACGGCTGCCGAGTTTGAAGCGGCCAAAGCAGAAATTTTGAAGGGAGGCTGATGCCATGGCAAGCAAAACCGAACTGGCGAAAGCCTATGTTGAGATCATCCCCTCGGCCACCGGCATCGGCGGCAAGATCAGTGAAGCGCTGGGCGGGGAAGTAACCGCTGCGGGTGCTACTGCCGGGCAGAGCCTGGGCAAGAGCCTGATCGGCGCAGTGGGCAAGATCCTTGCGGCGGCGGGCATCGGCAAGATGCTGCAGGCTGCCTTTACCGAGGGCAGCGCCTTTGAGACGGCGGTTGCCAAGGTGGGAACCATTGCCGATACCACCAAAGTGCCCATCGGGGAGCTGAAAGAACAGATCACTGACCTGTCCGGCACGATGGGCATTGCGGCGGGTGACCTGGCCGAGGCCACCTACCAGGCTATCAGTGCCGGGCAGGACACTGGCGATGCCGTGGCCTTTGCCGGGCAGGCGGCTAAGCTGGCCGCTGCTGGCTTTACCAGCAGTTCCTCGGCGGTCGACATCCTGACCACGGCGTTGAACGCCTACGGCCTGGGTGCCGACAAAGCGACCCATGTTTCGGACGTGCTGCTGACCACCCAGAACCTGGGCAAAACCAGCGTAGACGAACTTTCGGCCAGCATGGGCCGGGTCATCCCGCTGGCGGCAGCCTACAAGGTGAACGTGGAAAACCTGTCCAGCGGCCTGGCCATTATGACGGCCAACGGTATTGCTACCGCCGAGGCCACCACCTATACCAAGTCCATGCTGAACGAGCTGGGCGACACCGGCTCGACTGTGGGCAAGATTTTGCAGAAAGAGACCGGCCAGGGCTTTGCCGAACTGATGGACAGCGGCCAGAGCCTGGGCGACGTGCTGCAGGTGCTGTATGACAGCGTGGGCGGCGATGCCACCAAGTTTGCGGCGCTGTGGTCCAGCGTGGAAGCCGGTACGGGTGCGCTTTCGCTGGCCAATTCCGGCGCGGAGAAGTTCAACGATGTGCTGGCCCAGATGGAGAACAGCAGCGGTGCGACCGAGACGGCCTACACCACCATGACCGACACGATGGCCCACCGGATGGAGAGCCTGAAAACCAACGCTGCCAACCTGGGCATTGCGCTGTTTGATTCGGTCAGCGGCAAGCTGGGCGCAGCTGTGAGCCTGGCCAGCGGCTACCTGCAGACCCTTACGGATGGCTTTACCAGCGGCGGCTTTGCCGGTCTGGCCGAGGGGCTGGGCAGCATTTTCACCGACCTGACCACCAACGTAGGGCCGCAGCTGCTGCAAAGCGGCATCGACCTGATGACCCAGCTGGGGCAAGGAATGGTTACGGGCATCCCGCAATTGCTGGCACAAGCGCTGCCCATTGCGGCCGACCTGGCCAGCAACCTGCGGGCCAATGCAGGCCAACTGGTAGACACCGGCATCCAGTTCATCTTGAACATGGCGCAGGGGCTTATCAACGGCCTGCCGACCATGATCACCTACATACCCGGCATTGTGACCGATATTGCAGGCATCGTCAACGACAATGCGCCCAAGCTGCTGGAAGCGGGGGTAAAGCTGATCGGTATGCTGGGTATGGGCCTGATCCAGGCTGTGCCCACGCTGGTGGCGAACATTCCGCAAATTTTGCTGGCGGTTGCCAATGTCATTACCGCCTTTAACTGGATCGAACTGGGCGGCAGCGTCATCAAGCTGCTGGGCAGCGGCATCCAGGGCATGGGCGGCGCACTGAAATCCGGCTTCACCTCGGTCATGCAGGGCGGCATCAGCTACATCAAGAGCCTGCCTGCTAAGTTTATCGGCTGGGGCAAGGATATGATCATGGGGCTGGTCAAGGGCATTACCGGCTCCATCGGGGCTGTAGTCGGGGCCGTGAAAAACGTAGCCTCGGCGATTGCCTCCTACATGCACTTTTCCCGCCCGGACATCGGCCCGCTGCGGATGTATGAGCAGTGGATGCCTGATTTTGTGGCCGGGCTTTCCCGCGGCATTACCGACAACCTGTGGATGGTCGAGGATGCGGCGGAGAGGCTTTCGGGCGCGACGGCCGAGCCGATGCAGGTAGCCGTGGCCGGTACACTGCGCAGCAACAACCGCTTTGGCAACACTGCCGATGCCTGGCAGCCGGGCGGTATGACCGTAAACCTGAACAACGAGTTCTACACTCACGACAGCCTGTCCGAATCGGAACTGACGCGGGAGGCGGAATCCATGGCCTATCGTTTGAAATGGGCTATCCCGTAAGGAGGTGCGCATGGCAAGGACCGTGCCTGTATATGCTTTTCAGGCGGCGGACGGCAGCACCATCCGCTTTGCCGTGGACAGCGATCTCTGGATCACAAACCTGACCGGCGATGACGGCCTGGACGTGGAAATGACCGAGCAGCAATCCACCGGGCAGACCGGCAAGACCATCACGGGGCAATCCGTAGGCAGCCGCAGCCTGACCGTGACCGGCAGCATCCTGCGGGACCTGGATGCCAACGAGGCGCTGCTGAAGCGGCTCATCCGCCCCAAAGAGGCCGCCCGCTGGCTGAAAACCGTGGGCGATACCACCTGGTATCTGGATGTGCTGCCCGCCCATACCCCGGATGTGAGCGGCGGGGAACACCTTTTGAACTTTCAGTTTAAACTGAAAGCAGCGTACCCCTACTGGCGCACCGTGGAAACGGCAGCCACCATGCTGTGCGGCCTGGAGGGCAGCTGGTTCCCGACCCCTGTCTCGACCGCCGGCAGCTGGTACATCAGCAAATACAAAAAAGATGTGTACACTACCGTGGTGAACAGCGGCAGCACCGAGACCGAGTTTGTGCTGACCCTGACCGCTGCGGCCCGTGTGAAGAACCCGATGCTGTGGCACAACGGCAAGCGCAGCTACCTGAAACTGAACAAGGAAATGCTGCCTGGTGAATCGGCCATCATCTCCACGGTGGATGGTTCCCGTGGCTGCACCTACCGCCAGAGCGATGGTACTGAGGTAAACGGGTTCCGTTGGCTGGACTACGACAGCGACCTGTGGATGACGCTGGACCCCGGCGACAATGTGCTGCGCCTGACGGCCGACGAGGGCCGCGAAAACCTGACCGCCACAGTGACGGCACCTAAGGGGGTGGCGGCCGGTGTCTGACGCTTTACGCCTGTATGTGTACCAGAACGGGGAGCGCGTAGGCATGGTGGACAGCGCTAACAGCCTGCAGTGGGCCCCGGCTTTTGCCGATGTGGGCGAGATCAAGCTGGTGTGCGGCGCTACCGCCACCAACCGCGCCATGCTGGTGCAGGGGGCCGTGCTGTACAACCCGGACACCCCCGGCCTGGCCGCGCTGATCGTAGCCACGGAACTGGACAGCGATGCCCGCAAGCTGACCGTGCGGGGCAAGTTTACCCTGCAGCGGTTCGCCCAGCGGATAGCCAAGGGCAAGACCACCGTGACCGATGCAGCCGCAGGGCTGCTGGACCTGTGCCGTGCCAACCTGCGCGAGCTGGAAGTGGCCTTGCCGGATGCCGCTGATTTTACTGCCCCCTGTGAGGCAGTGGACCTGGAATGGGTGACCTGCCTGGATGCCATGACCCAGCTGGCCGAGACCGGCGGGTTTGGCCTGCGCTGCGCCTTTGACCCGGCCACCGGCAGCGAAACGCTGGAACTTTTGCAGGGCAAGGACCGCAGCGCACCGGGGAGCGATTTGTACATGGGCTACTTTTCGACCCGGATGCAGAACCTTTCCAGCCCAACCTATACCGAGGATGCCAGCGACTACGCCAATGTGGTGCTGTGCGGCGGCGAGGAACCCAGCGAGGGGGACAGCTTTACCCGGTATTTTTGCGAGGTAGGGGACATCACAGCCGCCGGCAATGCCCGGCACGAGCTGTGGGTGGACGGCAGCAGCGTAAAGCACAAATACACCGTGCAGAACGCGGACGGCAGCACCACCGAGAAAACCTACACCGAAACCGAATACCAGACCGCCGTGCAGAACTATGCCCGCGCAGCTCTGGCCAATCACCTGGGGACCCGGCAGCTGAAATGCACCGCCGCCGACAGCCAGATGATCTACGGTCAGGACTACGCCCTGGGCGATATTGTGCCGGTGCGGGTGGAGGAGATCGGCCTGGAAGCCACCGCGCGGGTGGCCAGCATCAAGATCATCTACGAAAGCACCGGGCGCAGCCTTTGCCCTGTGTTTGACAACTTTACCTTTAAAAAGGAGTGATGTGCTTTGACCGAGCTTATCTGCTGGCCGCTGGACAATAAGCAGTATACCAGCGTGGCGCTGGGCGCAGCCTATGCGGCCCGCAGCCGCGGCGTGCTGAACGCCGACAGCTTTGCCGCCAAAACCAACGGCAATAATACGGTCACTGTGGGCAAGGGCGTGGGCTGCATCCACGTGAGCGATCAGTGGGCGGCGTTCCCGTTCAGCCAGGGCGATGTGACCCTGACCTTTGCGGATGCCGACGGCGTGAATCCCCGTTGGGATGCCATTGCCCTGGTGTACGACAAAAACGCCAACACCGCAGGTCTGGAAGTGCGCAAGGGTACGGCCTCGGCCAGCCCCACGCTGCCCAGCCTGCGGCGCAGTGACGACTATGACGAGATCTTCCTGTACCGGGTGACCCGGCCCACCGGCGCTACTAAGATCAGCGCCGACAACGTGGTAGACCTGCGGCTGGATGGCAGCGTCTGCGGCCTGATGCGGGATACCATCGACGCGGTAGACACCAGCGTGATGGAAGCCGCCTTTGAAGCGTTTTTGCAGAAAATCGAAGCCGAACTGAACCAGCTGAACGCCGGAACCTCGGCCATGATGCGAGCGACCTATGACCCGCAGGGGCGGCAGACCGATATTTTTAAGGCGATCGACAAGGTCTCCAACATCTACTATGCCAGGCTTACGCTGAACGGGTGGACGGCTTGCAGCAGCGCCGACCAGACCAAAGGCCTGCTGTACCAGCAGACGGCTACGCTGACCTGCGCGAACAGCCATGCGCCGGTGGTGACCGCTGCCAGCGAGTTTTTGTCCGGCATCGGCTACGACAAGACCGGGGTGCCCGCTACCGATGATGTGCTGGATGAAGTGCAGGACATCATCAACGACGGCGTGACGGTCACGGCGTACAATTCGGTGCTGGTTAAGGTAAAAGAAAAGCCCACCGCCGAGATCCGGGCGCGGTGGGTCATTCAAAGTTGATGGAGGTTTAGCATGAAACATTCGTTTGTATGTAGTTTTACCCCCCCCGTAAGAAATCTGCGGCATGTGCTGCGCGGGGGGTACTGCTGATGGGTGTAGCACCGAGGATTCCGGGAGGCGGTGGCAAGTTCAAAAAGACATTTGAGAACCTCGCCGATGCCGAGAAGGTCCTGCTTTGGACAAATAACAACCATACATCTGAATGGGGCAGCGGAACAGCCGATACTGGCACCCAGCTTTATGCCGCTTATTGTATTGCCGTCAAAGCATACACGTCTGTTTCCCCGCAGTATGTAATGGAAAATATCGTAGTGCGCGGTGCAAGATGTTGCGTAACCGCAAATGACAGAAGCATTAACCGTATGGTGACATTTGACGGCGCAAACATCACGATCGGAACGCCTTTTTCCGGTGACACATCACACTGGGAAAGTACCATCCCGTATCAGATTTTCGGTATCAAAGGCACTGAAATTAAATAACATTTTCGCAAAATGAAGAAAGGGTGATTTTATGGGTACATCCCCTAGGATTCCGGGCGGGAAAAGAAGTGCTGCACTTTCTTCCTTGCGCCATGCCATTGAAAACGGCACCGGCTCTCTGAACAGCTTTGAAAAAACTTCTTGGAATGAAAGCAGAACGATGACAGACGGCGATTTGTCTTTTTCTTTTTCACCCAATACCGGCACCGTGACGAACAACGGCACCAAGGACACGTACATTTACGCGCGGTTTTACCAGGCAGGCGCAAACAGCGGTCGCATCCGCTTCTCGACCGGCTTTGATTCCGCCAGTAACTCGACCGATGCTATCAATGCCTTTGGCGTTGACGTAGAAAAGACTTACAGCAATGCAAATACGTCTACTACGCGGCTTTGGGAAGCCATTTTCAAGGTCTCGCCGGGCGCGACTGTAACCGTGCTTTTTGAGGGCAAAGACTATACATCCTACAGCATCGGATTCAAATGGATTAAGGAGTAACCCCATGAAAATCTACGATGAAATTACTAACGAGGAACTGACCTCTCCCGACTTGTCCGCGGGTTATCTCTACCCCGCCCGGCGGGTTGCCGAGCATGTGCCGGAGAGCCGGGAAGTGATGCAGGGCACTGTCACCGAGGACGACCCCAAAGGCCTTGAGCACATCATCTCCGGCTACGATGTGTACGAGGATTGCCAGTTCTACCACGCTTACACGGCAGAGGAACTGGCCGAGCGGGAAAAACCCACGCTGCAGGAACAGGTGGACGCCAACGCGGCGGCCATTTTGGAGCTGGCCCAGATGCTGGCCGGAGGTGAATGATATGGTACAGTTTTATATCTGCTGCATCAAGCGCGGGCTGATTACGCTGGACAAAGTGCCGGAGAAATGGCGTGAGGCCGTAAGGGCAGAGATGGAGGGAGCATGATGGTATGCACCGGGTACTACTGTACGGATGCGGACAAGTTGTATCTGGCCCTGCAGGACGGCGCAGCACCTGCACTGGATGATACCGATTGGTTTGAGGTGGTGAGTTGATGTATCGCGGTACAACCCCAACTTTTACTTTTACGCTGCCCATTGAGTGTGAGACCATTACCAAGCTGTCGGTAGCGTTCAAACAGGGCGGCGAGCTGCTGTTTGAGCGCGGCCTGCCGGACGTGACGATGTCCGGTAATGTACTTTCCTGCACATTGACCGAGGAGGAAACGCTGCAGCTTCGCGGGGACACGGAACTGCAAATTCAGCTGCGCGTTGGCGTTGGATCTGCCCGCATGGCCTCGCAAGTGTTCCGTGTGTCGGTCAGCCAGATTCTGAAAGATGGTGTGCTTACATGACGTTAGACGTACAGTTTGCCGCACCCTCCGCCTTTGTGGTGGAGTTTGGCACCGATGCCGATCTGGCCGCCGACCTGGGGCAGACCACCATTTTATCCACCGCGCCGCAGTACAAGGGCGAGACCACCGTGACCCCGCGCACCTACGAGGAGACCCGCCTGGAAACCAAAGACAAGCTGATGCCGGACGATGTGACCGTGCGAAAGATTTCCCGGTACGAGGTCTCCAACGATTGCGGCGGCGTGACCCTGATTATGGGAGATGAGTATTTCAATGGCTAACCAATATGTAAATAAGGTCATCATTGGCAAGGAGGTCAAACTCGACCTGACCGCCGACAGCGTGACCCCGGACAAGCTGGCCAAGGGCATTACCGCCCACGATAAGACCGGCGCACCCATCACCGGCACCAGCACTAAGGACGTGGATTCCACGGACGCTACGGCTGCGGTGGCCGAGGTGCTGGACGGCAAGACGTTCTACGCACGTGGTGCCAAGATGATCGGCACGATGCCCAACAACGGGGCCGTAGCCGGGAAAATCACCCAAAAGGACGGCAAGTACACCATCCCCATGGGCTTCCACGATGGCAGCGGCAGCGCCGCCATCGATGAGACCGAGCAGGCCAAGCTGGTGCCTGCCAACATCCGCGAGGGTGTCACCATCCTGGGCGTGGAGGGTTCCATGTCCTCCTCCGAGGGCATGAAGCCCCAGGCCAAGAGCGTGACCCCGACCTTTGAGCAGCAGACCGTCCTGCCCGACAGCGACTACAACTGCCTGTCGCAGGTCACGGTGGCGGCCATCCCGACCAACTACGTGGACAACGCCGCCGGCGGCCAGACCCTGACGGTGGGAGGCTAACCATGGCGGTGAACAAGGTGGTGCTGGGCAGTGAGACCCTGCTGGATCTGACCGGGGACACCGTGACCAAGGGCACCCTGCTGGCCGGGCACACCGCCCACAATGCGGCCGGGGAACAGATCGAGGGCGAATATACGCCCCCGGATGTGTTCACCGGGGCTAGTGCCGAGGGCGCGGGCACATCCGGCCTGGTACCGCCACCCGCTGCCGGGGACGAAAAGAAGTACCTGTGCGGCGATGGCAGCTGGAGTAAACCTGAGGCACAAACGTCAATTAAAATTTGCAGATGGGGGGATACCTAATATGCCTGTATATTTTGGAAGCCAGAAGGTCAGCATTTTTGCAGGACGCGAAAGTACAAAAGCACAAAGCAAAAGTATCGCCCCGACAGAAAGTCAGCAGATTGTGACGCCAGACGAAGGGTATGATTGCTTATCTCAGGTTACAGTTGGAGCCATATCGTCTAATTATGTCGGAAGTGGAATAACCAGAAAAACCTCGGCGACCTATACCCCGAAAAGTACCGACCAGGTCATTGCAGCTGGGCAGTATTTGTCCGGGGCGCAGACCATTAAAGGCGATGCCAACCTCGTAGGCGGCAATATTCTGGCAGGCAAGTCCATCTTTGGGGTGGCGGGGACCGTTGTCATCCAGAAATACTACACCGGCAGCTCTGCACCAAGTTCTTCAACCGGCAGTGATGGCGATTTGTATTTGCAGACTGGGGGCTAATGCATGGCAAGTGTAACATTGGTTCCTGCAGGATATGATGGTCAGCGCTCATCGTATATTTCTGTAGATACGTCTTACCCGCTTTCAAATGGCCTCACCAGTTCAAGCAGCGATACCTTTACGGTGCTAAACCTGAACAAAGGTGGTGGTGCGGTTTCTAAGCTGGCAGTCAAATTCGATATGTCAAAGATTCCGTCTGATGCCAAGATCAATTCTATCTCTTGTAAGATAAAGGCCAGAATCTCGAATGCGTCACCGTATATTTTGAGCGGTGTTGCGCAGTTGTATTGCGGCACGGCCGGGTTGAGCGGCGAAATTGAGTTGGGAACATCCCCAGTGGCTCAGACTTTTAACGATACCGGCTGGTGGGATCGTGAGAGCCTGGACGATCTTATCTTACTGATTACCTGTACACGCGGCTCGCTATCCACAAACAACAGCCATACTTTGCGTTTTTACGGCGCTGATCTGACTGTAGACTACACTGGCGGCGGATCTTCTGGCCCTGTGCTGAGCACTAAGGTAAACGGCAGCTGGGTGAATGTATCAAAAGTATATAAAAAGGTTAATGGCCTATGGGTAGAGCAAAGCGACCTTGCGGGCTTGTTTGATACAAAGACCAACTATGTAAAGGGGTGAGTGAATGGCAAAAACAACCGTAACTATAGGTGAATTCATCTTGAACGTCCTGTCTGCCGAGCAGTTTGCAGCAGCGGTCAAGGCGGGCGAAATCGACCCCAACCAGATGTACCTTACCCCAGAAAAGCAGCTTGTGGTTGCCGTCAGCGAGGACGAGTACGAGGCTATGAAGGCCGCCGGCACCCTGGACGAGGACGTACTCTACGTCACGCCCGTGACCGAGCAGACCACCATCGCCGAGGCCACCGAGACCACCGCGGGCCTGATGCCACCCAGCGCCGTGACAAAGCTGAAGGGCATCGCCGAGGGCGCAAACAAGTACACTCACCCCGCGCATACCGCCCGGGCCAGCGGCCTGTACAAAATCACCGTGGACAGCCTGGGGCACGTCACCGCTGTTTCTGCTGTGCAGAAAAGCGACATCACCCGCCTGGGCATTCCGGATTCCGACACGACCTACGATCTGGCCTCGGCCTACAGCAACGGCCTGATGAGCTCGACCCAGTATTCCAAGCTGAGTGGCATTGAATCGGGGGCCAACAAAACCACGGTCGATAGCACGCTGTCCGGCACCAGTGCCAACCCAGTGCAGAACAAGATCCTCTACGTTGCCTTGCCGTGGGAGTATTACGCCACCTTTTACGTGGACAGCTGGACGACCGCCTCCACGGATGAGCAAGCCCAGGGCTTTGCCTACAAGCAGACCGTGTACCCCTCGAAGAAGATCTCGGTCGCACCGAACCTGACCGCCAACAGCATGTTTTTGAGCCTCGGCTCGACCAACAAGACCAACGTATTTGCCACCGATGTGATCCTCGCCGATTCGATGGACAAGATCAACGCGGGCCTGGTCTACACCGGAGCCGGGACCATCACGGCCCTGGTAGAAGAAAAGCCCAGTTCGGACGTTGTGATGAACTGGTGGCTGAGAACATAAAAAAGGAGTTTTCAAATGAGATTATCGAATGGGGAAGTTTTACTCCGCTGGCCGCTGGACATTCATGTATTGACGCAAGGATGGTATTACAACGACGGCAGTTTGCACCAGGCCGTTGACCTGCGCACCCAGATCGACAACATGTATATCCGTCCGGTCTATGCTGCCGAGGACGGCACAGTGGATCAGACCCAGGACTGGGACGGACACACGCGGACTGGTATGCAGAGCTATGGTAACATGGTGCGCATCAAGCACGCCAACTACAAAAACAAGACCTTGCAGACGCGGTACGCCCACCTATCCAGCTATTGCGTCAAGTACGGCCAGAGGGTCAAAGAGGGCGAAATCATCGGCTACAGTGGCGTGACTGGCAATGTGTACGGCGCTCACCTGCATTTTGAGGTCATTCTGGGCGGCAAGCGCACCAACCCACTGACCTGGCTGGACAATGACTATACCCTTGCCACGGGCCGGGAGTATCAGTTTAACAAGGGCGAGCATAGCGTTGTTGTGCCGGAGGCTGACAAACAGACGCCCAGCACCGACACGACGACCAACGAGGCCAAGACCGTACAGGCCATCTTGATCGGCCCGTTGGACGCCCAGACAGCCGCCGCTTTTGACGATGCGGCTAAGACCATGCAGCTGGGCACTGACCGCTATTGCGCCCTCGCCGTAGATGCTGAGGGCAAGGCCGTCATGCGCTGCGCGACGCTGTCCGGCATGGACGCAGTCAAGCTGTACCAGATTGCCCAGGCGAAAGGGCTGAAAGAGGAGTATTTCTCTAAATTTGTGGGGTGATGTGGATGGAGCAGATCGTGGTTGCGCTCATCACGGCAGGGCTGGGTCTTGTGGGCGTTATGATTACCAACTATTTCAGCAACAAGAGCCTGGGCGACAAAGTGCAGCACCAACTTGAAGTCAGCCAGGCCGTGACCGACACCAAAATTGAGGAGTTGACCCGCGAGGTGCGGGCGCACAATAATTTTGCCCAGAGGGTGCCTGTGCTGGAGGAGAAAATGACCGTCGCCAATCATCGCATCGCTGATCTGGAGCGGTGCCACGAGAGAGAGGAGAAAACCTAATGCAAGATTTTTGGAAGAACCTTGCCGCGCTCATCAAGGTCAAAACCATCGTGACGCTGATCGTCGTGACCGTCTTTGCTGTGCTGGCCCTGCGCGGGGGCTTACAGCCCGACACCGTGATGACGATCGTGACAATGGTCATCGCGTTCTACTTCGGCACACAGAGCGAGGGCAGGGGAGACAAGAAGTAAACAAAAAAGCGGCTGGCCGTTACGGTCAGCCGCTTTTTTTGTGTTGTCGGAGATATATACATTACGAAAAGAGCCTTACTGGCTTGACAATCGCGCAAAATCATTACAGGCTTACATACAGGCTTACGGTGTCTTATTTGCGTTTATAGGTGGTGAAACAGAAAAAGTTCAAAAAAGAAAAAGCGCAAATCAAACGTTTTAACGTAAGATTTGCGCTTAATTTGGAGCGGGATACGAGTCTCGAACTCGCCACCTA
>ENA-UOIY01001186-UOIY01001186.1-human-gut-metagenome-genome-assembly--contig:-P114-NODE-1186-length-30682-cov-6.243217_pt1 | contig 30682 bp, 26 predicted proteins | sample MGYA00242335_ERZ723882 | MGnify/ENA metagenome assembly ERZ723882
TGATGGGAATGTAACTGATTCTTCGGGCAATTCCGGTATTCCTACTTTTACAGCTGGTTCTGTTCCTCAATACACTTCTCATTCCGGTTTTGGTCAGTGTTTGACATTTTCGGGTGAAGGTAATTTATCTATACCGGTTACTGCTGCCGGTGCATATACTGTTGAATTTAGTATGAATTTGGGGCAATATGTTACTTTTAAGGGACGCAATTCTTTCCCTTTGAAGTCTGAAAGAAAGTGGGAGGGGACTAGTCAAGTTATGATTGGCCCAAATTCTAACCGTATTCGTTCTAATGACCCTGATGTTAGATCGCAATCAGGTGTATTCTTTTATGCCGATGCTGAAAGAGTATATAATCACGATATTTGTCCTTTCTTACTTTCATCTGGTGAACATAAACGCTTTGGTATACTATATGTTACTAAAGATTTCTCTTGCTTTCCTGGTTTTAACCCTGATAAGTATTATGCTTTTGGAAATTATACTAATCCTTCATATTTGGGAGAGGTTTTTAAGGAGGTAGCTTTTTCTACTCTTTATTCTCCATCCGGAGATAATGTTTCTTCTTTCTTAAAATCTTATACTTCTTCTATCGCAAAAGATGTTTCGCAGATTTCTTTTACATTCGATTATTCGAATAATGGCGAGCATCGAAATAATCTATTGGGTATTCCCCAAGGCCAATGGTTAAAATGTGCTTATGTATTTGATGGCACAGATGGTAAGTTTTATATAAATGGCGTTCGTTCCGATTTGGCTCAACGTTGTTTTATGTCAACTGGTGATATGGATTCAATTACACTCCATGGTTGTGATGGGTTTAGTTATGTGATGTATGACGAACTCCGTGTTTCCAAAGGTGCCCTTTATACTTCTAACTATACCCCGGCTTCGGCTCCTTTTGATATTCCTTTGGCGTTGGTACTGCCCAGCGAGAAAACAGAGGGCGCTATTGCTGTAAAGTCTGCGGTCGCTGTAAATAATGTCCGTCTTGGTGGTGTCCGTCCCTCTTATCCTGCGCAGGGTGATGTATATATTTCTCTTGATGCAGATAAAAAGGTGACAAGCTGTCAGCAGTATCAAAGCGGTACTTGGACGGAGTGTCAAGGTTCTGTTTGCAAGGATGATAATTGGGTTGAGCTTACCGGGTATAGTTTTGCAGGCCGGGTAGTGAATAAAGATGACTTCGCCGAAGTCATTGATAAAATAGACGATCCTGCCATCGGCAGCAATTCCAATCCCGATGCCGAAGTGACCAGCTTTACCGTGCATTATTATAAGGACGGCACTACTGATAAACTGCGCCGTGATACCGTCTATCAAAATGTGGCGGTCGGTTCTTCGTTTGCTTTCAGCCCTCCGGCTATAAAAGACTATAAGCCTTTGGTTTCTTCTGCCGAAATAACTATTACTGCCGATGGTGAGCATGTGTTTTATTATGCTGCCGATGCCGGTAGTGGGGGTGGTAGTGGGGGAGAGAGCGACCCCAGTAAGCCCGGCTTTTTTGATGGCTTACTATCCGGTGTGAAAAGCCTGGTTGATGTTGTGTGTGGCTTTTTGGGTGGCGTGGTGCAGTCTTTACTTTCCGGTGTCACCGGCATTATCTCAACGCTGATAGAAGCATTTAAGGCTGTGTTGAGCCTTGGCGGGCATTTTGGGGATTTCCTTGCCGCTGCCCTCGGCTTTGTTCCTCGTGAGATAATCGACCTGCTGATAGCCGGTATAGCGGTTTCTATTGCTCTGGCTATCATCAAGTTTATTCGGGGGTGATGGCGTGGAAGATTTTACTCGTTTCTTTGGCGTAGTCTTGGACTTTTTCAAGATGCCTATGACCGTTTACGGCTTCACATTCTCCTTTTGGGATATAGCCCTTTGGGGCTGTGTGGCCTACATTGCAATCCGAATTATAAGGGGGCTTTTAGATGGATAACGAATTGATGAATGAAGAAACAACCGAACAGGCCACCGAAGAAAATCCCAGCGGCGACGCTGCTGCAGGGGAATTAGGTGGTAATGATAATAACACCGAAGCCGGTGGGGAAGTGCAGGGGAGTGAAACCCCTGCTGTCCCTGCCGATGGTGAGCAGCAGGAAGAACAGACTATGACAGAGATTACCGGAACGGTGACGGTAGATAACCTGTATGAGCGTCCTATCATGTCCACACCATTTTCCCAGTACACCGTGACCGAGGGTCTTTTGCTGCTGTCCCTGCTGCTGGGATTGGTGCGGACGATGTTTAGAATTTGGAATAATTAAGGGGGGATATGATGAGCAGTATTTTTCAAACTTTATGTGATTTTTTCGGGTTGTCAGGTGTTCCTGCCGATTTTGCGGAGTTTATCCCTTGGTTTATGCAGGTGATGCTTGCTATTTGTGTTTTGTGGGGCTGTTGGCGTATGTTCCGGGCTATTGTGTGTGGTGTTACCTCCGGGGGTAGGCGCTTATGATGATAAAGGTGTGGCTGGGCTATTTGGTGCGGCTGCCGAAGTTCCTTTTCCTGTTGGTCAAGGATTTGATACCGTACATAAAAAACCGATCATGGCTCAATTTTGACGGCTGGGGGCTGCATCTGTATGTGGGCAAGTTCGGCGCCGGCAAAACCTGCACGATGGTGCATGACGCCTATTCGCTGGCGAAACGCTATCCAAAGTTGACGATAGTGACGAATTTGCAGTTGTCAGGCTTTCCTGCCCATACGCAGGTGCTGCCGCTGCGATCTCCGCAGGATATTCTTAATGCTCCGGTAAATACACTGGTGCTGATAGATGAAATAGGCACGATTTTTAATAGCCGTGATTTCGCTGCCAGTAAACAGAGTGTGCCGAAAATCCTTTTTCAGCACCTTTGCCAGTGCCGGAAGCGGCATATGCAAATATACGCTACTACCCAGCGATGGAATTTCCTTGATAAGCAGCTGCGGGATATAACCGATACGGTGAGAGTGACCCGCAGTCACTTGTCGCACCCATTTACCCGCATTTGCACGGTCTATACCTATGATGCGGTAGAATATGATCTTTCTTTCAGTAATCCGCAATATCCGCTCGCTGCTATTGATGCAAGGGTGTATTGCCAAACTGACGCGGACCGTAACCGATACGATACGCAGCAGCTTATTGATAATATGCTGCAGGCGGATTATATCAGCGATGAGGAAATTTTGCGTAACAGGGGAGAGCTTCAGCCGGAAGTCACTGGTGAGATCTCCAACCGCAGCAAGCGCCGGATTCGTAAAAACAAAATTGCATAAAGATGCCCCCAGCTTATTCGCTGGGGGTTTCCTTTTCGCACTTCGGATGTGTCATAGCATACTGTTCTTGCATCAGTCTTTCATGCTCGGATTTGATAGCTTTGTTTTGAGTATACGGTGATATATTTTTAGTATGTGTGATTGCTTGTTGCGTAAAGAAAAGTTTACTCCAAAAGCTCATTTTTTACTCCTTTCCTGTAATTCCTTTAGTTTTAGCTTTAGAAAGTCGATTTCCTGCCGTTGTTTAGATATAACTCTGTTACGGTCTGCAATGTCTTTTTCATAGTCAATAATTTTCTGTTTGATGTCCTGCTTGCGGTCTGCGGCCTTGGCCGATTGTATGCCTATAATGATGCACATGATAAATATTATGCCCAGCGCCACAAAAAACAGTACCTGATAGGTTGACCATACGCTAAACCCGATAAAGCCCATAATATTTCCCCTTTCTTCCTCTCTACGCTAAATTTACCATAAACGCCATAAAAAGTAAATAGGGGAGCGCTGGCGGGCGCAGCTATCCGTCAGCGCTGTGTTTGCAAAAATGCATGGCATAGCAGATTTGGCAAGGGTAAGGTGGAGATTTGCGCAGCAAATACTACCGACCTTGCCGAAGCTGATATGCTATGCAATGGTCATTATCAGATGCAAGGGAGAAATTATGTTAATATTGGAGCCGCATTAGAAACCATCGGGTGCGGCGGGTGACTTAATTTAGCGAAATTTTTTGATAAATCAAAATAGGGGATTGACAAAAGAGCGTGAATTTGTTATTGTGTGTTTAAGGAAATGCCATTTCGCTAAATCAAGATTTAGCGAAACAGAGAGGAGCAAAACCGCAGCATAATTCTGTCGTTTCTCATAATACAGCCAATCAGCCCCCATGGACATGCCATCGCCCTATTACGCATCCCTGCAAAAAAGCCCGATTTTACCCGGGCTTTCGCTGTTTATCTTATTCCTTGTTCTTCAGTGCAAAATACTGATACAGATTGCATTTCAGCATACCGTTATACAGCTTGCGCTTTTTATCGGCTCTACGGCCGAAGTCCTGCTCGAAATCCTCTGCCGAGGATATAATATAATATGCCGCATAGCAGGACGGCCGGAACACGTTGCCCATCGTCTTATAAAGCTGCTGCACATTCTCACCGGCCATCAGGCGTTCGCCGTATGGCGGATTAGTTACTACCAGCGCTTTTTCATCCGGCAATGTGAATTTTTTAACATCCATCTGTTTCAGCTTGATCAGGCCCGCAATGCCGGCCCGTCTTGCGTTAGCTTCGGCAATATCCAACGCCTCACCGCTGATATCGCTGCCAAAAGCGACAAACTCTACATCCTTACGGACCTTTTCTATCGCCTCTTCCCTACCGGACTGCCATATACTGGCGGGCAGGCAGCCCCATTTTTCGGCAGCAAACCGCCGGTAGATGCCCGGTGCAATATTCTTTGCCTTGTAGGCCGCTTCAATCAGGAAGGTCCCGGAGCCGCAGAACGGATCGTAAAGCTTTGTATCCGGGTAGATCCTTGCAATATCCAAAATTCCGGCAGCCAGCGTTTCCCGGATGGGGGCAAGGTTTGCAACTTTACGGTAGCCGCGCTTGTGCAGCGCCACACCGCTGGTATCCAGCATGATGGTAACAAGGTCCTTATTGATGGAAAACTGGATCTGTACCGCCGGCCCGCTTTCCTCCAGCCACGCAACGCCGTATTTGCGGGAAAGGCGCTTCACAGCAGCTTTTTTAATAATGGACTGGCAATCCGGTACGCTGTGCAGCTGGGAATTCAGGCTCCAGCCCTTGACCGGAAAAGCATCCTTTTTGCCGATATACTCCTCGAACGGGATTTTTTCCGCACCATCGATCAGCTGCTGGAATGTCACCGCACGAAAGCTGCCCAATATGATAAGCACACGCTCCGCTGTGCGCAGATTGAGGTTGGCTCGAGCGATCCCTTCGGCATCGGCAGTAAATTCCACCCGGCCGTCGGTCACGGTGATGTCCTCAAATCCAAGGCGTTTTATTTCCCCGCTCAATACGCTTTCCAGCCCGAACAGGCAGGGAGCGCACAGTTTGTATTGCTGTTTTGTCATAAAATATCCTTTCCCGTAAAAAGCGGTGGGAAGCCAAAATGCTCCCCACCGGTGATCACTTTACTTTATCATAAGAGAACGAGTTTTCCGCATCAGTCGGCCAGCGGCTGCAGCAGACCATAGTTCCCGTCGTTGCGGCGGTAGACCACATTGATCTCACCGTTATCGGGATCACGGAACAGGAAGAAGGTATGACCCAGCATATCCATCTGCAGGATCGCTTCCTCAACGTCCATGGTATCCACATGGAACTTCTTGGTCTTAACCAGCTCTGCGGCGGGCAGTACCTGCTCCTCCGCCAGCACCTCAACCGGCCCGAACGCAGTAAAGTCCATCGTGGCTTTCATGCGTTTTTCCAGCCGCTCCTTGTTGCGGACAATCTGCTTTTGCAGAACATCCAGTACAAGGTCAAGCGAGGCCTGGCGGTCATCGGAGGTGCGCTCCGCACGGAAGAACATACCGTGGGACTGAATGGTCACTTCTACGGTTTCGTCCTCATTGTGATTGGTCACAATGATGTTTACCACAGGATCGTCATCAAAGAATTTGCCCAGCTTTTTCAGGCGCTTTTCGGCATATTCCTTAAAGCTGTCACGAATTACGGTCTTTTTGCCGATGTAGTTGACGGTCATGATGGTCACTCCTTGCTAATAGTATACGGAGATTGGTTTCCCGTTCTCCTGTTTATATTCTACCAAACAAGGCGGTGCTTTGCAAGGGCAATTATGCAATTTAATTAAATTTGACTCAATTTAGACAAATTCCGTCTACAAATACCGCATCCGGCTTCACCAAAAGATCGATGGGGTCACCGCTGAATACCAGAAGATCGGCACGCTTGCCTACGGTGACGGAGCCGATCTCATCGGCAACGCCAGCAGCTTCTGCCGAACGGATGGTCAAAGACTCCAGTGCCTGCTGCCAGGGAAGCCCGGCAAGAACTGCAATTTTTGCGGAAGCCGCCAGCAGATCAATGGGAAAGACCAGCGCATCGGTATTAAAGGCGACCGGAACACCGGCTTCGGTCAGCTTTGCAGCGTTATAGCGTTCCTGATTGCGCAGCTCCGGCTTGGTGCGGTCGGAAATGATGGGCCCCACCGAAGCGATGCAGCCGCCGTCCAGCAGCGCCTCCGGCACCAGATGCCCCTCGGTACAGTGGATGATCACGGCATCCAGGTTAAATTCCTTTGCAATCCGGATCGCCGTGCAGATATCATCGGCACGATGGGCATGGAAATGCGCCTTGATCCTGCGCTCCAGCACCGGCAGCAGCGCCTCGCACTTCATATCGAATTCGGGCGGATCAGTGTCCTCATCCTCCTTGGATTTTTGCAAATCCTGCTGATAACGCTTGGCTTTCATCAGCTGCTCACGGATCACCGCAGCGATGGCCATACGGGTGATGGGCGCAGACTCTTTTCCGTTGTAGACCTTTTTGGGGTTCTCGCCCAACGCAAACTTCATCGCGGAGGGTGCCTTCAGTATCATCCGATCCAGATAGCCGCCGTTGGTATGCAGTACACATACCTGCCCGGCCACCGGGTTTGCGCTGCCGGGACCGACCGAAACGGCGGTGATGCCGTATTTCAGCGCCTCGGTAAAGGCACGGTCCAGCGGGTTTACGGCGTCAATGGCACGAATGTGCGGCGTGGAGGGGTCGGTCATTTCATTGGTGTCGTCGCCCTCAAAATCCAGTCCGCTTTCCCAAATGCCGATATGGCAGTGGGAGTCAATAAATCCCGGCGTGACCAGCCGCCCGGCGGCGTCAAATACTTCGGCTTCGGCGCCGGAATAAGCACCCTCCCCTACCCCGGTGATCCGCCCGTTTTTGATCTCGATAAACCCATGCTCGATGATTTTCCCGCCATCGCAGGTATTGATTTTTGCATTGATGATGACCATGCGTTTTACTTCCTTTCTGTGCAATAAAAAGAGCCGCCAAACGGTGCCGGTCGGCTCTTTGTAAATTTACTTTTTCGATCGTCTGGAATTCCCGCCGCGCCGGTTATCGATCACCCGCGTAAGATCGGAGATCTTATCGTCGCTGGAGCGCTTAAACCGTGCCATCATATCCTCGAAGGCGTCGCCGGTATCGGGTGAATAGGGCTTTGGCGGCTGATACACATAGGTATTACTGCGGCGGCCGGTGCGGTTATCCCGGCTTTCCCGTTTTTGCGGCTGGGGCTTCGGCTCCGGCGGCAGCAGCGCCTTGATGGAAAGCGCGATCTTATTGTTTTCATTGATGGCAACGATCTTTGCCTTTACCGCATCGCCGACCTTCAGGTGGTCGTTGATGTCCTTGACATAGGTATTTGCCACCTCCGAAATGTGAACCATGCCCGAGCCGCCCCCGTCAATATCGACGAATGCGCCAAAGCCGGTGATCTTGCTGACCTTACCTTCTACCACGGTGCCTACACAAAGCTGCATCTACGGATGATCCTCCACAAAATAATTACGGTACTACGACATATACTTTTTCTTCGGGGTCGCAGTAGTTTCCTTCACCGCGCGCCTCCTGGTTCAGGTAGTAGTCGCTGTTTTCCAGCATACGGCCTATTTCGTCATTTTCGGCCTGTTGGTCGTTTACCCGCTGTTGTGCGGCGGCAAGCTCCGCTTCCATCTGGGCGGCCCGTACCCGGCCTTTTACAAAGTATACGGCGATGAGCAGAACGAGAAAAACGATGACGAATGCCAGAATACGGTTGGTCTGCTTGATGGTCATATGCTTTTTCACGTCCGTTTTCCTCCCTGCATCTGTTTGATACTTTATTATACCGCATCCGATGATGCTTTTTCAAGCGATTTTTTGCCGATTTGCATTTTGCTGTTCCTTTTTTGCACAGATCACGCAGCCGCAGCGAAATCCACCGTGCCAATGCAATAACGGGACGGAAAACCGCCTGTAAAACCGCCCGCACTCCGCCGATGACCCCGTTAAAAAAGCGCACCGTCAGTCGGCTCATGGTGGCATGGTAGACACCCCAGCCGATGATGACCCCCAGTATGATAAAATACCGCAGTCTCCCGGCTGTTTCGGTCAAAAGGAAATTAAACAGCAGGACGCCGAACAGCACGAAATACAGAAGATCCAATACAATATGCGCCTGCATCCGCACCGGGAACAGGCAGCGAACGGCATAGAACAGGTCATAAAGGACCGAAAGCAGCACCCCCAGCAGCAGCGACTGCAAAAACTGCGTCACCGGCGGGGCAGCAGCAGAAAAAATCACGCCGGAACCTTGCCCCCTTTAGCGGAACAGCCGGCCGAAAAAGCCGCCGGTCTGCGGTTGGTTATCGGTATAGGTCATGCTTTGTATTTCGCCCTCCAGCGAAAGGTCGCCGCTTTCCACATCGATACGGTTGATATGCAGGTCGTACCCGTGAATGATCAGCTCCCCCAGCTCGGTGGCCAGCATGACCGTTTCCTCATCAAAGCTCTCCACATCGGTAACGCCGCTGACCGAAAGCCGCTTGCGGTCCTCCACCACCAGCGTATGCGGCGCTCCCATAACGTCCTGGTCCATTCGTTTGATGCTGTCCATTTGTTGTCCCCCTTTTTGCGCGATTATAAAGCTTTGTTGCATCTATATGCGTCGGCGGGACAAAATATCCTCCATAAAAAAGCACCGCCTACGGGGTTCTTCTTCCCCATAAGCGGTGCAAAAATGTTTCATGAAACATTTTACCCTATTTTCAGCCGAACAGACTCATCTGGCTGCTTTCCGGCAGCGAAGAGAGCGAGCCATGCTCCCGCAGCAGGTCAATGACCGTTTTGCTGACGCCGGAACGGGCGGTGATATCATCGATGGAAAGGTACGGGCCTTTCCTCCCCGCTTCCGCCAGCGACGCCGCCGCAGCAGTCCCCAGCCCCTTGAGTGCGGTAAAGGGCAGCCGCAGCTTGTCCCCCTCCAGGCGGTACAGGGTGGCATCGGATTGGTACAAATCAACGGGAAGCAGCTCAATTCCCCGCAAAAGCATCTCATAGGTCACCTGCAGCGTTTCCAGCTGGTCACTCTCCTTGGTGGAGATCTCATTTCCCTTTGCAATAAGTGACAAGATCTTTTGCTTTACAGCTGCCGGCCCGAGGATCGCTGTATTGGCATCAAAGTCATCCCCGCGGGAGGTAAAGTAAACGGCGTAGAATTCCCGCGGCCGGTACACCTTAAACCAGCCCAGCCGCACCGCCGCAATGACATAGGCCGCTGCGTGCGCCTTGGGGAACATATACTTGATTTTCAGGCAGCTGTCGATATACCATTGCGGGACGTTATGCGCCAGCATATCCTGCTTCATTTCCTCGGTCAGCTTTTCCGGCGCCTTGCCCTTACGGGTGATCTCCATAATATTAAAGGCAAGCTTCGGCTCCAGTCCGTGGTGCAGCAGGTAGGTCATGATGCTGTCACGGGTGCCGATGACCTCGGAAATGGTGCAGGTACCGTTGCGGATCAGATCCTGTGCGTTGCCCAGCCATACATCGGTGCCGTGGGAAAGCCCGGAGATCTGCAAAAGATCGGAAAAGGTTTTCGGCTTTGCCTCCAGCAGCATCCCCCGTACAAAGGGCGTGCCCATCTCCGGCAGTGCCAGCGTACCGTTGGTAATGCCGATGTCATCCAGCGTAATGCCCAGCGCCTCACAGGAGGTAAACAGTGTATAAACCGCCGGGTCATTGGTGGGGGTATCGTTGATCTTCAGGCCGGTGTAGTCCTCCAGATGCTTATACAGCGTCGGGACCACATGCCCCAGCTCATCCAGCTTCAGTATCGTATCGTGCAGCGAATGGAAGTCGAAATGGGTGGTGATAATATCGGAATTGGGGTCATCGGCCGGGTGCTGCACCGGGCAGAAGTCGTACACCTCATAGTCATTGGGGATAACAACCATCCCGCCGGGGTGCTGACCGGTAGTGCGCTTTATGCCGGTACAGCCTATGACAAGCCGGTTTTCCTCGGCATTGGGGACGGTTTGCCCCCGATCCTCCAAAAAGTGCTTTACATAGCCGTATGCGGTCTTATCCTTGATGGTACTGATGGTACCGGCCTTGAATACATGGTCTCGCCCGAACAGCTCCTCGGTATAGCGGTGGGCGCGGGACTGATATTCATTGGCGAAGTTAAGGTCGATATCGGGCTCCTTATCACCGTCAAAGCCAAGGAAGGTCTCGAACGGGATCTCATGGCCGTCCTGGTACATTTCCTCCCCGCAGACGGGGCAGTTCTTGTGCGGCAGGTCAAAGCCGGAGCCGTAGCTGCCGTCGGTGATGAATTCGCTGTGCTTACACTTGCGGCAAAGGTAGTGCGGCGGCAATGGGTTAACCTCCGAAATACCTGCCATCGTTGCCACAAAAGAAGAGCCGACCGAACCACGGGAGCCGACCTGATACCCTTCCTCATTGGAACGGAAGATCAGCTTCTGGGCGATCATATACAGCACTGCAAAGCCGTGCTTGGTGATGGAATCCAGCTCACGGTTCAGCCGCTTTTCCACGATCTCCGGTAGTGGGTCGCCGTACATTTCCTTGGCACGGGTGGTGGTAATGCGAATAAGATCCTCCTCCGAGCCGGGAATGCTGGGCGGGAAGGTCCCCTTGGGAATGGGCCGGACGTATTCAATGCTTTCCGCGATTTTACGGGGGTTCTCAATGACGATCTCCCGGGCGGTCTCCTCCGGCAGATAGTCAAATTCCTTGAGCATCTGCCCGGTGGTGCGGAAGTAAAGCGGCGCCTGGTTATCGGCATCCTTAAAGCCCATACCGGCCATCAGTATTTCACGGAACCGGGCGTCCTTTTCCTCCAAAAAGTGGACGTCGCCGGTCGCCACAACGGGCTTGCCAAGCTGCTGTCCCAGCTTCAGCACGGTAATATTCAGGTCCTGCAGGTCTTTTTCGCTGCGTACCTCGCCATCCCGTACCATGAACATATTATTGCCCAACGGCTGCACCTCTAAATAGTCGTAAAAATCGGCAATATCACAAAGCTCCGACCACTTTTTCCCCTCCCGGATGGCCTTGAACAGCTCGCCGGCCTCGCAGGCCGAACCAACCAGCAGTCCCTCCCGGTGCCGAACCAAAAGGCTCTTGGGGATACGGGGCTTTTTCTGGAAATATTCAAGGTGAGAGGCGGAAATGATCTTATACAGGTTTTTCAGGCCGGTTTGATTTTGCACCAGCAGAACGATATGGTAAGGATGTGTTTTGGCGGTATTCTGCTGCCCCATGGAATGGTTGATATCCATTACCTTGGTGATCCCTGCATCCTCCACCAGCTTCTGCACCATCTTCAGGAATATTTCAGCCAGTACACGGGCGTCATCATCCGCGCGGTGGTGGTGCTTCTGTGCCACGCCCAAGCGCTCCGCTATGGTATCCAGCTTGTGCTTTTTCAGCTCCGGGTACATGGCGCGCGCCATTACCAGCGTATCGATCTGTACCGGGTCCTCTTCCCTGCCGCACCGCCGGATGGACGCCCGCAAAAATCCCATATCAAAATCGGCGTTGTGGGCAACCAGAATATCACACCCGTCACAGAAGCGGAAAAACTGCTCCAAGGCATCCGCTTCCTTGGGGGCGCCCGCTACCATCTCATTGGTAATACTGGTAAGCCGGGTGATTTCGGGTGTGATCGCCTTTTCCGGGTCTACAAACAGGTCAAAGGACTCCAAAATCTCCCCGTTTTCCACCTTTACGGCGCCGATCTCAATGATCCGTTCCGTTGCGGCGGAAAGCCCGGTGGTTTCCAAATCGAAAATGATATACCGCCCGTTGATAGGGGCATCGGTCCTGCCCTTTACGGCAGGCAGCATATCATTGATGAAATACCCCTCCACACCGTAGATCGCCTTAAAGTCGGGGTCATCCTTCCGGATCTTCTCCACCGTATTCATGACCTCCGGGAAGGCCTGCACCACACCGTGGTCGGTCACCGCCACAGCGGGATGTCCCCAGCTATGGGCACGCTTCACCAGGTCCTCTGCGGTGCTTACGCCGTCCATCGCGGACATGGTGGTATGCAGGTGCAGCTCCACCCGCTTGACCGGCGCATCATCGGTAAGGACATTCTTTTTGACGGTATTGATATGCCGGGGGCGCATCACCATATCACGGTCGTATTTATCGTAGCTGATATCCCCCTGTACCAGAACGGTCATCCCCGGTTTCAGGTCTCCCAGCTTCGGCTTTAGGCTCAATTCATCAAATATCTTCAGGTTGATGGAGCCGGTGTAATCGGTGATGGCGATGGACATGATAAAGTGGTTTTTATCCCTTGTATCACGGCAATCCACCGAGAATATATCCCCCCAAATGACCGCAGAGCCGCTGTCCAGTCCCAAGGTCCCGATGGGAACAGGCGTTCCCTTGATTGCCCGGTAGTTCCCCACCGGCTTTTTGGTGGCCTCATCATAGGGGGTATTCGCTTTTTCCTTCTTCGGCGCACGGGGCTTTGCAGGCGCCTTCGCCACAGGGGCCGATTCCGTTTCGGCCGGTGGAATTGGGGCTTCCTCCCATGGGGGAGCCTCCTCCGGGGGCGGCGGCACTTCGGGGGCCTCCTCCATCACGGGGGCGGGCTCCTCTACCGGCTTCAATTCATAATCCGGGACGGGGACAAAGCTCACCTGCGGGCGCACACCGAACAGCTCATCCGCCTGCGCTGCGATCTTTCCGGGCAGTGCCAACGGCTCCAAAAAGGCAGCGATGCCCTCCGGCAGCTTAACAGTAAAGCGTTCATTCTCATAGGTGATCACCGCCCGGCGGAAAAACCCGTTGACCGGCACATTGGCGGCCTTCAGATAATCAATGATCAGCAAAAAGGCTTCTTCCCCCAGCAGCTCGGCCGGGTAATGAACCTTTATTTCCACCACACGCGCCAAAAGTCCCATGGCAATCGAACGCTGGGCCTCGGCAATCGCGGCATGGGAAATAAGCGCAGCAGAAGAAAGGGTAATGCGAACCGCATTCTCCTCCGTCGCGATCTGCAAGCCCGCCACATCACTTTGACGCAGCGCCTGACTGTCACGTTTTTTCTCTATGTATTTCCCGAAAACGTCCTCAAACCTCTGCAAAGCTATTCTCCTTTACAGCTTCTCTATTTCCTCCAGCAGGGCAGCCGTCACCCCTTCGGGCGAAACCTTATACAGCGGCTTTCCCTTCGCAAAAAGCAAAAACTCTCCATCGCCGCCCGCTATGCCGATATCCGCATCAGCAGCTTCTCCGGGGCCGTTTACCGCACACCCCATTATGGCCACCTTTATGTTTTTATTCACATTGGCAAGCGCCTGCTCGGCGTCCTCCGCCACCCGGAACAAATCGACCTTGCAGCGCCCGCAGGTGGGACAGGAAACAAAGCGAACCCGGTCCTGCTGCAAACCGATGGCCGCCAGCAGGTCACGGGCAGCAAACACCTCCCGCACAGGGTCAGCCGTCAATGATACCCGAATGGTATCACCGATGCCGAGGCACAGCAGCCCGCCGATGGCCGCACTGGATTTGATCAGCCCCATGCGCTCCGTTCCCGCTTCGGTCACCCCCAGATGCAGCGGGCAATCGGTTTGCTGCGCCAGCAGCCGGTTGGCTTCCATAGTGGTTGCGGCGTCGCTCGATTTGATCGCAACCAGATAGTCGGTAAAATGCTCGTCCTCCAAAAGCCGGATCTGCCCCAGCGCCGACTGCACCAGTGCCTCCGCCGTGGGACGGCCGTATTTTTGCAGCAGCTCCTTTTCCAGGGAACCGCTGTTCACCCCGATCCGAATGGGGATATCCCGTTCCCGGCAGGCGTTTACCACCGCCCGGATGCGATCCCTCCCGCCGATATTGCCGGGGTTGATGCGTATTTTATCGATCCCGGCCTCGGCAGCGGCGATGGCCAGCCGGTAGTCAAACTGGATATCCGCCACCAGCGGCAGCTCCACCTCATTTTTAATGGCGGAGATCAGCCGGATATCCTCCATCGTGGGGATGGCCAGCCGGACGATGTCACAGCCGGCCTCCTTCAGGGCCCTTGCCTGCGCAATGTTCCCATCAATATCCCCCGGGGCGGCGCACAGCATGGACTGCACCGCGATCGGATGCCCCGAACCGATGGCGACAGAGCCTACCTGAACCGTTCTTGTCGTCCTGCGCTGCATGGCGCTCCCCTCCCCTTTTTAGTGGAATAGTTTAATGATATCGCTTGCCGTGACCACCGCGATCAGCCCCAGCAGCAGAATAATCCCGATACGATGCACCCACGCCTCATATTTGGGCGGGACAGGCTTACGGAAGATCATTTCGATCAGTACAAACAGGATGCGTCCGCCGTCCAAAGCCGGCAGCGGCAGCAGGTTAAAAACGCCTACATTGATGGTGATAAAGGCGACCAGCAGCAGGAAGGAGCGCAGCCCCTGCGCCGAGGCCTGCGAAATGATGGTGGCCGTTCCTACCGGCCCGCTGATGGCCTGAAGGCCATACCGTCCGGTGATCACATCAATGAGCGAGTACCACACCTGCTTGACCACCGAGAAGGTCCAATGGAAGGCATAGGTGATGGTATTGCCGAAGCTCACCGGCTCACCGAGGAACTTAAAATCCATATGCATCCCGATGATGCCGTCCGTCAGCTCCTCGGTTTCAAAGGGAACGGTGATCTCCATCGTTTTGCCGTCACGAATGAGGGTAAAATCGATCACGCCATCCTCATCCCGCAGCATCTGGAAGGTCGCATCGCCGTAAAAGCGGGTATTGTAGCCGTTTACCTTGATGATCTCATCGCCGACCTGCAAATAATTTGCGGAAACGGAATTCTCATCAAAAACCGCCACCGTAGTGGTGCCGATAAGACCGGACATGGCGGTAACGACGACCAGCATAATAAAGCCGAGGATGACATTCATCACCGCACCGGCCACCATAATGATCAGCCGCTGCCATGCGGGCTTTGCATACAGCGGGTCGCCCTCCGCAGTGGAATGGAGCTCCTCCCGGACGACTGCACCGCTTCCGGCATCATCCTCGCCCTCCATGGCCACATACCCGCCAATGGGGAACGCCCGGATGCTGTACTGTGTCCCCTTTTTTTCACGGCTCCACAGCTTGGGGCCCATGCCAAAGGAAAACTCCTCCCCCTTGACATGAAAGAGCTTCGCGAACAGAAAATGTCCTGTTTCATGCAGAATAATAATGACGCCAAAAACCAGAACGGTAAGAAGTACGGTTTTCAATAGTGCCTCCTGTAATTAAAACGCAATGGGTAAGTATAGGGCGATAAAATAAACCGCCGGAGCAATAAACAGCACGCTGTCAAAGCGGTCCAGCACCCCGCCGTGGCCGGGCATCAGGTTGCCGTAGTCCTTAATGCCGTAGGTACGCTTGATGATGGAAAAGGAAAGGTCACCGACCACGCTCAACAGTGCCAGCAGCGGGGTCAGCAGGCAGATGCGCCCGAAATGCAGCGTCAGGGGGTTGGCCAGATAACCGATGCCTTGTGCGGCCAAGCGGTTCACCAGCACCATAATGCCTATATTGCCCAAAACGGCAAAGACCAAACCGCCCAAAAGCCCCTCCACCGTTTTTTTGGGGCTTATTTCCGGGCAGAGCTTATGCTTTCCGCACAGCATCCCGGTAAAATACCCGCCGATATCGCTCCACCAGGCGCTGCCCAGCAAAAATGCAAGGTACAAAATCCCCTGTTCATTTCCCAGCTTATCCCGGTACAGCAAAAACAACCCGAAAACGGTCGGCAGGGCGATCCCCATCAGCAGGGCATAGGCGCCCTCCCGTATGGTAAATTCCCTATGATGTTCCAAAATATATGCGAATACCAGCACGACCAATACATAAACGGCAGGCAGGCTGTATTCCCTGCCCTGCGGCACCAGCAAAAGCAGCACCGCATACAGGGCGCAGTACAGCGTGACCCGCAGGTGCTTTTGGGTCAAACCAGCGGCATGGTGCGCCTCATAAATCGCAATAACGGCCAGCGCCGTAATAAACAAATTAAAGATAATGGTATCGTAAAACGCAATGGCAACAGCCAGCACGATAAGTCCCACTAATGCGGAAATGATCCGTATCTTCATCAAATTCCTCCAAAACGGCGGTCCCGCCCCACATACTCCCACAATGCTTCATTCAGGTGCTGCGGGGTAAAGTCCGGCCAAAGCACATCCATAAAAACAAATTCGGAATAGGCGCTCTGCCACATCATAAAGTTGGAAAGGCGCTTTTCCCCGCTGGGCCGGATGATCAGATCCGGGTCCGGCTGCCCTGCGGTATACAGGTGCCGCTCCAGGTCGTCAAAATCGAGCTGTGCGGCGTCCTTTGCCTCCTCGACACATTCCTGTGCCATGCAGCGGGCGGCGTGCAGCAGCTCCTCCCTGCCGCCGTAGTTCACAGCCAGGTTTACGGTCAGCTCGGTAAACTGCTCGCTGGCCTTTTCGGCTTTTTCCATGGCTTTTTGCAGGCCGGCGCTCAAGCGTGTCCGGTCGCCGATGATCCGCAGCCGGATCTCCTCCTTGATATACTGTTCGCTGTCGTCCAGGTAGTGCTGCAGCATCTGCATAATGACAGCAACCTCATGGGCGGGGCGCTTCCAGTTTTCGGTGGAAAAGGCATATACCGTCAAATAACGCACACCGATCCTTTTACAGTAGCGGGCAATATCCATAAAAACCTCGCTGCCCCGGCGATGGCCGTATTCCCGTGCCAGTCCCCTTGCCTTGGCCCAGCGTCCGTTGCCGTCCATAATAATGCCGATGTGCTGCGGCAGATATTCCGCCGGCGGCGGTGCGGCCGAACGGTCCTTCGGCATGGCTTCCATGAATCTCCCTCCTTCTGTCCCTATTGTCCAAAAAGAGCCCCACCAACCGGGAACGGCCGGTGAGGCTGGCATATCCGTAACGGCCGGGCCGCTTAAACAGACATGATCTCTTTTTCTTTTTCAGCGGTGATCTTATCGATCTCGGCGATGAACTTATCGGTCATCTTCTGGCAGTCGTTCTCCAGGCTCTTCAGGTCGTCCTCGGTGATCTCGCTGGATTTCTTCATTGCCTTCAGCTTTTCGTTGGCGTCGCGGCGAATGGAACGAACGGCAACCTTGGACTCCTCGCCCATCTTGGAAATGCTCTTGGCCAGTTCTTTTCTGCGCTCCTCGGTGAGAGGGGGGAACAAAAGACGCAGAACCGAGCCGTCGTTATTGGGGTTGATACCGATATCGGAGGCCTGGATGGCCTTCTCGATGGCTTTGAGGGTGGATTTATCATAGGGCTGAATGACCAGAGTACGGGCCTCGGAAACCGATACGGCCGCCAGCTGATTGACACGGGTGGGAACGCCGTAGTAGTCAACCTCCAGCTTATCCAGTACGGCGGGGTTGGCGCGGCCGGCACGGATGGCGGCCAGCTCTTCCCGCAGGACAGAAATGGTCTTGGTCATCTTTTCTTCATGCAGTTTCAGTTCGGGGTTCATCTTTTATTCCTCCTTCACAATAGTTCCAATATCATAGCCGCACAGCGCACGGCAAATATTCGTAGGATCGGAAAGATCGAATACAACGATCGGGATCTTGCTTTCCCGGCACAGCGAGGCCGCCGTCATATCCATCACATTCAGGTTTTGCGCCAGCACCTGGCTAAAGCTGACGGTCTTATACCGCTTGGCATCGGGGAACTTTCTGGGGTCCTTATCGTAGACGCCGTCCACCATGGTGGCCTTCAGGATCGCATCGGCATCAATTTCAGCCGCCCGCAGCGCCGCAGCGGTATCGGTGGAGAAAAAGGGATTGCCGGTGCCGCAGCCGAAGATCACCACACGATCTTTTTCCATATGCCGCACGGCACGGTTGCGGATATACGGCTCGGCAAACTGCTCCATGGTAATGGCGGTCTGCACTCTTACCGGCACATCCAGCGATTCCAGCGCATCGGCCAGTGCCAGTGCATTGATGACCGTCGCCAGCATCCCCATGTGGTCGGCACGGGTGCGGTCCATTTTGCCGCTGGTGCGCCCCCGCCAGAAGTTCCCGCCGCCTACCACTACGCCCATCTGTACGCCGAGGTTATTTACGGCAGTTTTTATGTTCTTGCAGATCTCCAGCACCACATCATAATCGATGCCGTTACCCTGTTTCCCGGCCAAGGCCTCACCGCTTAATTTCAGCACCACCCGTTTATAGCGGAGCTCCAAAGGACTGAAACGGTCCAAATATTATTCCCCCTTATGCTGATGATACAACTTCCTATCTATTATACATGAACTCGGCAAATCAGTAAAGCCCAATCAAAAGATAATTTTTGAACAGATTATAAAAGCCCGGTGGCGCCGCCCCGGTCCCGCAGCAGCGGCAGCATCCCTTCGGTACACTCCACCGTACCATCCGCAAAGATCCACATGACCTCCCAGCCCATCGCTTCGGCCATCGCCCGGGAGCGTTCAAACGGCAGCGTATAAAGGGTGGTGGAGGCAAGGTCGGCGATACCGCTGTCCGGGGTAATGACGGTGACCCCGCGGTAGTAGTCGGCAGGCATCAGCGTATCGGGGTCGATGATATGATGCACCCGCCTGTCCCCTACCATATAAAAGCGTTGATAATCCCCGCTGGTGACAACACAGGTATTGCTGACATATGCCACATCGATGGAATTGCCGCCGCCCGGCTCCTGCGCCGTAAACGGGTCCTGAATGCCGATTCCCCAGCCGGAGCGCACACCGTCCAGCGGCGCATCCCCCGCTACGATATTCCCGCCGGCGCTGACGATAAAGGAGGTGAACCCGCTTTGATAGGCCTCCCGGCAGGCCAGCTCCGCAGCGTAGCCCTTTGCCACCGCACCGACATCCAGGCTCATGCCTTCCTTTGCAAGGTACACCGTCCCCGCTACCCTGTCTACTATGACATCCTCTATATTGCAGAGGGTCAGCTTTTCCCGCAGGATATCCATATCGGGCAGCTTGGCATCGGTCGGGTCGGCGGAATAGCGCGTCATATACTTATGCCAGACCGAAAGCACCGGCCCCAATGCAATATTAACCTTGCCGTCGGTTTTTCCGTACCATTCCTCGCAGAACTCGATCAAATCGAGAATTTCCTCCCGGACGGTGACCGGTGCTTTTCCGGCCATGTCGTTTACGGTTTTCAGGTTATTCTCGCCGCTGTATTCATAGTAGATATCATAAAGCCGGTGCAGCTCCTCCATCCGGCTCTTGATCTGCCCCGCATACCGCGAAAACTCCTCCTCGGTCTTGCAGTACCCCACGATCTGCACCACCGTATCAAAGGTCCCGTAGAACTGGGCGGAATATTTGGTGTAGCCGGTATCAGGCGTCTTTTGGACGCCGCATCCGGGCAGCAGCAGGAACACCGCCGCCAGTAAAGCAATCAGTTTTTTCATCTTGAACTCTCCGTTTCTTGTCTTTCTTTATATTCTACAATTCTTATGGCATAAAATCAATCTTTGTATTTCCTCCTCATACAGTTTTGGTCATTCGTGTGCTGTAACAATTAACAGATATACAGATTATCGAATTAGAAAACACAGCATTTTCACAAAAAATTTATAGGCATCTTGCGGAATAACTTGTAAAACAGTATAATAAGCGGGTATCGAACAAAAAAACCAAAACGATACATACTTTTCAAGGAGGAAAAGAAAATGAAAAAGTTTATTGCGATCCTTCTGGTTGCGATGATGGCTCTTTCTTTGGTAGCCTGCGGCGAAAAGCCCGCTCCTACCCCTGATCCCACGCCTTCCGCTTCCACCTACAAGACCGGTCTGGGCATGGTTACTTCCATGAGCGGCACCGATGCCGAGGATGAAGATCCCGCCAAGACCCAGGCTGACGTTACCGTCTGCGAGGCTACCTTCGATCAGGATGGTAAGATCGTTGCCATCTCCTTCGACGTTGTTCAGGCCAAGGCCACCGTTGATGCTGACGGCGTTGTTACTGTTGCCGAGGATGTCAAGACCAAGCTGGAGCTGGGCGATGACTACAACATGAAGAAGTATGCAAACCCCGCCGCTGTCGGTGAGTGGTATGAGCAGGCTGCTGCTCTGGAAGCTTACTGCATCGGTAAGACCGCTGCCGAGGTTGCCGCTATGCCTCTGGGCCCCAATGCCCATGACCACACCGACACCCCCGCTGTGGAGGAGCTGAAGTCCACCTGCACCATGTCCGTTACCTCCTTCCTCGAGGCTCTGACCAAGGCTTATGCTAACGCCAAGGACGAGAACTCCACCTACGCCAAGGCCGGTCTGGGCATGGTTACTTCCATGAGCGGCACCGATGCCGAGGACGAGGATCCCGCCAAGACCCAGGCTGACGTTACCGCTGTTGCGCTGGCTCTGGATGCCGAGGGCAAGATCGTTGCCATCTCCATTGATGTTGTTCAGGCCAAGGCTACCGTTGCCGAGGGCGTTGTCACCGTTTCCGAGGGCGTTAAGACCAAGCGCGAGCTGGGCGATGACTACAACATGAAGAAGTATGCTAACCCCGCCGCTGTTGGTGAGTGGTATGAAGAAGCTGCTGCTTTCGAGAATTACTGCATCGGCAAGACCCCTGCTGAAGTTCTCGCTATGGAGCTGGGCCCCAACGCTCATGACCACACCGATACTCCCGCTGTTGAGGAGCTGAAGTCCACCTGCACCATGTCTGTCACTGCTTTCCTGCAGGCGATTGAGAAGGCTGCTGCTAACGCTAAATAATTTAGCTTCACTTCAAAACGGAGCGCCGGAATTTCCGGTGCTCTGTTTTTATGCTCTCGTTAATGTTTTCATCTTTTCGGTGCATAATACCATTGGTTCTGCAGAACCGAATAATAAAAGCACGGAGGAAAGATGATGAAAAAACTACTCGCAATGATTCTCTGCCTTGTTATGGTGTTGGCGTTGGCCGCCTGCAATAACGGTACCCCAAATAACGGCGATAACAGCAACGGCGGCGCAAACGGCGGCACCCCTGCCGCCCCCGGCCCCAACGGCGCCACAAGCCGCATCGGTCTTGGTATGGCGGTCGATTCAGCCGTCAGCCCGGCGGAGGACGATGATGACGGCCGTGCGGAGGCCAAGGTGACCACCTGCGCCCTCCTTTTGGATCAGGAGGGAAAGATCCTTTCGGTCAAATTTGACTGCACCGAGGCCATCGCCACCTACAATAAGGCCGGCGCCGTTACCTGGCCGGACACCTACAAAAGTAAAAAAGAGCTGGGCTACGATTACGGCATGAAAAAGTATTCTTCCATCGGAAAGGAATGGTTCGAGCAGGTCAATGCGCTGGAGGACTACTGCACCGGTAAAACGGTCAGCGATGTTTCCTCTATGCAGCTGAAAGAGGAAGATGGCAAAAAGGGCGTTCCCGCCGCTGCGGAGCTGACCTCCACCTGTACCATTTCCTGCGATCAGTTTATCGAGGCGCTGAAAAAGGCCGAAATGAGTGCAAAGTAAATAACCTTTACAGGAAAAGGCGGTGTAGTCATGGGCTGCACCGCTTTTCCATAGAAAAAATCCCTCTCCCCTGCCCCGCGTTTCATTGACAGAAGCCACGGATTAAGCTATGATGAAGATGCAATCATCATCTGCCGACCAAGGGAGGTATCATTATGAGTAGAATCATTACAGTTGGTCGTGAATTTGGCAGCGGCGGCCGGGAAATCGGCCGGAAGCTTGCGCAGGCGCTTGGCATCGCGTACTACGATCATGAGATCGTCACCGAGCTGATCCGGCGCACCAATCTGGCGGAGGAATACATCCGCAGCATCGAGGAAAAGAACCCGGTGCCTGTATTTGCCGTCACTACCGGCCGTACCTTTCTTTCCATCGGCAATCCGCTGGCCGAGCAGCAGGTTTCCGTCCTTTCGGAGGAGGGCCGCATCATTCTGGAAATGGCCGAAAAGTCCGATTGTGTCATTGTCGGCCGCCGCGCGGATTACATCCTGCGGGATAAAAATCCGTTAAAGCTGTTCATCTATGCCGATATGGATTTCAAGATGCAGCGCTGCCGCGAATGGGAGCATTTCGGCGAGGAGATCACCGATAAAGCCCTGCGGCAGAAGATCATCAGCGTTGATAAGGAGCGCGCCAAGTACTACGAGTTCATGACAGGCCAAAAATGGGGCGACAAGGCGAATTACGATATCTGCCTCAATACATCCGCCCTCGGCATTGAAAAGGCCGTAGAGAGCATCCTTGCGCTTCTCAAATAGTCCTCTCCCCTTCCCCGCCCAAAAACAGCAGCATAAAAGGCAGACTCCGTAAAAGAGTCTGCCTTTTCGTTTTGCCTTTAAGAAAGCAGCTTGACCGCAAGGAACATGATCGCCGCAAGGATCAGCATAATGGGTAGAAAGGTCAGCAATGCCGAAATGACCATTGCGGAAAGATCACCCTTCTCCAAATTCTCCTTGGCAAGAGGGTTTTCATCCTTCGGGTCAGCGGGAAGGCTCGGCTCGCCGTCCTCCCCCTGCTGCCCGTTCATCCGGTTCAGATATTCCCGGTTGCGATGGTTCATGGTGTCCATTGCGCGCTTTTGGCGTTCCTTAAAAATCATGGGATCTCCTCGTGTACCGCTTACAGATTATCCTTCAGGATATGGTGGCATGCCACAAAGTGGTTGGGGCGAACCTCCTCCATTTCGGGCGTCACGATCTTGCAGATATCGGTGCAGTACTTGCAGCGGGTATGGAATTTGCAGCCCTTGGGGGGATTGACCGGGCTGGGGATATCGCCCTCCAAAATGACCAGATCACGGTCATCATCCACATTGGTGGTGGGAATGGCGCCCAGCAGGGCTTCGGTATAGGGGTGCAGCGGGTGGTCGAACAGCTCCTGCGATTCGGCCTGTTCCACCATATTACCCAAATACATAACTCCGATGCGATCGGAGATATAACGAACGACCGAAAGGTCATGGGTAATGAACAGATAGGTCAGGTTCTGCTGCTCCTTCAGATCGCTCAACAGGTTGATGATCTGCGACTGGATGGAAACGTCCAAAGCCGAAACAGCCTCATCGCAAACGACAAACTTCGGGCTGGTGGCCAGGCTTCGTGCAATACCGATTCTCTGGCGCTGACCGCCGGAGAACTGGTGGGGATAGCGGTGCAGGAAATAGGAAGCAAGTCCGCACTCCTCCATTACGCTCATAATCGCATCCTGCAGTCTGGGGCTGTTCTTGGTGTAAAAGCCGTGGGAAACCAGGCTCTCACCGATGATCTGACCGACAGACATACGGGGGTTCAGCGAAGAATAGGGGTCCTGGAAAATGAGCTGCAGGTCGCTGCGCAGCTGGCGCATCTCCTCATAATTCAGTCGTGCCAGGTCAATACCGTCATCCCGGTAGCCCTCATACTTTTGGAAGCGCTCATCATCCTTATACGGCTCACGCATCTTGTTCAGCACTTCATGCTCCGCAGCAAGCTCCTTTTCGACCTCTGCGATCTGCGCCTGAACCTCCTCTACCTTCTTGCGGGCAGTCGCCGCCTTGGGGGCGTCCTCCGAAGACTTGTAGAGGATATCGGCCAATTCGACCGAAAGGGATCTCTCCTTGAGATGGAGCTTATGCAGCTGTTTGGAAAGCTTGTTGATCTTGAGGAACTGCTCCGAAATGGGTGCAAGATCCTCCACCACAATGAAACCGCCGATGACGTTGGTGATATCCAGGAGCGCATCGTGGGCCTTTTTCTTGGCAGCCGCCAAATCATTGTGATGCTTCAGCTTATCCTCATCGCTCATGGCGTCATATTCCGCCTGAAGATGATCCCGTTTTTCCTCCAGTGTAACCAGGTGCTTGCGGCGCTTATCCAGCGTCTTGATGGTCTCACGGATATATTCGGGGCACAGCTCATCGATGGTACGGCCATAATACATGGTACGGCCATCGGTCTGGGGATAAACCTGCAAAATGGTACGGCCGAAGGTGGACTTACCGCAGCCGGACTCGCCTACCAGACCAAAGGTCTCGCCCTCGTAGATCTCAAGGTCGATGCCATCATTGGCCTTCACATACATCCCGCGCTTTTTCAGCGGGAACCACTGCTTCAGATTGCTGATGCGGAGCAAAACTTTTTTATCATTTGACATTTTGTTTTCTCTCCTCCTTATTCGGGTAATAGCATCTGATGTGGTGTTCTTCGGTCAGATGGGTCATGGGAGGCTCGGCCTCGTGGCACTTTTCGGTGGCGTATTTGCAGCGGGGTGCAAATTTGCAGCCCTTGGGCAGATCCAGCGGGTGCGGTACCGCACCGGGGATGGCCTCCAACCGCTGATTGGTGGGTGTATCCAGCCGGGGGATGGATCCCAACAGTCCCTCCGTGTAGGGGTGGGAAACCTCGGTCTTGGGGTCGAACAGCATCTTGGCGGGAACCCGTTCCACTACCTGGCCGCAATACATAACCGCTACATAGTCCGCCATCTGGTTAATAACGCCCAGGTCATGGGTGATAAACAGAATACTGGTGCCGTTTTCCCGCTTCAGGTCGTTCATCAGGCGCAGGATCTGTGCCTGGATGGTCACGTCCAGGGCGGTGGTCGGCTCATCGGCGATCAGCAGCTTGGGCCGGCAGGCCAGCGCCATAGCGATCATAACACGCTGACGCATACCGCCGGAAAGCTGATGCGGATACTGCTTTGCAACGATCTCCGGGTTGGGGATCTTAACCTCACGCAGCAGGTCGATGGATTTTTCAGCGGCCTCCTTCTTGGAAAGCCCCTGGTGGATGATAAACGGCTCGGAAAGCTGCCGCTCAATGGAGAAAACGGGGTTAAGGCTGGTCATGGGCTCCTGGAAAATGACCGAAATATCGTTGCCGCGGATCTTATACATCTCGCTCAACGGCAGCTTGGTCAGGTCCACACCGTTAAAGAGAATCTCGCCGCCGGCAATATACCCGTTGCCGTCCAGCAGGCGCAGGATGCTCATGGCCGAAACGCTCTTACCGGAGCCGGACTCGCCTACTACGCCCAGGGTCTTCCCTTCTTCTACCGTGTAGGAAACATTGTTTACGGCCTTTACGGTGCCGCGTTTTGTATCAAAGAAGGTATACAGATCGATGATCTCAAGCAGTTTTTTCTCGTTATCCATACTATACCCTCCTTATCTTTCATTCGATTTCGGATCCAGTGCGTCGCGCAGACCGTCACCGATCAGGTTGATGCAGACGCAGGAAAGACCGAAGATCAGACCGACGAATACCCAGTTCCACCAGTAGTTCTGGATGATAACGCTGTTATTGGCATTGGAAAGCATATTGCCCCAGGTGGGTGTGGGTGCCGGAATACCGAATCCCAGGTAGGAAAGAGTACTTTCGGTCAGCATGGAAGTACCGAACGAAAGGGTGATGGAAACCAGCACGACGGACATTACGTTGGGGATGATGTGCTTAAAGATGATCTTGTTTTCCTTAACGCCGATGGTCTTTGCAGCGGTAACATACTCCATCTCACGCTGGGCAAACATCTGCGCACGCACCTGACGGCAGAGCCCCGGCCACGAAAGCAGACCCAGGATGACCATGATGATATACATTCGCTGCTCCACGCTTACCCGCGAACCAAGCACCGCGGAAAGGATCATGGCGAAGGGGATGAACGGCATACTGGAAACGACCTCTGCCACACGCATGATGGTCATATCGAGGAAGCCGCCGAAGTAACCGGCGATACCGCCCAGCAGAATGCCGATGATGGTGGAAATCACAACGGAAAGTGCACCGATGGTCATGGTCATCTTACCGCCGTTTACCAGACGGGCAAAGATATCACGGCCGAGGTCATCGGTTCCCAGCAGGAAGCCCTTGAGACCCCAGGCGTGGATTTCGCCGTTGTTGTCTACTGCGTAGTTCTGATAATACCCGGTATAGATGTTCTTGACGTCCACGGAGTCATTGGTCAGCTCACCGGGAACGCTGATCTGCTTATAACGGTTGTGGCCCCAGGAGGCAACGTTGCCGTCCTCCATTACAACGGTGTAATGGTAACGCCCGCCCTCGATCTTGATGGGCTTGGCGCTGAACGCAGGCTGGGAGCTCTCGCCGCGGGTGGTAACGCCCCAGGTAAGAATGGTGCCGTCACTCTTCAGCGCAGCAACGGAGTTTGCGGTAGCAGCGATGGAAACCACGCCGCTCTTGGCGCCCTCGGGGATACCGGTCGAAAGCAGAGAGGTCGCCTTATCGCCGGAGTAAACCACAGCGCCCTCATCCGTCAGGATGACATAGGCGGTGTCGGTCAGTGCGGCATCCACCACATGGCCGTCATACAGCTCCTTGTCCATACCGATATCGGCAAAGTTCGCGTTGCCCCACAGGAGCAGGCGGTTGTCATCGGTAAGGGCTGCGGAGAACTGATGGGATGCAAAAACCTTGGTGATCTTGAAGTTGTGGAAACGGTTGTTTTCGGAAAGCTCCTGCGGCAGCTTGGTCTGCCCCAGACGGGCGTTGCCCCAGCAGTAAACGGTTCCCTTATCGTCCACGGCCACAATGTGGTCAAAGCCGGCAGCAATCTGCGTGATCTTTGCCTTCTGAACCTCCTTGGGAACGTCGGCAACGTCGATCACACGGGAAACCTTGGTTTTACCCCAGACATAAACATTACCGTTTACGTCCACACCGGCGGAGAAGTTGGAGCCGACCGAAATATCGGCGATCCCCTCTTTCTCCAGCTCATCGGGATAGTCCATCATGGAATATCCGGGGGAAACATTGACCAGCGTGCTGTCCTGCTCGCCCAGATCCAGCACAACAAAGCTGGGAGCGATAAACACAAACAGCATGATGAGGATCAGCAGTACAAGAGAGATAACAGCCAGCGGCTTGGAGAAGAAGCTCTTTGCCACCATACGGGCGGGGCTTTGCAGCGCTTCCTCTGCGTAAATGTCCATTTCCTTATTCGGGAAAAACAGGCGGGAGAACCAGCGGCCCAGTGTCCCCTTCTTCTCCCCGGAGCCTGCCTTCTTATTTTCTTTACTCATATTCAGCAGCCTCCTTCCTTACTTGTTTACACGAACGCGGGGATCGACCAGACCGTAGCTCAAGTCGGTAAGCAGTACGCCTACCAGGCTCACCACGGTGTAGAACATCTGCATGGCAAGCACCAGCTCATAGTCGGTGTTGTTCAGCGCCTGCCAGTACAGCCGGCCGGTGCCGTTCAGGGCAAAGGTCGTTTCGATAACCAGCGAGCCGCCGGTGAATACCGAGATGATCCAGCCCATGATGGAGGTGGAAACCGGCAGCAGCGCATTGCGCCATGCATGGCTGTAAATAACCACCTTTTCCTTCAGGCCCTTTGCCCGTGCGGTACGGATAAAATCCTGGGTCAGGGTATCGATCATCGCCGCGCGGACGGTACGGGTCATGCCCGCCAGTCCGATGAACACCAGTACCAGTATGGGCAGTGCCATATAGTACATTCTGTCCGCAAACTCGGCAAATCCGGTGTAGGTGGAGCCGGGGGTCTTGGCGCCGCCTACCGGGAAGATCTTCAGCTTAACGGCAAACAGATAGATGAATACAATACCGACCAGATAGCTGGGTAAGCTATATCCCACTACCGTTACCGCCTGTATCGCGCTATCGGAAGCCTTCCGGCGATGGACAGCACAATAAATACCCAGCGGAATGGTAATGGCAAGGGTAAGAATGGTGCTGAACAGGTTTAGCAGGATCGTATTGACCATCGGTGCTTTTATTACATCAATGACCGGACGCTTATACACGGTGGAGTCACCAAACTGGCCCTGCAAAAGGCCGTTCAATGTCCCACCCACATCCGGAATCAAGCCCATCCAGCGGGCATAGCGAACGATAAGCGGATCATCCAATCCCAATTCGGCTCGTTTTTCCAGATACTGACGCTGCCACTCTGCCGGCTTCAGAACCTTACGCAGCGGTTCCATTTCCACCATAGCGGGGTCGCCCGGAATTAAATTATAAAGGGCATACATCAGCAGTGATACGATAAAGAACACGATGACGATGTATACCAGTCGTTTTAGGATATACTTCCCCATTTACCTTTGGCCTCCCAATTATAAAATAACGAGCAAACGCATGAAGGCGTTTATTCTTATATCATAAACCATTTACGGATAAATTGCAACTTTTGAATTGGAAAATTGTAAACAAATACTGAAATTCTATTTATTTATGCAGGATATACGGCATATGGTAAAAAAAACGGGGGCGGCAGATGAACCGCCGCCCCCTCTTTTGATGCATTAACTACGTGTGGGCGATAGATTATTTAGCACCAACCCAGTTAGCATACAGGATAGCACGCTCGAAGCCCCAGAAGGAATCCTCGGCATAGTTATCGATGGTGTTGGGATAAACAGTAACATAGATGTTGGAGTACAGGGGAACCATGGGCAGCAGCTCATTCCAGCGAATGATATACTTCTCCCACAGGCTCAGGTAGGTAGCCTCGTCGCCGGGCTCTACGCCGTAAACCATATCCATGGAGAGCTTATCCAGCTCCTTATCGTACAGGTGCTGTACGTTGTAGCCCTGCTCGATGTACTCGGGATCGGTGGTCCAGTTGTAGGACTCATCATAGACACCGCCATTGTAGCCGGTAGCCAGGTTGAACATATTGTAGGTAGGAACAGAGAAGTCGCCGACAGCGCCGTTCATTTCCTGACGATACATATAGCTCAACAGGCTGGGGAAGGTCATCTCGGTCTTAACGATGGAAATACCGGCAGCCTTGGTGGCATCGCTGCTCGCCAGCATGGTGGTCAGCAGGGCGGAAACGGAGTTACCCTCGGAGGAAGCCCAGTTCAGGGTGGCGGGCATCAGAATGGTGCCGTCAGCCAGAACCTTATTGAAGCTCTCATAGTATCTGGCCTGCTCCTCGGTAACCTTGGCATAACGAACCTCGCCGGAGCCGTCAACATAGTCGGAACCGTCAGCGTTATAAACGAAGCCGGCCTGCTTCAGCAGCTCAACAGCCTTTTCGGGGTTGTAGTCATAGTGGTTGACCTTCTTGTCGATGTCGGTCTTGGAGGTCATGGAGAAAGCGGTGCAGTAAGGACCATGCACTACGCTGCCCCAGCCCTGGCAGAAGGTCTGGGCAAACTCAACACGGTTCAGCAGGTAAGCAACAGCCTGACGGAACTCGGTGAACTGGGCAGGGCCAAGGTCGCAGGCGAAGCCGAAGTAACCGTAACCGGCACGGTCATACTGGCTGGGGCTGCTGTCGATGGTGCCGGCCTCGATGAGGTCGAGAACAGCGTTGACCTGGGCGCCATCGGCGATCCCGGAATAGATCTGGATCTGACCGGTGGAGATCATATCCATAACGGTATCATCGGAGGTCTTAACGATAACCAGCTTCTGGATACCGGGCTTCTGACCCTCGAAGTTGCCGTTGTAGTTCTCGTTTACTTCCAGAACGATCTCGCTGGAGCTCTGGTCATAGCTAACGAGGTTGTAGGGACCGGCGGTAACACGGTTACCGGTGGCAAAACGGCCGGCAGTAACGGTATCACCAACGGTTGCAGCGGTAAACTCCTTGCCGTCGGCATTTACAAAGTAAACGCCCTCGCCGTCATCCTTAACAGACCAGCCCTCGCCGAACCAGTAGGTGAGGTTAACGGCCTGCATGGCGCCGTAGCCAAGGTCATAATAGTAGGGCAGATAATTGGTCTCGCCATCCTCGCCGGTCTTGGCGATGGTGATGGAGAAGGTCTTCTCATCATACAGACGTACAGCGGAAAGAACGTTGGTCTCGCCGTTACGATAAGCCAGGCCGCCGGGCAGCATGTTATAGGTAGCGGAAACAACGCCCATCTCCTTACCGGCGGGAGAGACGAGGAACATGGTCCAAGCGACAAAGTTCTCGGCGGTAACAGCCTCGCCGTTGTTGAACTTCAGGCCGTCATTGATGACGAACTTGAAGGTAACGTTGCCGTTCTCCTCCTCGATACGCTCGTAGGACTTAACGACAGTCTTGTTGATCACATAGTCACCGTGTTGATCGGTATCGATGGTGTTCATATCATCGGTGAGCTTCACGACCTCATTATCGGTGGCATTGGGGTTTCTTGTGAAAGCGGAATAGGCCCAGTCGCCGGACGCTTCGGTAGAAGTACCGATAACAACCTGACCGTCAGCTTTCTTCTTGCCCTCGCCGCAGGCTACCATGGTAAGAACCATGACTACAGCGAGCAACAGAGCCAGAAACTTTTTCATGTTGCAGATCCTCCTTATTGTTTTTATTGTTTTTTCTATTTTGAATCGGGCTTGCGCCGCGGATTCACATGGTTATTTGGGGGAAAAATGATCGTTTTCAGGGTATTTCCTGCAATCGATTAAATTTGATAGTTTATACTATCATATAAATTTATCTTTGTCGCCTTCTACTCTTCTTTTCTCTTGTTCTTGCTC
>ENA-UOIY01001196-UOIY01001196.1-human-gut-metagenome-genome-assembly--contig:-P114-NODE-1196-length-30318-cov-29.603608_pt1 | contig 30318 bp, 45 predicted proteins | sample MGYA00242335_ERZ723882 | MGnify/ENA metagenome assembly ERZ723882
TCTGCATCGCTGAGGTCTGCACCGCGGAGGTCTGCATCGCTGAGGTCTGCACCGCTGAGGTCTGCACCGCTGAGGTCTGCACCGCTGAGGTCTGCATCGCGGAGGTCTGCACGTTCCCCTCCTTCTGCGTTCCGCAACCATCTACCGTGACTTTCTATAATCTCCTGTAATTTTTCTGCACTTATTTTCATAGTTACCACTGCTCCTATAATCAAACTTTAAGTAAATCACCTTGACGACGTGCTGACCGTTTTGGTACTACATCAGGCACTAACGGATGATATTTATAACACCGTTCACGATCAGCTACCACATAAGTAAATCCGTTTTCTTTATCTACTCTCAAAAACGGTTGATGTCCGCTGTATGGGCAATCAACAGTGTTAATACATTCAGCGCATTTCCGTTCGACGTCTGCGATAAAGCTGATATCGCTGCAATTACGCTTTATAAAGCTATCATCGGCGTCAGGGAAAATCCTCTTTGCTGCAGCTCTAACTTTCTCACTTATTGGCTGCCGTAGTTCGCCAAATGTTTTTCCGGCAGCAAGATCAGCAAACAACTTTTTAACAAACTCATTTGCCGCTTTAGAATTACGCTCAATAGCCTTCTTCTCTGCACCGATTTTATAAACGGAGAATCGACGGTTTGCAATTCGGCGGTTGGCGGCTTAAAACTCAAAAATGAACTTTCGCAACTTCTTCTTTAACTCCATTAGTAACGATGTAATAATCTGGCAGCGTCACACCTGCGTTTTTCACTAGCTTCATGTAACTTAAAACGCCATGAACGCCGTCGATATACATAAACACTTTTGCTTCGCGTTCTCTGTCTGTGTACAGCAGTTCACTGCAATCGTGTGAGAGGTTTCTAATATATCCCCGCTTCGGGATGTAGATGTATAAATTCTGCCGACGCTGGTTATATTCCAGTGCGGTTTCGTCTTCTGACTTTCCCAGCTTCTTCTTAATAAACTGGAAGGCCTTGACAGCCGCCATGACATACAGCGCCCCTATGGCTACCGTGGCTATGACATACAGCGGAGTTATAAAAACCAGTATTGCTAATTCCTGCAATTTGTCCATGCTTAATCTCCTTCAAGGGTAAACTTGTTGCCTACTGGTACTATGCGAACTTCTTCAACAACGCTGCCAGTTAGCTTAACTTCATCCAAGTTGCTTAATCTTACAGTGGTCATTTTTATTTCCTACCTTTATTTTTGTTTTTTCTTACCTCTTGTCTATATTATAGCCCCCCTCTGTATATTGTCAACAGTTTTCTTGAAATATTTCAAAAAAAATACAGGGTGTTGCCCTGTATTTGGTTTTATTCGTCGGCACTCCATAGAAAACGGCTATTCCTTTATTATCAGTATTAGCTAAATTGCTTTCACCGTTGTAAGTCAGCTCCACTCTTGCTGACCGAACGTGATCGCCGTCGGGCGTGTCTACATGGATTTCAAGCACAGAATAAGTTTGCTGCTTCCCCCCCGAATCTACTAATAGCCTTCTGTTAAACACATTATACACCCCTTATATTTTGTAAAATGAAAATAGCAATGGAACAGTTCGGCCAACGTTTGACTTGAGATAATTGAAAAATTCCGCAGCATTTGTTGTGTAAGTAGCTTGAAGGCCCGTTGACGCCATATCATTCATTGAAAAATTGAATGGCTCGTCACTTAATTCGGGGAAGACTACTTTTATCGCTGTATTAATGCCTTTAATAGATTTATGTATATATAAATTAATAGAAAAATTTAAGATAAACGCTATAGTATATGTTGTGGTGTTGTCGCCTTGCATTGGCAGGTTTTGGTAAGGAACCAACTTTCCTAAATTGTCATTGATAGCAAATCCATAATAAAAGCTGCTTTGTGCTATAGTTAGTTGAAGTGGCAAGAAATCACTGCTACCCCCCCCGGATGTGCTGACGAATAATCGACGATTAAACACGGTATCACTCCTTTCGGAGACATGTTGTCCCCATCATGTACCCCCATTATACCAAAAACAGCCCATTTTGACATCTCGAAAATTGAAAATGTCAAAAAGGGCCATTTTTACTATTTCATCTACATAAATAATTTTGAGGTATTTATGCGCAATTTCCTGGACTTTTACCAGCAAATTATGCATACAGCTTAAACAGGACCGCCAGAAGTTCCGTCGCCACTTTCAACATTAGTGTGCCTGTGCGTACCGAACTCGATACCGGCGATAGAAGCGCCTGTTGTTACGTCAAGACGCTGCTGTGCTTTGATATTGCCCTGTACGGTCAAGTTACCTGTAATGGTAGTATTACTATCTATCAGGGTGTTAGCCGTGCTCACAGTGACTTGTGACGGTCCTGTGATGTTGATATTGCCGTCCGGAAGAACTTGAATATAACAGCTCGGCGTTTTGTTCAGGAAGCCGCCGACGTAAAAGCCATCAGAGATATCAAACATCCGGAATGTACCCGGCTGCACCGGCTCGGTGATACCTACATCGACGTTAGAAACATCCTGCTTGGCGAATACCGCGAGGCCGATATCTCCAACAACCGGGTCGCAAATCACTGCCGCCGCGCCGCCCTGAATGCGCAGATATGGCAGACTGTACATCTGCGCTGGCTGTATGACGTTGTTCTCTGCGTCCATAGAACAAGTTAAGGGCAAGACGTCAACTCGCCCTGTGGGGGCAATTCCGCCCGCCTCAACGGCCTTTACAATAACCGGGAGTGCCGTGTAAAGGTTGCCGCCCATAAACGACCTAATAAAGTAATCCAGCTGGTTATATTCCGAATTCCCGGAATACGGCGTCCGGGTCGATTGTACAGCGGTCGGGTTACGCTGCTGCTTAACTGGCGTAGTTGGCATGTCTCCTCACCTCTCTAGCTATACTGATTGTTCTGCACAAATACGGCTGAAAAAGTGCTGTTCCATGCCGCTGTAGCGCTGGTATAAGCTTCGAGATTGTGCGTAACCTTCGTTACTTTCCATATCCCCGACGCTTTGGGCACCTCGCTGCGCACGTCTATCAGGCCGCCGATGTCGATATTGTTATCAAATATAGACGACCACTCTAAGCCGTCCTGCGTGAAAGACGGGTAGCCACGGCCGCCAGTTTCGGCAGAGATGACAACGGCATTGCCCGTCTTGTTCGCCCCGCTCGGAATGGTTGTAACTGTGCCGTTTTCTATGAATACCTCGCAGTCAATCATTCTGGCCAGCTTGTATATCTTCTGAATCGGGCTGCCATTTATCGTGGTATTCGATATCTGGCCAGATACGCCTTGATTTTGATAAACATACTCTGCTTCTGTGGCGAACTGCTGGAACAGCGATGTAACGTCTGCCCGGCCCTTTATTCCTGTCGGTTTAGAAGGCAGCAGGGCGGCGTAAATTCCGCTGGCCGCGCTGACGCGGAACTTGACATCAGGCGTGCCTGTGTAGTCCGCCCATGCAAGTGTAAACTCGCCTTCAAAGCATTTAACCATATTCCCGCCGTTGGGACCGACTTCGACAAGAATCAAGTTTTTCTGTGACTGCTGTGGCATAAAGCCTAAAGTAGTGGCACTGGCCATAACGTCTGGCGGCAAGCCCGCTATCCACAAATCAAGCGTCGTTTTGTCGTCGCCGCCCGGCTTGACAATCGTCGCCCCGGTGGCCAGTCCTTCAACGGTGATAGTATTGTTGCCGCCTGCAAACGTCCCCTGCCGAAGCGTGATTGTTGTCCTAATTGATTTTTGCGTGAAGCTTCCTCCCATTTATGCAATCTCACTTTCTGGAATGTAAACCAGCTTGTAGCGTGTACCTATCTTTTCCAGCTCAATCTGACTGTTGTGGCCGTCTGCATCGACAAACATCAGATTGCCGCTGAAATTTACTTTTGGCTGTTGTATAATCCACTGGCTACTCATACAGATAGCGCCACGGCAGACTATATCAGTACCGACGTCGATATCAGCAAACAGCCAGCCATAACGCCAGTATAGCCTTATCTGACAAATCTGGCCGCCAAGAGTAACGCTGAACTTCTGGTCAGGTATGGCAGAAAGCGGAATAATCTTGTATCTGCTGTTGTCAGGATTAGAATTAAGCGCCATATCTCCACCGCCTTACCATGATTTTACAATAGCCCCAATGTCATAAAGCGTACTTGTTAGCTCGTCGTTACCGTCTTCGGTGTTCTTGCTGCCCGTGTTCTGCGTCGACGTGTCACTAGGATTTTCTGCGTCGCTGGTAGTAATCGCACCGCCCCCGGAGCTTACCACAACATCAGAGTAGCTGCTTTCAACCTCGCGGACTTCAATTAAAGCAAGGTCTACGATAAGCTGGCTCGTAGCGCCGTTTTCCTCAAATTTATACTCATAACTCAACAAGTTCAGGTTTTTGTATTCGCGCAGCGGCGTGACGATTGAAAACGTCTCTGTGCTGGTCCGCAACGCTTCCAGCGTGTCCAGTACCTTCTGCAAGTCGGCAGGGCTTTTGCTGGACTTGGCCAGCGTAACCGTGCCTTCAAAGGGCATTATTGTTTTGTTGTAAGCGACAAAATAACCTTTTTCTACCGGGTCATAGGTAACATTGCTGTCGCCTTTAAGCCGCCAGCCAAGAAAGGACGAAAAGTCAGTTAAGGTAGTACCGCGGGTATCCGCAAGCAGCCAGTTTGACCATTCGTTTTTTAGAAAGTCAAGTATCTTAACTGTCATTAGTCGTTCCCCCTTGTCCCAGTGGCAGTACCCCAGTACAAGCCGCTGTTTTTATTAATGCCTTTACCAATGTCGGCGGCTATGCCGTCTGCGTTAGTCGCTTGGGTGTGAATATCAATCTTGCCGATTTCAAGCGTCTTGTTGCCGCCAGCTCCGGCACCTGCCAGCTGCGGTGTGATAGGTGTGAAGAACTGCTCATAGCGGCCGCCAAGAAAGTCTTTAACGCCGTCCAGAGAGGGCAGATTATCAATAATCTTTTTCAGCGTGTTCCAGGCGTTTTCAAGCGGCGTAATAAAGTAGTCGTTGATAAAGCCGCCTATAGCTTTGAACGCCTGCGCTGCCGCCACACCAAGCCCGGCCACAAGCACAAGCACGGAATGCAGTATCATCCACAGGCCTTTTAGTATGGCCTTTAAGACTTCCCACGCTATTTGCGCAGCAGTCTTTAAAAAGTCCCATGCGCCCTCAATGGCCGCCATTACTTCCTCGCCCGTGCCTAGCGTCTTCCACAGGCTTTCGAACTGGCTCTTACCGCCCTTGGCGTAGACATATAAGTCCTCTAGTATCAGGCTAAGCCCGACAATGGCGGCGATAATCCACGTTATAGGGTTCGTCATTATGGCGATAAACAAGCTCCACAGGGACGGCAGGACTAAGGCGGTAACGACCAGCGCTATACCGGCCAGCGCAATCTCAAGCGCAAGGCTGTGTTTTTGCATAAAGACAAATGCCGACGTCATCGCTTTAGCCGCTTCCGTCAGAACTGGCGCGAACATCCGCATAACAGGTAGAAAAGTCATATTCAGGCTTCTTGTCAGTCTGTCCATAGCGTCATTATAGTTGGCGGCGATAACGGTATCTTCTTTTTGAAATACGCCCAGTTCTCGTTCGTACCTGATAAGGTCCTGCATACCTTTTTTGCCCATCTGTAGCAGGCCTATCGTGCCTTCATCTAGCTGCAAGCGTTTCAGCATACCGCTGGAAGTCGCCTTGTCCATGCCTTCAACGGCTCCGGCGACGTCGGTCAATACGTCGAACACGTCGCGGGCTTTCCCGCTGGCGTCAAGGGTAGCAACGCCCATGCTTTCAAAAAAGGGCAGCAGTCTGCTTTTTCCGGTTACTGCAATTCTTTGCAGTTCGGCGCCTAGTCGTTCGGCCGTGCCATAGAACGCCTGAACGCTACCTCCAGCAAGTTTAGACGCCACGGCCCATGATTGCAGTTTAGGAACGTCTGCACCTATGCGGTCAGCTATCTTGCCTAAATCATCCGCAACAGCCGTCAGGTTTTTAACCTCTGACATTATGAAGCCGACAGAAGTAAGCGCGCCAAACTTTGCCAGCGCGCCCGCCTTTATCCGGTCGGCAAAGCTGCTAACTTTGCTTTCAGCCTGCTTTAATCCTTTATCTAGGTCGGTATTATCCATTTTTACAGCTATAAGCAATGAATCAATTATGTTAGCCATAGTATACCGCCTTTACTTCAATTCTTGGACTTGGCTTTTTTCTCCATGTCCTTATACATCAGGTTTTCGTTAATGTTGTTGATATAGATTATCTCGCACATGTCCAGCAGGTCCTCATAGCTGTAGTAGGTTTCAAGCTCTTTGAGGGTCGCAAAGCGCTGTGATATAACCAGCGCGGTCATGTTAGATACGTTTACGTATTTTTTGAGAAAACTATATCTGCCGACTTGCCCATCGTATTCGTCGGGGACTGGCCGGCGGCTAGAAAAAAATCGAAATTTAATTTAAACGCTTCAACGCGCAGCTTCCACAGCACCCGGAAATCTTCAATAAATCCGTCTACCAGTTCGGGTGTGCAGGGTGTTTTGACGCCGCTTGTCGGCACATAAGAACAGCAGGCAAGTAAATCGTCAAGCACTTTTTCCGCGTCGTCTACGTCAAGATTTCCAAGCGATGTAATAATACTGTCAAAATCTAAGTCGTCTAGTTTTAATTCGGTGATAGGTTTCCCGTCGGGAACGTTGATAGAAGTAGCAAAGCCGCCGTGAAGCAAGAGGGATAATGCCCGCATAAGCCAGCGCTCTTGCTTCTTGGCGGAAAACTGTGTAATCTCAAATTGAAGGTCGCGCCCCTGTCTTTCATCTCTCACCATAACAGTAATTGTTTTTCTCATTTTTCTTCTCCCTTATAGCTCCATTAGATACATTTTTCAAAGTCAAACGCGAACGTTACAGGGTCTAACACCTGTTTCAAGTCCGGCAGTCTCTTTGCCGTGGTCAGATAGCCATTGACATAGGTGTATGTCTTGGGCATAGACTTGATGTTGATAATCAAACTGACTTCGAAGGGTGTCATTTGATTTTCGGACGCCGCAATCAGCGCTTGGAAATACGGCAGTGACGGGCTAGACGGTTCAATTGTGATATGCACCGTCTTTTTAGACGGAGTATAACCAGCACTCAACTTGCCGTCGACGCCCATTCTGGTAACGGCTAGAGTTTCCTCGTCTTGGTTGATTGCTTGGTCGGTAGCGAATCCCTCAACAGCAAAGCCGACGGGGAAAAGGTCATTAATAATCATAACCGCCGTAGCGTTAGCAGATGTGATGTTGCTGCTCATAGTCTAGTTTCCCCCTTTATACTACCGCTGTAAGCGGGAATTCAATTTTATTGACGCTGCCGCCGTAGGTGTACCATACAGAAATGTTTGGCGTTCCTCTGGTTGCCCTTACTTCTGGCGCCGGGTCAGTTACCCTAATGACAAAACCATTAGTGTACAGCTCGGTGCTGATGTCCTCGCCTGCTTCTTGGTACAGCTGCGCTTTTTGCGCTTCGGACAGGCTAACACCGGGGTCGATTACGCCATTTGTGAGCGCTCTGTTAATCGGGTCTGTCAGCCATGCTTTAATCATGGTATAGCCACGGTCTACATATGGCAGGCGTTGAGTTTGCTGCATACCGTTCAGGCAGGCAGTCTGCATAACGTTTTGCAGCCAAATCATATTGATGTAAACATCAACGAAGCCATAGCTGCCGCCACTCATAGCGCCATTATAGAAGATATTGAACTGCTCACTTCTGGACGCATAGCGGCCGTAGAAGTTGACTTTGTTGTCCAGCAGGCTTGCCTGTGTCTGGTCATCGGTGCAAGTCGGAGCAAGTCCGCTCTGTGTCTTGAACGCCCAAGAGATAGCACCCTGTTCACGGTTCCAGTCGATAGAAGCCGCGCAGCTCATAACGAACACAGATACCTCGCCGTTATCGTAGGTGTTAATAGTGCCCTCATAGTCGTTGAACGCCAGCTGGCCGGGCAGAGACTCTTCACCGCCGGCTACTTGGCCAGCGTCCATGCTGTATGCGCAATACAGGAACTTGTTCAAGTTGCTGTTACTCCACGCTGCCAGCTCTAAAGCTTCTTCTGTGCTCGCTTGGTATACAGTAGTGAAGCTTACCCAGTTTTCAGACTGTTTGACAGCTGCGCTCATAGTTTGGGTAGGTGTCATTGCCGCCGTACCTTGACTTACCACAGCGCCAACAGCGGCGGTCAAGCCCAACGCAGTAGCTACGTCGGTTCCCAAAGCTTCTACATCGGTCCCGTCGGTCGCATAGGTCACGCTGGAATCATTGCCCGTAGTATTGGAGACAATGCGATAATTTTTCTGATCGGTGTTGAAAGTGACTGTTGTCCCGGTTACTTTTGCCTGAATCAAAGCCGCGATATCGCTTTGAGTTTTAGCACTGGAAAAGTCCAGTCCGGTTACGGTTATCGGCGTACCGTCTACAGAGATAGTAAATCCGCCCTCTGTGATTTTTTGCAGGTCGGTTACTCCCAGTGCTTGGCTGCCTATTAAGGCGCCTGCGATAGCTTCATCCGCACGGCGGAAGAAATAAAGCGTGTTAGGTTTCTTGCTGCTGTTCGTGAAGCCTAAGAAGTAAATAACCGCAAGACGATACTCGTCGCTGTCATAGCCGAAGTATTCGCCTACTGCCTGCTGGCCAGTAAAGCCCATAAGCAGCGGATACGGCATGATAGCGTTTTTAGTAAGCAGAACGCCAGCAAGTTCTAACTCTGTGGAACCAGAAGAAATAACGCGCGGCGTGATGTTTACAAGTCTACTTGCAGGAATAGCCATTTATTAGATACCCCCTTTAATTAGTTTGTTGGCGGGTGATGTACGTCAACGTTTTCCAATCTAGTCACACTTGCCCGCTCGAAGTATTCGACTTCGATAGAATATGTTGACCACATAGACAAGTGCAGTTTGACTTGGAAGCGGTTGATAAACTGATTAGTGTCGTCTACGTAAGGCAGATACACCATGTTTTCAGCGTACAAAAGGCCAATGTCATAGTTGTTATGAAAAAAATCGGCCGCATAGGCGCTACGGCTCAAGGTTTCTAGTCCTTCGGCCCTGCTCCGTGAACGGTCGATATCGGTATCGCAAAAATCAACAGTTACAACGTATTCCCGTAAAGTGGCCGTGATAACGTTACCTTCCGGGGTAACTTGGCTTTCACCTGTGTTTGTCCCTATACGGCGCGTCTGGCTCAAGTAAAACAATGTGTGCTCCCGTTCATCGCCGGGTAGCGCCATGTTGTTCTGGTTACCCTCAAACACGCGCTGCGGGTCAAGCGTCGGCCGCATGTACTTTAACAGAAACTCGGTAACTGCGACGTTTATTTTTTTTTCTACATCAGATACAGGCATTTAGTTTCCCTCGCCTTCGTCGGGTTCTTCCGGGTCAGGCTCTGGCTCCGGCGCTGGCCGTGTTTGTAGTACCGGCGGCGTCACAAGTTGGGTGATTTCAAAATTCGCCCACCCTGCATGTGCTGACCAGTCTTCAAGCACTTTGGAGATGTGCCAGTAGGTCCCATCTTCGCGCTGGATGATATCACCTGTCCTACATAGCGGCACCCGCGATATACCGTCTACGGGCAACAGTTGACTACTGTCAACAAACATCTGCTCTGTATGCGGCATATCGGGCACGTTTTCGCTATGATCAAGGGAGTTTTCAGCGTTCGGCTGAATTTGCGCTGCTATCGTAATCGGCTCTTTATAGTACGGCGTCACTCTCCCATACGCCACAGCCTGCCCGTCAGACTGATAAAGAGTAACTGTCTCGTCCGGGTGTACCGACGTTATTGAACCTCTCACTATAGCATGTAAATTCATCCCTAACATCTGCTATTCTCCTTTTTATTTTTCGTTGGCAATCTGCCAGCTAACAGCATTAATCATTGTTGATGTGTCAATAAGTGCCCGTTCCGGGTTACTTACCCCTAAAGACTTCCCGTTCTTCATCTTCCGGCGTTTAGCCGCTATCGTAGCAGGCTTGTTAAGCCGGGGCTCTCCCGGCGGCCAGTTGCGAATAGTCATTTGCAAATCGGTACGCGCCGACGGTCCAAGTGCCCGCAAGGCTCGGACAAATATGTCCTGTTCGATGATGTGCCCCTTGAAAATTCTTTCAAGGAAGCCCAGCCAGTCCTTACTTTTTTCCTCGACGGTCTTTTGCATAAAAGGCCGTTCAGGGACGCCGCCAAGGCCCACATTTTGAATGTAAGCGATGTACGCTACACTTTTCCCGTCCGGGTACGTTGACCCCTCTGGAAAGCCTATTTCCAGCTGCGGGTTTTGCTTTGCCAGCTGGCCGACAACTCTTTTAAAGTTGCCCAGCAGTTGTTCCCCGCTGCCGCCGCCCGCCTTTAGCTCAACATGAAAGCCCATTGTACCAACGGCCCCCGCTGATATATTTTTGCATAAGCTGCCAAAGAAGGAAGCCGCATTGCGTCTGCGTGTACCAGTTTGGTTTCGCCAGCACGGCATACGAAACGGACACTTTGCCTTCCGTCGCACTTGCCACGTTGCCTACTGCCAGCGGGCCGCGCATTTGCAATTCGGATAAATGACAGGTCATCAGTTCAAGGAGCTTTGCCCGCTCGTCGTAGTCTTGGACTGCGGAGGCGGGACCATTGTTGATTAAATAAGTGGCGGTGTCGAAATTGTTTTCAATTTGCGCGTCCGGCAAAGTGATAAACGGATACTTTGCTTTAAAGTCCTCAAGGTCGAATTCAACAATGTTGTCTTCTTTAGACATAGTAGTTCCCCCCTATTCTGCCGGGGTAACTGAACCTTCTCTGCCCTCTGGCCCTGCCATTTTGGCGGCAGGCTCAAAGCCATTTCTAAGCGCTTTGCGCTCGTCTGTTTCTGCTTCGACGCTATACTTGTCGTCTTTAGTAGCGCAGAACAGTAAATGTTCTTTGATTAGCCAAAATTCCGGATAGTTTTTGCAGAACCATTCCCAAGCTGCACGGGGGACGTTAGGCGTTACGCCATACGCGCCGACAGGGTTAATGCCCTTTTCCTTGCCCCGTAAGTGGGCATTGTTCCCGCGAAGGATAATGCGTTCAATAGTGCCTTTAGAAGTCGGGATAGCAAGTTCCAAGTCTTGCGGATAGTTAAGACATAAGGTCACAGTATCAGAGGTATCAATTACAGCGCGGTTAGCGCTATTGATAGACGCTGCTTTGACCTTTTTAGCTTCCGCTGCTTTGGCTGCTTCTTCCGCCTGCTTTTCGGCTTCTTTGAGCGCCGCTTCATACGGTGTAGGCTCTGCTGCTTCTTCCGTGGCTTTCACAGCTTCGGCGGCGACCTCTGCCGCCGCTTCTGCTGCTAAGGTTTCTTGTGTTTCGGTAGCTACCTCTGCTGCTTTAGCAGTTTCGGTTTTCTTCTTCGTCAATCTCGCCATTTTTCTTTTCTCCCTTACCCTAGATTATACACCAGTCATTGTAGCAACGGCAAACGGTCTGTATAAAATGCAGCCGTAGGAAGTGCCGACAAATTTCTGCTTGAAGCTAGAAGTTTCAGGCACTAAGCGCATAGCACGCATTTTTTCGGAAAAACCGAATTCGCCAGTAGGCTCGCCGTTAATGCTGCGGCAGATGAGCAGCACAGTGTTGCTGGTGGAGTTTTCCAGTTCCGGCAGTTGGGCAAATTTGATGTTCGGAGTATAGCGTTTAATCATGTCCATAACGGATACATTATAGTCAGTTGCTTTACCCAGCTCAACAGCAGAAGAAGGAGAGGTTACGAGAATCAAATCGCTGTCGTTGCGGATGTGGCCCAAAGAATTTTTAGCCAAGTTCTGGAACAACAACAGATAGTCTGCGTAAATTTCTTTAGTAGTTTTGAGCTTCCAAGTGTTGCCGCCTTCACCAGTTCCCGGAGTGATAGCAGCCGGACGGTTAGGCTCGTTCAGCAGGCCGTAGATTTCCATATTTTCGACGCCCAGCAAATTGTATTTGTTTTGAGCGATGTCGATAGTGGTAGCTGCGGCGCGTTGTTTCCGTGCTGCTAATTGCAAACGTGCTTTAGCTGCATAGTCTAATTCGCGATCACCGTAGCGAATGTTAGTTTGGAATACATATTGTTGACGGACCGGATAGGTCGGGTTGACGTCAGCCATTCCAGCATTGCCGTAGTCGGTGTAAGCTTCTACAGCTCCGGTGATTTCGTCGACCTCAAAACGTGCATAAGATGTAGTCCAGTCGCCTTTTTTAACCTCTGCGAAAATCTCGCGGGAGTTACGAGGACCGGTCAGGATCTCAATAACACGCGGGTCAAGATAAGATGTAAATTCTACAGGCACACCGCTGTTCGGTTCGGTTACCATTGCGGCGTCGTAGGCCAAACGCTCAATGTCGGCGTCGTTAGCCATAATGCCACGAATTTTATAATGGTCATCAAATACAAAACCTTTTTCGCGCATAAGTGCTACTTGTTGGTCAATGTTCATTGGCATTTTTACTGTTCCCCTTTCTTTTTGTTCTTACGGTCAAATTAAGAACCGCTCGGAGTGCTGGCAGGAACAACAGCCCCACGCCAATTTGAAATGATAATTACGTCGCCAGCAGCACCGGCTTGAATTACTTCAAAGTCAGTTTCTACGGCACCTTCAACGGTTACTTGCGCAGCTCCGGTTTTGATAGTACCGTCTGCTAAAACAGCAAATACTTTCTGGCCGACAGTTGCGGCGGTAGTGGTAACAGCAAAGAAATCGCCTTTTACCTCTACAGATACAGGATAACCGACAGGAACGGTGTTAGAAGCTTCTACATCAATTCCCAGCGGGTTGGTGATTTCGCGCACTGCAAAGCCCAGAGGGCGGCTAGTGCCGGTAGGTTTAACGCAGCCTTCTTTATCTGCGTCAGCCCATACGAAGCCGCCGATGTTGCAGGCAGCGCTAGCAACATAGCCTTTGGCGGTAGATACGATAGGGTTAATAGCTGCATATGCGCCCGGAATACCAATACCGGGGTAAGTGTTTACAGTTTGTTGAAACGCCATTTTTTTACGCTCCTTTCTTATCGAACGCTGATTTTATTCAGGCCTTGCAGATAGTCCGGTACGGAGACTGCGGAATCCATAGCAACGCGGCCAGCGCCCCATTTTTCAGTTTGTTTGCTTCTGCGCAGTGCGTCAACCATGCCTTTATAGGCGGTAGGCGAATACTCAGAAACATTGAAGCCTTCTGCTTTGAGTGCAGCAGCATAGATATCATCTGCGCTATCATAAGCCAGCGGGTCGACTTTGCGGCCTAAGAATGCTTGACAGGTTTCAGCGGCAGCATTGCGTTCGCGGAAACTTGCTTCAATTTTTTTACGTTCTGCCGCCAAAATGCTAGGCAGTGCGTCTTCGGCCAAGTATTTTTCTTCGCCCTCGCGTTCGTGGTCGCGGTCGATACGTTTCGGGTCGGCTTTTTCGCGTTTCTCGCCGTATTTAACGCCCATTTCAAACGCTGCCCTGAAAGCAGGATCTTTCATTTTTTCAGAAAGTTCGTCGTCTTCACCCAAGGCTTTTTTCATGCCTTCGCTTTCATGTTCTTTATCCAGCTTTTCGCGTTCACCAGGTTTCTTTTCCAGTTCTTCACCATATTTGACGCCTTCTGCAAAAGTCATTTTGCCTTCGTCGTCTTTAGCGGCAGGTTTGGTTACAGCTTCGGCGGCTTCGTCCTCTGCTTTGGTGCCTTTCAAGCTAAGCAGGAAAGCACGGATTTTGTCTTTAGCGGCAGCTTCCAAGCCGGGGAAAAGCTTGTCGGTGATTTCGTCAACGGTTGCGTTTTCGTCGATATCAACACCAACATCGCGGGGAGAATATCCGCCCTCTACTTGCGCTTCTACTACTTGAATTGCTTTGAGTAAGTTGCCCAATTCGTTCTCACTCTTTTCAATTCCTAAATCAGCGTCAGCTGCAAGAACAGAGTGCAAAGCTTTTGCGCGGCGTTGTTTAAAGCGTTGCACTGGCTCGGTAATTCTAAATTTTGCCATTTCTAACTCTCCTTTCGGGGTATTGTTTATAGCTAGCCCAGCGGGCATACTATCGGCAACGGCCACATCGGAACCAGCTCGGCCACGTGGCACAAGGGCAACGTGATTACCCTTGATATCTCTCATTATAAAGTCATACGCTACGCCGTCAACCTCGCCCGGTGTGAAGTCAGGCGTATAACGGTAGCTACATGAAAGCTCTTTAAACTCTCCACGCTCGATTTTTCCAATCGCGTCAGCGTCCTGCACTGATATGGTATTGCGCAGATACGGCGCGTCAAACGTGGTATCGGTCCCGGTAGCTCCTACACGGTGCTCTTTCTGCGGCTCGTCTGCGCTGTCGAAGTGGTGTTCAAGCAGCAGCGGCAGGCCGTTGAAAGTCTCGGCCGCTTTGGCCAGCTCGTCCGGGTCACGGTAGCCGTAGTATATCCCCGTGGGGTTAAGTCCCAGTTCGGCGGCTCCGGGTATCTCCCGGCCATAATAAGGATTGATACAGGCTTTGGATATCGGGCAGGCTGATACGTGCAGATATCCGTTATCATCTATCCTTCGGGCTGACGGGGCAGCGTCGAAGGTCAAATTGTTATCTTTTTCCACTTTATCACCTCTTAACTTACATAAATAATTTTGAGGTATTTATACGGCTTTTCACGGCATTTTATCCGTAAATTATGCACACAGTTTAAACGGTGTAAATCCTATCCCCGGGGGGTGGGTCTACTCCAAATCTACATTTGCCGTTTACTACAGTACGTGTAAATTCAATACTTTTCTCCCTTATTATAGCAGAAAAGTGTATATTCAAAGTCCTGTAGTACGTATTTACTAGGTTTCGAGCAGTTCGCTGATGTTTGGCCTGTAAGTGCAGCGGCAGTAGGGAAGCTCGCCCGGTTTCACTTTTTTGCCTACCTCATAGTCAAACAACCCCTCGTCCAAGTCGAATTCTTTGCCGTCCATTTCCTCATGTGATTTGCGGCTTGATTTCTCGCCCGGAATATGTACCCATGTACCCGTTTTTATACCCAGCTCCCGGGACTGGGCAAGCTCCAGCTCCTGCGTGGCCTTGTTCGTCTGGTCCATTGCAATCAGCTGCGCCTTACGCTCTGTAACCCCTTCAATGTCTAGCAGTGTTTGATAAAGGCTTGCCATATCCCGGCCACGTTTGGCGCTTTCATATACACTTTTGATAATTTTATCAAAGAATGTTGGAGCAATGGTTCTGATAAGGTTTACGTTCCGTTCAGCGGCTTCCTCAAGTATACGCTCATAAGCGGGTGTTACTGTGAATTTAATCGCCACGCCTACCCTTTTTAGTTCCGCCATCAAAGCCGCCCTGTTGGTTTTATCAATCTTGTTGATAAAACGTATGGCCGCCCGTTCCGCCCGCTCCCGATTGAAGTCCATAATGTACTGGTGGAATTTCCGCCGCAGTACCGCCAGAAGCTCGTCAAGGTTTACCTCTTGCCCCTCAATGGTGATATCATACGCCAGCTGGTCGTCCTTGAGAAACTTCTTGTAGTTCTTCAAGACATAGGGGATAGCTGTTTTCATCATGGGGCGGATAATGCGGCGTATCTCGCGGGCATAGCTTTGCTGTATGCCTGCATTAAAGACGTGTGGCGGTAGAAAGGTCTGCCCTCGTCTTGTCCTTCTGCGTCTGGCCATTTACTCACCCCTGACTGCTATTCTCTGGCGGCGTGACGTTTTTTAACAGCTCTATCATCTCGCTATAGTCTGCGCTTGGTTCTTCTGTATCTTCTACATCAAAGTTAGCCATAAAATGGTTGTAAGGGCTATTATCACGCGTTTTAAGCTCCTCGCGTACTTCCTCTGGTGCCAATGCTCCCATAGCTATATAGAGGTTATCAGTTTCGGCTTGAGTGCGTCGAAGTGTAGCCATTACTTCCTCGCTCTTTTCAGAGAGTGGGTTAAATTCGACGCCGATACTTTCATCAATTTCGCCGTATTCAATGAGTTGCAGTATCTTTACCAACCGTTCAAGCGGCTTTCTAAGCTGCCTTTCCTGCTGGCTGCTGATGTGCTTGTAATGGTTTTCAAGGTCGCTTTCTCCTGTAGCGTTCATGCCCTGCGGCGCAATGCCCCACAATTTAGTTGCTGGCTCTTGAAACATTGCCGCCACAAACTCCATCGCCTGCGATACGATTTCACGAACGCCAGATAAAGCCGTTATCTTTACATCTACTTCTTCTTCTTCCTTGTCAATGAGCAGTACGCCGTCATTATTTCGATTTTTGGCAAAATGATTCAACCGGCGGTCTATAGACGCCCAATCAGCACCGGAAAGAATTTGTGCGTTGAGGTTAGTTTTGAATATGGTCAAACTGAATTTAGTAAGCAAACGTGCTTCTGCTTCCCGGCACTCGGTAAAGTGAGAAACTACGTCTAATACGGTTTGCGCAAGTGGAATACCGAAAAAGTTATAAGCAGGTTTAAGCAGCGTAGGCAGCTCGTTTTGCGAAAAGTATAATACCCTGCTGCGGTGAATAGGTACGCCCATGACAAACCATGTCTGCGGATTGTAGTAATTCTGGCTCATTGGGTTAGTAGCATTATATTCCCCCGGCGAGATATTGAAGGCTTCCAGCAGGCGCAGGCCTTTGATTTTCTTTCCTAGAAGGGCATCGGCGGTAAGCGGTATCGCGTTTACTAAGTCGTCTGGTTTTTCCCCTTCGTAGTCCATTCCTACAAGGCAGCCGCCCATATAGCCATTGTTGCAGATAGCTTTATAAAACATATCTTTGACATTCAGACGTTTTAACTCTGATTCAAGAAATTTAATCTTCTCCCGGCTTTCTTCTTTTTCCGTGGTAAGCTTCCAGCCTTTTTCAGTCATTTCAGAGGCTATCATTTCTACGCCTGTCCTGATAAGTGGGTTTTGCGTCAGCGCTGTTAAATAGCCATAGCCTAGAAACTGCGGATAAACGTTATCACCCAACACCCGCATGGTGTGGAGTATCAAGCTGTGGCAGGCGCTTATAGCTTCATCGTTGGCGGCCTGTGCCTTTGCGTCCGGTGCACCCATTGTTTCCGGAATGCCGAACATGGTCTGTACGTCTTCCAGTCGCGGTTCAATAAAGGTGTTATTGTTATTACCGCTATTAATGACGTTCAGCGCCTTTCTGTGCGTCTCATTTACAGACGTGGGACTAATTACTCTGCTTCGGTTTAAAAGCTCCGTACTGCGGATATTAAGCGGTTTAAACTGCTTCTTTTTCACTTTGTTTACCCCCTGATTATGAAATTCGCAAAGCGCCCTTGTTTTGGCATAAATAGTTTACAGCGTCTATAGTATGGTCATTGCCGTCGGGATACGTTGCTATAAAGTTCCCGTTTTTGTCTTTTTTCAGCTCATAGTTAGCAAACTCACGGGCAGCATTCGGGCAGCGGTTAGGGTCTATGACTATCCGCAGCAGCTCCTTGCTCAAATAGTCATATCCGGCCTCACGGCTTCCGGGTCCCTTTTTGGCCGCTCTCACGTTTATACCATAGCTTCTAAGCGTGTGAACGCTTCGGGGCTCTACATCTGATATTATAAGCTCATTTCCCGGATTTTCTTCCCTTATGTGGTCTGCAAGCGTCCACAGTGGACATTGTACTTGATAGTATTCGTTGTATATGTATAACGTTCGCCGCGCAACGTCTAGGTTGCCCGTCATGTACGCCAGCGGGTCATTAGCAAAACCAAAGTCAAGGCCGCGTTTGATATTGCCAAAGCTCTTAATTTCTTCGTCCGTTATCTCACGCAGGACCAAGTTATTAAATACTTCGCCGTCAGTCCCGGTAACGTCGCCTAAAAACACATGCCGCCACCTGCGGGGTGAGAATTTACGCAGCGTTTCCGCTTCCGTTACTATCATCGGCCCTACCCATTCAGCCGGGCCATACAGGTAGTTACTCTTGTGTACTATCTTTTCAGGGGTCTTTTTCTGCGTCTCGACGTTTACCCAGCTGCTTAATGACTGCGGCGGGTTGTAGGTATAGAACACCCAGAATTTATCTCCGCCACGCATGAATGATAAACGGGCGTTGTCTACCTCTTCCATGCCGTCATATTCTGCCAGTTCTTCAAACCATAGCACGGAATAGTAACCATTGGATACCTTAATCGACTTCAAGGTGTTACTGTCGCTAAGTCCGAAAAAATTAATCTTCTGGCCAGTGGGCTTATAAATGATTTCAAGCGGCGACAGTCTGGCGATAAAAAATTCAGTAAGTCCCAGCTTTTCTATAGCCCACAGCATTTGCTCATACACAGTTTTTCGGAGCGTGTTATCTCTTTTCCGGATAACAGCTACATGCGCCGCAGGGTTATTTATGAGCAGCAGTATGGCCACTATGGCGGTAAACGACGACTTGAAACTGCCACGGCCGCCGCATAGCCAGTAATATGTATATAAGTGCTGCATTACTGCGTGGTACAAGCCATAAAATGCAGGACCTATACAGTCAGTCAGCTTTATCTGTTTAAGCCTTGTCTCCGGTGTCTGGTTCTGATAGTTCATCTTCTCCCGTCACTCCCATTTGCTCTGCCAGTTCCGCAGCTCTGCGCTCCATTTCTTCCTCGCTCATGGTCGGCTGGATAGGTACGCTCTCTGCCGCCGGAAGCGCCCCCGGAATATCAACGACTATCTGCGGCGTGATATTGACGTTCACAGCTTTTTCATTAAACAGCTTATGATATCTGGCCATTCCTTCCGTGCCTGCTCTGTGCAGGCTAAGGCGCTGTACGGTCTTACCTATTAAAACGTATTCTTTATCTGGCCCTTGACCTCTGGCGGCATAGTTTAGTGTCTCGATAGTCTCGACAAGCTCGCCGCGCATTTGTCTGGTAAGATTTAACAAGGTCTCGTTTGCGTCGGCGATTTCTTCCGTTTCGATTTTTTCGCGAAGCTCATTAAGATACGTCTGTACCCACGGGCGCCGCAGTATCATATACGCCCGTTTAGCCGCGTAGGTATCGCCGTAGCCTGCCGCCAGTGCGCTTTTTTTCGCGTTGAAGGTCTTCATGTACTCACGGCAGAATTTTTTCTCTTGGTCAGACGCTACGCGCACGTACCCCGGTCTGATTTTGGTTACAGTAGCTATATCCTCTTTAGGCGAGCCACCTTTTTTTGTATCCTCTTGAGAGACACGAACGCGCCCCCTATGCTGTTTTTCTATCTTTTCTTGCTGCTCCTCATATTTTTCCCAGAAGTTGTTTTCTTCTTCCGGAGTCGAAGCGTCAAGGTTTACTTTTTCCAGCTCGGCCGCTATGGCTTCCGGCGTTATCTGCTGCGTTTCCTTTTTCTTTCTCAACATCTTCACCCCACTTTATTGTTTCACGTGAAACATCTGTCTATTTGTTCCATTATAACACAAGAGTAGATATTATGAATATTCTAACTATACATGTTATAATGTTGTTATATAACTTTTAAAAGGCGGTGTTTGTAATGAGTTGGCTTTTGTATGTGTGCCTTGACCTGATTTTTACCGTATTATGCTATTTAACTAACTGGTTTGTCGTCATTTTTGCTGACGAAAAAGGGCAGCTGCCTAAAGTGTTCAAGCTGTGGCAAACTTATGATAATCCCCTTGATATCCGCTGGCAGGTGCTCGAAGTCGTCCCGAAGTTCCTGCGCTATGACTTCGACAGTCACTATATTTATCATTACGAAATGAAAGGCGACGGCTATATGCGTCCCGGCTTCGTACAGCTCTGGTATAACGACTTCACCACAAAAGAACGTGTGCAGCGCTATTTCTGCCGCCTGCTGTGGCTTATGCGCAACAACGCCTACGGTTTTGGCTACTATGTCACTGGCCGGGCGGTAGACTTTTCAAAGGTCAAAGTATTGCGGAAAATCAAGGAACTTAATAACGAGCAATGGTTTAGCTATGTTCCCGGCTTTCTCGCCCCGTGGTCCTTCTACTACTGCAAGCAATACTGCCCGTGGTTCCGGGTCCGCCTGTATCTCGGCTGGAAGATGAAGTTTCTCGACGATTACACGCAGGTAAACCGCTGCCAGATAGCTTTTTCGTTCAATCCGTTCAAGGGCCTTGAAGAAGATAGCACCGGGGGGGATAAAAATGAACTGTAAAACATATGAGCCGGGAGAATTGCGCGACCTGCTCGGTCTATCCGATAGCCAGACTATAGCGGACCAATTAGCCGCCATGTCAGACTTTTCAGCTTGCATAGGCTATAACACCTGCGCCGACGTTATAAAAGGCGTCAGAAAGGCAGATTTCCCGCCCTGTAGGGCTTATCTGTTAAACGTTGGGTCAAGGTGCAGCGTCGTAGTTACTAATCGTCCTGCCGGAAGTATGGTATACAAGCTCTACACCTGCAAGGACTTTGCAGAAGCAAGCGAATTCGCGCATTCATTAGTTGATACTCTTTATATGCCGATACCTCGCCTGATGAATCGCATTAATGAGCAGCTTACATTTATCCCCCACTCTAACCGCCTGAACGTTTCAAACAACAGCTATAACGTTCTGGTGACTATAACCAACCGCCGGGATTGCACACTGACCATAACGGACAACAATGTTGATGATATCCCCGAAATGCTGCGGGAATATGATATCACCATTGAGCCGAAACGCCTGACCAAGTGCCGCAGCGTTATAGCCTTTTACCGGGAGTTATACGGCTATAGCCGCACGGAACTAAATGACTTGACCGGAATCAGTCCCACAACGCTGGACCGTTACGAGCGCGGGGAAAGGTCACTGCTTAAAACTAACGTCTACTACATCATGCTGCTGGCCAGAGTTTTTAACGTCACGATTGACCACTTAATAGAAAAAGAAATTCAGCTTAATCCGCAGGCGCTGAAAGAACTGGAAGAAGAATACTAAAAAAAGAAGGTTCCCACAAATGAAACAACTAAAAAAATCCGATTGTGTTTATATCGTTCTTGGCGGCAACGCCATGCCGCAGGAAAGGGCGGCGCAGTTTTGGACTAACGGCGGCCGACGTATTGGCCGCTATAGTAATAAAATGCAGGCCTACCGCCAATATTGCACCCTGCGCATTCAAGAAGAATGTAGCAAGGCAGGTTTCTTCAAGGAGAAAACGCCGCTTCGGGCTGATTTATATTGCTTCCTGTCCGTGCCTGCGTCCAGAACAAAAAAGTTTCGGGAGCTGGTCGACCAGCGCGCAGCTTACCCCATAGTTAAGCCCGACAACGATAATCTGTACAAGGCTATCACAGATAGCGCAGAAGGCGTAGCGTTTGCTAATGATAGCCAAATCATCAGCACCGCCATTCACAAGCGCTATACAAACGATAATCCGTTTTCTGTCCTCGTTCTTTCAGTCGTCGAAAATGACGAAGATAGTATCATATGGGACGTGTACGACAAGTTCAAGCGTCATAGAAACGTGCTCGATTGACGGGCAATGTTTCACGTGAAACAAATAAAGCACTGTGAGGATTTCTCACAGTGCTTTTTCTATCAGCTTCTTACTTTATACCGGGAAACGTAGCCATTCAGGTTCTCTGGCGGTACTCCCACTTTGGCGGCAACGTCTTTATAAATCATGCCTGCCCGAATCAGATTAAATATTTCGTCATGCAATTCCCGCCAAGGGTATATAGTACGCATTTTAAATGGCTTATACTCTGGATTTTTTTCAAGCTCCCTGAACTCGTTGTAATTTCTTTCATTGTCCTGCTCAACGGCCTTTACAGCCGGACTCTCCTGAATCGTCGGGGGGGCTGCTGCCGCTGCCTGCTTTGGCTTTATGCAGTCCGCCGGGATGTAGTGCGCCCCAAAAATGCACTCTGACAAGCCCAGAAACGGGCAGAAAACTACTCCTTCATGTCTATGTAATCTAAAACAGTCTAAACAATTCCGCAATTTATAACGTTCCTTTCAATGACAGATAGTCGCTATCGTATTCGAGTATGCGCCCGCGATAGCTGGTTTTTATCGGTGCTTCGGCTATAGCTCTGGCGATACGTTCGCTGTAGCCGGGTTTAAGGTCATATATCCCAGCAGTATATGTATAAGCCGCAATCCATGCGCCACAAGTGTCAAAACTAAATTTAGGTTTTTTATAGCAATATGGCATATCCGTAAGCATGGCTTCTACATCCCTATAATTCCAATCAATTGGGCAGTTACTACATTTATCCGTGGCGGCACAGGCAAAGCAATAGCTTTCAGCCATCGGCACTATGCCGCCATTAATCGCCCATTCTGGCCAGTCCTTTTTATACTTCCGTCCGTGCGTGTCGGCGAGCCAGTTCCACAGTCGCCTGTGCAGATACCTGTAAAACACGCCATAAGATTTACCGTAACGAATGCCGTTTAATTCGGTGTATATCATTTTGCCCCTGTCCATAGTCTACGCTCCCATGTATCGTAGTCGTCCCAGTAGTTGCCAACGATTATCACATCTTCAATTTCTTTGCGCGGGAGCGGCAGACGCACTTTTGCCGCCGCTTTGAAAACGCCTTCAAATAAATCTACCTCAATGCGAAACAAGCATGTTTCCCCTTCGATATTTTGAGTTACATAATCTCCGACAAACAGCGGAATGCGCGCAGAATTTAAGTTCTTTGCATAGACGCCTGTATATCTTTGGACTGTCAGCGGGTCTACTTCAATGGCGTACTCGCCGAAGTATATACCCATTGCCCCGGCCGGACTTCCGAAGGGTGTCGCCCCTCGCCTTTTCCAGTCTTCGTAGTTTACAATATACAGTTTTTTGCCAAACTGTACCAGCTGGCCATAGATAAGATTTTTCTCGTCCGTTATATCTTTTGGCATGGCGCGATAAAACAAATCTGTCCGCTCCATGTATTTTAAATACTCAATGTCTTTTTCGCTTATCTCCATAGTTTACCCTTCTTCCGTATTTTTTAATGGCGCCGTTCATCAGCTCCGGTTCACCTACCATATATTTTCTGTACTTTCCCAAGGCATTATCTATATCGTGCTTATAAACGCAGATATGCCTTTCTGTAAGAAACGTAAGCATTTTAACGCCCCCTGACTTTATAGTAAAGCACAGCGGCGGCTATGCTTACGGTTATACACGTACCCCATAGAATAAAAGGTTCTGCCGCCATGTTATCCACCTTTCTTTACCACGTTACCCTTGACGTCTAAAATCTGATATCGTTTCGCTTTAAGCCTGCTGACAACCAGCATTGCCTCTTTCATGTTTTCAAAATGTTCTATCATGCCGTCGCGGCGCGACAAGGCGAACTTCGGGCGGTTATCTTCTTCGATGAAACAAAAGTATCCTTTGCGGGGAATGTATAATATATAGCGTTCCCGCTTCTGCCCGACGGCTTTAGATTGCTGGCCGCCGTTTTTTGCGGCGGCCATGCGCCCACCGACATCAAATCTGGCCAGCAATACGCACGTGACGAGTGCCGCCAGTGCGGATAATATCACAGATACTATAACTGTTGTCATACCATCCATATCGCACCATTGTACCCGTCTCTGTAAAATTTGTAATACACCGGGTTTTCCTCGTTATCCGCTTTTTCGTTCTGATAGATTAAAATCTCCTTAACTTTGCGGACCGCCAAAGAAAAGAACTCATTATTCAATATCAGTTGACCGTTGATATTCTCGCATTTTTCGCACAAAATGTTATCCAGCTCATTAACAAGCCATGTTTCCTCTGGATTAGTGCTTAAAATGCCAACTTTGATTTTTTCACCGCCAACGTAAAACTCTTTCTTATAGACGTTTGTCATAATTCGCTTTTTGCCCCCTTCGTAGAAATGTACTGTTGTTTTTCGCGTCATAACTCACACCCTTTCTATGCTTTTATTATACACCCCCCTCTGTATATTGTCAACAGTTTTATTTCGACTTTGCATAAAAAAGCCCCGGACTTCCGGGGCTTTAGATTATTCGCACTCTTTTACGGGTTCTTCTCCTGCTTCTTCTACACATTCCGGGCCAACAGATATTTTGTCTGATTCTTCCGGATCCTGTTCATCCGGCATATCTACAATCATGGTAGCTATTTTATAATTAACTTTGGCCAGTGCGTCACGTTCTACGGCTGACAAGATAGCTTTGTCCAGCATATCACGCGCTTTGATTAATTCCTCTGCCGTTATCCGGTCTGGTTTTGTAAGGATAGTTACCGCCGAATTCATGCAGGCACTTACGGACCATTCAGCCAAGCTTTGAGCTTTCAGGCTTTCTTTTTGGGTAGTTTGGTAGTTCTCTACAGATAATGCTTTCATGTTTTTTCATTCTCCCTTTTGATTTTATTTACAAGCCGCCATGATAACGGCCGCCGTGGCCACGCCAATAGCAATATTTCTTTCAGCTTTTAGCCGCCGCTGCTGCTTCTTCACTTCGGCGTTGTACTTCTGCAATGATTCGTTGGCCTTGTTCAATAAGTTTTCCGTCTTTTTCTGCTGCTCCAACGCCTTCTGCTGCTCCTGCTTGGATGTTTCCAGCTCGGTCTTTAAGCTCGCTGATTCCTTCTGCAATGCTTGCACTATGCTGTTCAGCTCGTTCGATAGCGCCAACAGCTCGCTGTAACGTTTCTGCGATAGCTGATTGCTGCTGCTCAATTCGCTGAATATCTGCTGTAAGCTCGTCAATTCTTCCTGCGTTATCGTTATCACCCGTCCGCCATCCGGTGACGTAGGCGCCGACGCAGAAGCCGAGTGCGGCTGTAAGCAGATAAGGCAAAGCAGAATACAGATAGTCCTTAAAGCCTTTTTTATCCACACTATCCACAAGTTATACACACCCTTCTTCTTCATCACGGTTGCACAAGGTTATATACGTCCGGATTGTTGAAGGTATGCCAGATAGCTTTGCCGCGGATAACGTCGCCGCCGGGCTTCGTGTATTCGTCCGCCCCAAGGTCTTCCAGCTTTATCAGGTCCCAGCGCATATCAGCGTCGCCGCTGTACAGGCCGTATCCGTCCATTTCGGCCCATTCGCTATGCGTCCGGAAGGTGTTCGCAGTCACGCCGAATGGGGCCATTTTTGGCGCGCATTTGGTAATAACGGCAACGATTTTTGCCATGGCGTCAATCTGTGCGAACGTTGGCGGCATAGTGCCAAAATTGACGCTGCCGTCCCGGTAAATGATAGCGTCCAGACAGCAGCACATTGATACCCCTATATTCCCGGTATTGCGGCCGTAGGTATGCGCAAGTACGCTGTCTAATGTAACGCCATTCGGCATCAGTATTTCGCCGTCGTCATTTATCAGCAGATGATAGTCATTGAAATACTGTTTGTATCTGCCAGCTGTCCAGTGTCCAGTTATGGTATGCGCTGAACACGCTCTAGCTTCTGCTGCAATGTCTGTCAGCGTTACCAGCTTGCAATCTTCGCGGCTTATCTGCATATCAATTCCCCCTTTTCGGAAACACTCTATCCAACATATAGTCAAGCACACGCTTGACTGCGTTAGCTATGCTGCTATAGCCCAGCTCAACTAGATTCTCGTTGATACTGGTCATTTCGACCATAAAAATAACCATCGACACGCTTCCCGGCAGAATGTCGGAAGCGACTAGATTTATACCCAATGCATGTATGGGCGGTATGACTTTGGCGGCATAAAAGGCTGTGATGATTGTTGCATTGTAAAGCAGCATTTTTTCAAGTATGCGGCTAAAGCCCCGGCTTTCTAGGTAGCCTTTCTGCCATGTTTCACTCTTAAAAAAGTAATGTATAGCTTTTCGCAGGCTGATGTTTTCTAGCGGGTCTTCTGGCTGATACGTGTCATGGATATACTTTATACTCAAGTACACCCATTTAAGTATGGTATCAAAGACTATCATCAGTTGTGCTAATATAACAACGCCCCAAAAGTTCGGGCCGAAAATCTCGTTTCCAAAAGTCCATATCACTACGGCATATGCCCATATATCGACCTTGAAAAATCTATCTAAAACATATCTGATGTTGTTCCACGTTTCAGCCATGATAAAGCCCCCTACGATTCTTTTTATTTATTATATCGTAGGAAGCTGTGCAAAAACAATTCGCAGAGGACTAGCGGCAGAAATTACAAATTACCTTGACCGCCACCCGCATTTTTTACACTTTAAATCAATAATAGGCGGATGACACGCAAGCATAACTCTCTCTACGTCCTTACTTTCACAGGCCGGACAACAATAAAGTCTCTTAGCAGCGTCCATACACGCCAGCGAAAATCTACATCTCTGCTCTTTGTCGGCGTTAAGTAACGCTGTTATAACCTTAGCTGTTTTCTTACTACTCAACTTTAATATGGGCTTTTTCTCCGGGTCATCCCCGTCGTAAATAGAAAAAATACTGTACCTTCTGCAACAACTCTTTCTTCCTTAAACATTCAATCACCTTCATTCTGTAGCTGTTTAGCTATTTTTCAGGAAAGCTTTTTCAGACATGATTCACATAGGTATATCTGACTATTTTTGTAAGTGCTTGGGATAAAAAAACTTCCTAAAGATATGCGGCAATACACTTCATATGTTGCCTTTTTCTTATCACAGCAATCACATAGGCCTGCTGCCTTAACCTTCCTGACATTAATCATTTCCCGCTATTTCTCGCATTCCACTTTTTAACAAGCTCCAATATGCCATCTTGTACGCTGCCGTATAAAACCTTGCCACAGTTTTCACACTGGATGAAAAAATTCTTGTCCACTTTAAGCCGGGGCTTTTTGTTCCCGCACTCTTGGCAGGCGTTTATCTTGACATTTAATGTTCCGGTTCTCTTTCTTCTGGTTCTGCTGGTCCTACTGGTAGTAGTCATTTTTATTCCCCTTTCTTGCAGCAAGGCAGGCCGCACAAGCGGCCTGCTATACACTTCCCTAATTAGTTATATAAATTTTTCTTGCTGCCTGCGTCGTTTCGTTCGGCCTTCAATAGTTCTATCATATCGTCTTCTAGCTCTGTGGACAGTTCTTTGCCAGCTTGTATGCTTTCAATTAATTTATCCACAAGCTTCATCATTTCTACGTTTTCTTTATGGTGTTTTAGCGATATCTTGCCAAGCTGTTCAATATAGTTTTCAATTCTTGCTTGAGACATAGCGAGAATTTTCAAGCTACAGTTATTGTAAATACTATAGCTTTCCTCTGTGACGTCTTTACTGGTAAAGAGATGTAGAACAAAATGCGCGCCTTCGGGTTCTAAAAATCTTTCAAGCTCTTTAATCTTATTGATTATCGCTTCCCGTCTGGTCTCATTAATGCTCATTTTTCGCAACCTCTTTTACCAGCATTTTCTTAAAAGTCTCACCCGCATTTTCGGGGGGGACTTCTTCATCTACATCATAAAAAGCCCTTTCATTAACTACTGTTCTTTTGATTGCTTCTGCAAAAAACATCTCTGGTTTAATGCCAAAGCCTTCCTGTGCCATCTGCACTAAATGAACAACGCTATTAACACACCTGTCGAGACTTACACGGTTAGCCATGACTAGATAGCCGCTTACTTCTTCCGTGTCCAAACTTTCAACTTGTGCCAGTGCAATAATGTTGACCCCATATTTTTTCTCTAAATTTAAAATTTCGTCGTTTAAATTTGAAGCTTCTTCCTTGATGTTTTCTCTTGTGATAATCACAACTACACCTCTTTCAATTTTTAGATATAACCTTTGTCGTCCAACGCTTGAATAATAATGTCTGAATTGTATTCTTGAAGTTTCTTTTTCATCTTAAACCTGTCAATTATCCACCAGATTAATAAGCCGCCACCGGTAAGCAGCATTGCAGCGCCGCCTACATAGTCTTTAATATAGAAGCGGTGAAAGCCGCCAACTCCGAAAAAAGCATGTAAGTGTTTCATCTTTTCCCAGCTTCTAATGTTACGGCTGCAACGCCGGAAGATGATTTCCCGCTGCTCCGGCGTAAGCTTTGCCAAAGCATTTATGCAAAGTTCGTCTAAAGCGTCTTCATAGTCGCTAAACTTGCCAAGCGGATGTTGCGGCTTTACTTCCTTGAGCGGTGGAAGTTTAGCGTCAACATTGCCAAACGACATTCTTAAATAGTCCAATCCTTTCATTTCCTGACCCCCTAACTGATTACTCAAAAGCGTAACCGTTTTTTTCTAAAAGCGGATATCCTTCATCATCTTTGCTGGTACACAACTTGCCATTAAGATTTTTCGGCACGTCGCTGATTATTTTCTGCGCTCGCAGAAGCGAATATCCTACACTTTTGTCACGCTCTTTAAAAAACTTTTTCGCCAGTGCTCTGGCCTCGCTGTAGTTGTAAGCGAATGTTACTACACTTTCTAGGTCTTCACGGTTGGCCACGCTCACGCAGTAAGCGTTTACGTAGTCATACTGTTTTATCATTGGCAATTACATCACCTCACAATCATACCTGAACGCCATATGTCGCGCTCAACAATAGCCTCTGCCAGTGCCCCGCCGTAACTCCACCCAAAAGAGATAACAGCTGCGGCTGCTGCCAGCATAATAATGGCCAGACAAACTAACAAAAACATCTCTTTTTTCTTCATTCAATCCACCTTACTAATAAATATACAAGCCATATTCCATACAGGATAAATATAGCAGCCGCTATATCACAGCTTAATATTTTTCGTGCTTTCTGTATTATTATTCTTTTATTGGGTCTCGTCTATTGTTCCCCCTTTCTTTGCCTATATTATATACCCCCCTGCGTACATTGTCAACACTTTTGTTTTAAATTTTTCTCCCTGTCGATATATTCACTATAGCCCGGCTCGTCTTCCAGCCCCTCGAAAAACTCTGAAACAGTCATTCCCAAGCCGTTAGCAACTTTAGCGATATTTTTCATTGATAAAGTTTCCGTTCTGCCTACTTCAAACTTGGACAGTGTGCCATATCTTACACCCGAACGTCGTGCAAGTTCAGCAGGCCAAATACCTTTCTTGCTGTATTCGCTGTAAATCTTCTTAATTATAAACCGATTAAGCGGTGTAGCTGCTTCCAGCTTCTTTAGTAGTAACTTTCTGCCTGCTGTCCACTTGGGCAGGACTTTGAAAGTATCTTCATATTTTCTCTCTTGATTCATCTTTTGCACTCTCCTTGCGTGTATCTACATAAGTATATATTAATACACTATAGTGCATTTGTCTACAGGCTTTAATGGTTTTGGATGTCCCTGTTTGAGCTGGTAGGCAGAGATACCCCTTACCACGAAAAAGACAAATATATATATGTCTTAATCGCGTAAGATAAGAGGTTTTCTATAAGTATAGGCTAGGTAGTCCCCGCCGTCGCTGTATAGTTTTTTTGGCAAATACTGCATATCATCACTTCTCTACGTCCTAGCTCCATGCTTTCCCCCCGTGCTTTTGCACCCGTAGCCGCCAGCCGTGCAATTTATAGGGTATGGCTCCCTAACCGCTGCACACGGTACCACGATAGGCCTTTGCCGTCTCGCCTGTATAGGCCCTTTATCATAACCTATACAGCACATGTACTTATATCTGCGCTCATACATGCGGGGCAATGATTTTATATACTTGGCACATTGCAGGACCAACAGTTTTTTATACTAGGTCTGTGTACGCCTAGTCGCTGTTAAAGCGGTTTCTGTTATTTAGTTTTAGATAAAGTCGCCATTTGCTTTTATATAATTGTTGACAATGTATGTCGATATTGATAGAATAGTTACAGAAGCTTAAACCGGCCCTGTTTCGGGCAAAACTAAAGTAGGCTCCATGATTCAGATTTTTTAAAATCGAGTTCATGTAGTTGTAGAAGTCATAAACCGGTATACACTGGCCTTATGAAGTCACAGTTTGAAGTTTTAAACGGTTTGAAGTTTTAAATGTCTAGCGAGCATTTTAAAACGGCTTCTATTTTTTTTGCCTTCTTTGATTATAGTCGCTGCCGCCGGAAGCGTCAATCTTAAATTTTAGCGCATCTCTTCCCCCCCAGCTCCCGAAATCTCCGCTAATCTCTGTTTTACTCCGTTTTTCGCGTTTTTTCGCTGCTTTTCTCATGTACGAAAAAATTATGTTGACACAGTCCCGGTTTGGGTTTAAACTTTACTTGTGCAACTCCTAATAAATATATCGTTCTTCAATTAGTCTGCGCTTTGATACAGGGACCCAGAACAAGGGTAGTATAAAGCGGTGTTCCAGACGGGGAAAGCGCCATCTCTGGTTCGTACTCGGAGAATGGCGCTTTTCTTTTTATGTGTTATATTAATAACGGTAGCTAACTTGTCTGCCTCTCTCCCTTCATTTTTTCATTCTTCCTCCGGTATGACCTCGGCTGCTTGTCGGTCGGGGTTATATTTTAAAATTTATTTTATACCCCCTCTTGATTATTTGGTACTAAAGTTGTATAATCATATCAAAGGCAGGTGAATAATTTGAATAAAG
>ENA-UOIY01001204-UOIY01001204.1-human-gut-metagenome-genome-assembly--contig:-P114-NODE-1204-length-30137-cov-56.117213_pt1 | contig 30137 bp, 23 predicted proteins | sample MGYA00242335_ERZ723882 | MGnify/ENA metagenome assembly ERZ723882
TGACCGTCTCCTCGCGGAGCGACGCCTCCTCAAAGAGCACCTCCGCCGGGGCGTCAGCAAGCGCGTCCGCAGCCTGCGCCGCAGATTCCTCCAGAGCATCCGCAGTTTCCTCTGCGGTAGTCTCCGCCTCGGAAGCCGCCGTCTCCTTCTCTGCGTAGGCACCCTCTTCCTCCGTGGCAAATACCGCCGCCGGGAGAATCTGGGTTAGCATAGCCAATACCAGCAGGAGAGAGAGCAGCTTCTGTAATTTGCTTTTCATCTTTTTCTCCTTTTTTGTTCTATTCTATAGGTTTTGTTTGAAATGAATAACAGCATTTTGCCAATGCCAGCAATAACGATAAATGCCCAGAGCACATCATTATATTTTTGAATGAACTCATGAAAGTCGCAATAGTTTGCCAACTCGAAAACCAAAATTGCACAGAAAACAAGCGCATTTACAACAAATGCTACCAGTGTAATATGGATTGGCTTGTATGGCTTGATCTCATGAATACGACGAAGCCGTAGCTTCTTTTCAAAGCAGCACAGAATACGTTGATAGTTTTCTATCTCTTTTTTACCGTACAACATGGTTCTAATGCATGCAACGCTCGAAAGGAGTCCCATTGCCGGAAGCACAAGAGCAAACGGTTGAAACTGCGCTTTTTCACCGACTGATAAAAGGGCAACGATTATAGTAATAACACCAATTGACATTGCTACATTAATGTTAATGACATTTTGCATGCCAGACAAACTGTGGCGGTATTCCTCACACACGACCGTGTACTGGCTAAGATGATATCGTCTTCGTTTGGACATTTAACTCAACTCCTAGGCTGCCATATCATTTTATATTTCGTCCAATTTGTACGAATCATCACCTCACTTTATTTTAATTCGTGCGCATTCGTGCATTTTCTCCCAGTAACTACTGATGAATATGTGCAGCTAGAAATGAATGCCGCCAGCAGATGCGAAATGGGCTGATGACGGCATTCATAACTCGATTCGCAATTTTCAAAGCAATACATCCTTGTATTTTGGAGGCTTATGCTGAGCTGCTGACAATGAAAACCTATACATATTGTATCAGACGGCCGATTTTGCTTTGATCATGTATGCAAGTATCAACATAATGGCTACCTGCAGAATGCCAAGATCGATCCCACAGCTAAGCTCCCCAACTGAAAGGAATCGAAATACGATGCTGCATATTATTAAAAAAACGAGCCTTTTTCGAGCAGCCCTTCTGCATGCCATAATCTCCTCTGTCGATAAATTCATATTTGGATGGTTATAAGGAGCATACTTCCAAATTATTGCGGCTGATAAGATCAATCCCAAAAGAGATGTGACCGGATTCCACAGATGAGAGAATACACCCAGAAACACGCACTCTCCTACAATCGAACACATAAGGCAAACCACGAACGACCTTGCGTGCCAGCCGTTGGTTGTTGTTCTCAGCAGATCGAATGATATGATAAAACTCAAAAATACTTTGCAGTCCGTTAAAAGCAGCCCGATTGCAGTCAGCGGTACAAATGATAGAATTGAAACCAGCCGTTTCTCCAATGCGTAGCGTAACCATGGTGCTCTGTCTGGCTCCAGATATGCTTTTTTTACGCAAAAATCTACAATCTTATCAATCTGCTTCATAATGAATATGTCTGCCAGAGAGGGACTTACCGATTAGGCAGACTCATCCTATCAGTTTTATCTGGCTCCATTGCTTGAACGGCATCTTTCTTACACGGGCGGACCGGTTGATAATAAAGCGCAGAGCACTTGGGGGGCCACTCATACAAATCGATATCAACAATCATGTTAATCGCCTTTTTTACAACTTTCTCAAACTGACCTTTCATGTTATCCTCCTTATTATTTTGCTGTGAATAATGTGCAGAATTGTCAAAAAATACATTCCACCTAGTTTTTTATAGCAGAAAAATTTAGCAGTTGCAACCTTTCGGTCGCAACTGCTACTATTTTTGCATAAAGTCGAATTTTTCCATTCGTTTACTAGAAACAATTTTATATTTTGTCACAAATAATTTTGAAGATGCAGTTATGTTATGCGTTATTTCAAGCCGTCCATGCTGTGTTTGCAGGTATTACGCAGGTTTACGGTCCCGGCTTTCGCAGGGAATCTCTGCGACAAACTGAAAAACGCCTTTGGAATAATCAAACGTATATTCTGCATGAAGTTTCTCCAGAATCAGCTTTACGGCAGGCAGTCCGAACCCATGCTCCATGGCGTTGGCTTTTGTTGTCGCAATCTCATTTCCAACAATCTGCACGGGTGGCGTGGAATTGCTGATAGCGAGATATACGCTGTTCTCCATAATCATACTGCAAAGGATCTCTCGTTCTCCGTCTACCTTCATGCAAGCCTCTATGGCATTGTCCAATAGGTTGGCCAAAACCACCACAAGCTCGTCACTGGGGATAGGCAGTGCGGAAAGGTCATTGACCTCAATGTGCATTGCAATATTCTGATCCTTAGCAAGTTGATATTTCTGATTGAGCAACGCATCCACCACCGGGTTATGAGTGGAGATATGAAACAGGTGCAGCGAGCGATTGTTCTGAAGCCTTTGAACATAGTCCCGAGCGGTATGATATTCTTTTTCCTCCAGCAGATCGTTCAGCACCTGCATATGACGCTCAAACTCATGGGTCATTCTTCTTTGTGCGGTGTAGCTTTCCTCTAAGCTTCGATAGCTCTGAGACTGCATAGAAATCTGTCGGCGCAGGATACGTGTGTTCTGCTCCTGCTCCGCAGCTTTCTCTATGGCGGAAACAACATACAGCATTGCAGCATTGGCAATCAACAGAACACCGCTGAAAATAACGATGACCAGCGAGACATCCTCATCGGTAGGCAGAGAGCAAAAAAGCACTGCAAAGAGCAGCGTGCTGACCAATGGAAACAGGATGGACAGAACGAGCCACTTGCCGTAACCGCTGCCAAAATCTCTTCGATGCCGGATCTTTCCCAGCAGCCATGCCAAAAAAACGGCGATTGTTTTATCAATTGTGGTCAGTGTGATGAAAAGCCACATCCGCTCCATGAGCTGATTATAGCTGAGATGCAGCAAGGCGCACATTCCGTTTACGACTAGGGCGTCGGTAATCAAAAGAAACAGATAGCTGATCAGTGCCAGTAGAATATGGAGATACCATTTGCCATCGTGCACCACACAAGAAAGGGCTGCATAGACCATAATGGACAGGGTCTGCATGATAATTCGGTTGAGCTCCAAATTGGTGTAAACACAAACGAAGATCCATGCGGAAAGGAAAAGTAGCGGCTGATACCATTTTTTCTCTCGCCGGGAAAGAAAGGCTCCCGAAAAAAACAGGCTGGCAAGGAGCTCTAAGCCACTCCAAAGTCCACCGATTATGTATTCCATCCATGCTTCCCCTTCCATAGCAAAAATTTCTTTTTGTTTTCAGCATAACTCTTTTCACTGGTTCTGAGAGTCGTTCCATCGGTCAAAACCGCCTCGCGGCATTGATATTTTTTCAAATACTTCATATTGACAAGGTAGCTTTTGTGAATGCGAAGGAAACCACGCGGGGCCAGACGTTCTTCCAACTCGGCCAAAGACGAGGCAAAGCTGTATTTCCTCTGTTGACAAGAGTGCCCACCTTCAACAATGGCCGTTACATAATGCTGCTGCACCTCCAGATAGAGGAGTTTGTCAAGGGGAATATCTATCATCTCGCCCTTCACCTGAATGGAAAGACTTTCTTTTTTTGCATTCAGCAGCGCCAGATGGAGTACTTTTCTTAATTCCTTTTGCATATCCCGCTTCAAAACATAGCGAAACGCCTGTACCTCATATCCCTCCGGTGCATATTCAATGAAGTTTGTCACAAAAATGATGATGGCCTCGCCGTTCTGCGATCGAATTTCTCGAGCAAAATCCATGCCGTTGCTTTTGCTGCTTTCAAAATCAATGTCTAAAAGGGCAATATTGCAATCGGAAAACGCCGTCTTCGGGAGTTCGTTCATGTTGGAAATTGCGGTTATGCTTGCTTTCTCACCGGCTTCTGCAAGGGTCTGATCCACAACGCTTCTGATGGTTTCGAGCGCCCTCGCATCATCATCACAAATCAATATGCGAAGCATCCTATTTTCCTCCTGGTATCACGCTCTATTTTCTCTATAATAGTCCATTTTACCAGAAAATACAAATGCTATTTTTGTAAAGATTGTGTTTTCTTGCTACATTTTCTGTAAAAGCAGATTCATGCATTGAAGCGGACATGTCTATTACTGAAATATCCTAATGACTGAGAAAATCCTTTATATAAAAGCCATTAATACCAGCTTCCATTGGATGCATCGCTGTTGTATTCCGCAACCCCATGCCATATATAGAGCGGAGTTTACTCATCTTTTTGTTCCTGATTGAAGGACAGCACTGCCATCGTAAAGTTCATGACGTATCGTCGTGGATATTGCACTGCACGGTTTGTGCTTTTTTGTGCATCTGCAACAAAGGTACAATGATATCTTGACATAAAAAATTATTTAAGTATACTATATTTGTAAAATAAGTATTATCTATAAAAATTATAGTAAATATATTTTTGCAGATTGGAATAGGAGAGATCAACCCAATTCATTCTTTATTCTGTTAGAGAGGTTTGCCCCAAAATGTAGGGCAAACCTCTTTTCGTGAGCAGTAGAGTCGTCCTTACCTTAGAAAGACATACTCGAAAATATTTTTCTTAGAAAACGAAAAAAGGCGGCTTTCGGGAGAATACATCTCTCAAAAGCCGCCTGAAATAGTGGGGGTCGGTAGTTCAAGTCCTCTCAACAAAGAAAAATATCTTTTTGTTTGCACTTGAAATTCAGGGTACGAAAAAACCCAGAAACCATTGCGGCTTCTGGGTTTTCCGGTGCAATATCTTTTTTGGTTGCACAACATGGTTGCGGAGGCAGGACTTGAACCTACGACCTCCGGGTTATGAGCCCGACGAGCTACCAACTGCTCTACTCCGCGATATTCAGCTCGCATTCATGCGCCAATCTCTGAATGCTTATACAGTATAGCACGTCTCCGCTCGCTTGTCAAGTGCTTTGGTCGCTGTTTTTTAAATTTTCTGTTCGGCGCGGCTGATCGGCGCTGCGGCAGGAGAAACTGCAAAAAAAGATTGCCTTTTCCGGCGTTGTGCGCTATACTACCCATAAAGCGCAGACTGCACGGGAGCTCGGGCTTCGGGCGGCGCAGGGTACACCGTCGAAGCAGGGCGCAGTCCGTCCGAATATATGATATCTACCCCGGCGGGACGGCCGTGCGCCGCGCCGCGGGGTCAACAAGGATGCTTTTATGAAAAAAATACGTCTCTCCCCTGCGCGGCTGATCGCGCTGGGCTTTCTCGCGGTCATTCTGGTCGGAGCAGGACTGCTGACGCTGCCGATCGCCTCGCCGGACGGCGCGAGCTTTCTCGACGCGCTGTTCACCTCGACGAGCGCGACCTGCGTGACCGGACTGATCGTCCGGGACACCTTCACCGGCTGGACGACCTTCGGGCAGGTCGTGATCCTGCTGCTGATCCAGCTCGGCGGCCTCGGCTTCATGACCGTGATCACGCTCGTCTCCTTCGCGCTGGGCAAAAAGCTGGGGCTTTACGACCGCAAGGTGCTGATGCAGTCGGCAGGAAGCATCACCTTCTCCGGCATCGGCCCGCTGATCCGGCACGTCGTGCCGTTTTCGTTCGCCTTTGAGCTGACGGGCGCGGCGCTGCTGTGCATCCGCTTCATTCCGGAATTCGGCTGGGGGCGCGGGATCTATTTCGCGCTGTTTCACGCGATCTCGGCGTTCTGCAACGCGGGCTTCGACCTGATGGGCGCGCGGGCGCCGTTCTCGTCGCTGACGGCCTACGCGGGCGACCCGCTCGTCACGCTGACGATCTCGGCGCTGATCGTGATCGGCGGTCTGGGCTTTGTGGTCTGGCGCGATCTGGTGCACTGCCGCTTCCGCTTTCCCAAATTGCAGCTGCACACGCGGCTGGTTCTGACCGTCACGGGCATCCTGATCGGCGGCGGCTGGCTGCTGTTCCTGCTCTTCGAACGCAACGCGGCGCTGGCTGGGCTGCGTCCCGGAGGAAAGGCACTGTCGGCGCTCTTTCTTGCCGTGACGCCGCGCACGGCCGGCTTCAACACGGTCGACATGGCGCAGCTGTCGGAATCCGGCAACCTGCTGACGAACGTGCTGATGCTGATCGGCGGCAGCCCCGGCTCGACGGCCGGCGGCATCAAAACCACGACGGCGGCCGTGCTGCTGCTGAGCACGTTCGCATCCGGGCGCGGGAGCACGCGCGTCCACGCCTTCCGCTACAGCATCGACCGCGACACGATCCGGCAGGCAAGCTCAATCCTGCTGACCTATCTGAGCATGTCGACGGCGGCGATTTTGGCGATCTGCTGCCTCGACCCCGTCTCGCTCAAGGCGACGATGTTCGAGGTCAACTCGGCCATTGCGACGGTCGGCCTGTCGCTCGGGGTGACGCCGGCGCTCTCCGCGCCGAGCCACATCATCTTAATCTTGCTGATGTACGCCGGGCGTATCGGCGGACTGACCTTCGTGCTGCTGTTTGCGCAGCGGCGCAGCGACCCCCCGCTCGATCGCCCGAGCGGCAAGCTACTGATTGGATAACCGGAGGAACGCCATATGAAATCTGTTTTGATCATCGGCATGGGGCGCATGGGGCGTCACCTCGCCGGAAAAATGATGCAGCTCGGCAACGACGTGATGATCGTCGACCACAACCGCACCATCGTCGAGGGCATGAGCGAACGCTTCACCGACTCGAGCATCTGCGACTGCACGAACGAGGCCGTGATCGTGTCGCTGGGCGTGTCGAATTTCGACATCTGCTTTGTCACGATCGGCGAGGATTTTCAGTCCTCCCTGGTCATCACGAGTCTGCTGAAGAAGCACGGCGCGCGCTGCATCGTGGCCAAGGCAAGTCAGGACATTCAGGCTGACCTGCTGCACAAGATCGGCGCGGACGAGGTGGTCTATCCCGAGGTCGAGATCGCCGAGAAGCTGGCCGTGCGTCACAACGCGAATAATATTTTTGATTTCGTTCCGCTGACTGAGGAATACTCCATTTATGAGATCGCCGTGCCCGCCGCGTGGGTGGGGCACTCTCTGGCCGAGCTGGATCTGCGCCGGAAATACCGCATCAACATTCTCGCGCTCAAGACCGGCGAGCGCCTGAATCCGAATCCCTCGGCGGAGGATCGCTTCAGCGCCGGAGATCACGTCATCGTGCTCGGCCGCAGCAACGAGGTGTTCAAGCTGGCGGCGCGTGCATGACATCGGCACTTGCTTTTTCGGTCGGTATCCGCTATAATGGTTCGGAACGTCTTTTGTAAATCGGAGAAGCATATGAAAAAATTGAACCGGATCGTGGACCGCACGATGGTCTACTATCTGATAATCGGCATTCTGAATTTCATCGTCTGCACGGGGATCATGTTCCTGCTGTTCAACCTCTGCGGGCTGAGCGAGCATCTCGCGCCGCTCGTGAACTACGGTCTGGGCAGCGTGATCTGGTATCTATCATGCAAGTACATCCTGTTTCGCGACAACATGTCAACCGGGCAGCAGCTCCTGCGCTTCATTGCGGAGGTCATTGTCTGCTACGTTCTGACGTATTATATCATCTCGCCGCTGCTGGCAAAGCTGGTGCTGCGCTCGGAAAAGCTGCTGAAGCTGTTTTCCTTCGGCGGGCAGGACAACATCGCGGGCAACTGCAAGATGACGATCGGGTCGATCTCCTATGCGCTTATCAATTACTTCGGCCAGCGCTTTTTCGTGTTCAATAAGCACATGGAGCATCACCGCAGGGCGGCGGATGCCCCGGAGGAAAAGCAGCCGGCGGCCGTCGGCGCGGGTGCGGAGCAGCACGGCGAGCAGCATTGACCCGGCGCGCAGAGGCCGCGCAGGACGCAGCGACCCCTGATCCATTTTGGATCGGGGGTCGCTTTTTCTGGCAAATCAGGCGGTTGAAGCCGGACGGGTCTTAACCGACCAGAAAATTCAGCGCGTGGATGCCGAGACGGATCACGGCCGTGACGATCGCTCCGGCGATCAGGACGCCCACAGTGATGGACGGCAGCGCCTTTTTCAGCCGCATATTCATCAGCGCCGCGATCAGCGCGCCCGTCCACGCGCCCGTCCCGGGCAGCGGAATGGCCACGAACATACACAGGCCGACGATCTCGCTCCTGCGCACGCGGTCGCTGCGCTGGGCGGCGCGCGCCTCCAGACGCCCGGCAATGCGCCCGAGGCGCTCATAGCGCTTCATCCATTGCAGGATGCGGCGCACAAACAGCAGGATGAACGGGATCGGCAGGAGGTTGCCGACCACGGCGATCAGATAGACCAGCGGCCATTCCAGCCCCTGACTCAGGCCGTAGGGGATGCCGCCGCGCAGCTCCACCACCGGCACCATGGACATGGCGAAGGTCGTCAGAATCTTCATCAAATAGCTCATCGGCTTCCGTTCTCCTCAAAAATACAAGCTGTAATTAAGTATAACATACACCGGGCGTAATTGCAAGCGCCGCGCCGGGCTTGACGAAAAAAGCGGAATCGCGTATAATAGAGAAAATACGGGAAACTCCGAATCGATCCCCGTCGGCGGACGTCGGAGCTTCCCCCGACGCGAGCAGAAGGAGAAATCGATATGACCAAACGGATCTTGGCGCTGCTGCTGGCGGCGCTCTGTCTGCTGCTGGCCGCCTGCGGCAAACAGGAGACAGCAGCGGCGACGGACGGCAACGGCCTCGGCGAGAAGGCCGAATTTGTCAAGGAGGATTATGTCGGAAGCTGGAAATACAACGACTATGACCTCTATCTGACGGTCTATTCCGACGGGACGTGGGAGGAGACGGACGGCACGGGCGCGGTGACGGCCTCGGGCACGAGCACGTTCTCCGAGCTGGACGGCCTGAGCCTTTATAACCAGGGCAGCTTCGTGCGCAGCTTTCAGCTCACCGACGCGAAGAGCATGACCGACAGCGACGGCGGCAGCCTCTCGGCCGCGCAGATGCCGGAATACGTCCCGGAGTACAGCGAGTCGGATTTTTACGGCAACTGGGAATATGACGATTCGACCAAATTCCTGACCCTCGACGAATCGAAACAATGGAAGGCCGTGCTCTCGAGCGGCAAGGTCGAGGCCACGGGGCGCTTTGAATATCAGGACGGCGTGGCCTATCTCTATGAGATCACGCCGCCGGAGGACGAGGACGACGAGGAGGAAAAGAACCTCTACACGATGGTCTATTTCGACAGCGAGGGCAACCTGACGGACAACGGCGTGCATACCATGCACAGCTCGGACGAGAATCCGCAGAGCTACATCGACCTCAACGGCATTGAGGCGAACTACACGCTCGACGACGACCCGGTGATGCTGAAAAACGGCGGCTACGTCTATTCCGAGGCCGACGGCTATCATCAGATGCCGGTGCGCGTGGAGATCGAGGAAAAGCGCACGCGCCACAGGAGCGGACTGCTGAAGCTGAAGGTGCGCGTCACGGTGGACTATCTGATCGAGGGCGGCGTCAAGACGGTCGACGACGACCCCGAGCGCGGCTTCTCCTACGGTCTGTTCAACGCCTACACCGGGCAGCACTACATCATCGGCGAGCCGAACCGGAAGGGCTATGCCGAGAACAGCTGGCAGCTGGCCTGGAACGGCTCGAACACGACGGTCTATGCCGAGGTCGACATGACCTGGAGCAACAAGACCCGCAGCGACCGCAACGCGCGCTGCACCGCCGACATTTATATCGAGGTGCCGGAGGACTTCGACGGCCTGATGCTCTATCTCTGCCCGACGGAGAGCACCTATGAGGCGCAGAAAACGCCGGTCGACACCTCCGTGCCCGTGACCGACAGTCTGGGCGCGCGTCTGAACAGCGCCGTGATCTGCAATCTGTTCATAGAGGATTGAGGCCGCAAATTTTTGCGGGTTTTCCGAAAAAAACCTTTACTTTGTGTCAATAATATGGTATCATAAGTTAGCTGGCGACCTGCCGGCGAGGTCCGAGGCTCAGTTTCGGGAGAACGCTTTGCAAAAAGCACGCCACCACCCAGACTTAGCCCCCGGAGAATATTTTTGAAAGGTGGAAATTTCCCATGATTCAGAAGGAAAAGAAGACCGCGATCATCGCGGAGTACGCGACCCACGAGGGCGACACCGGTTCGCCTGAGGTTCAGATCGCCATCCTGACTGCCCGCATCAACGAGCTGACCGAGCATCTGCGTGAGCACAAGCACGACAACCACAGCCGCCGCGGTCTGCTGATGATGGTCGGCAAGCGCCGCAGCCTGCTGGACTATCTTGCAAAGAAGGACATCAACCGCTACCGTTCCATCATTGCAAAGCTGGGCATCCGTAAGTAATTAGTAGGCAAGCGCCGATCCGGTCACAAGCGGCCTCCGGCGAAGTAAAATGCCGCATTTTCCGCCGCCTGCTCTTGCTGATCGGATCATCGCTTTCCGAAAAACGGGTGACCCGCAGCGGTCATCCGTTTTTCTTTTTTCGCATTTCCCTCTTATCCCCGCACGCGGGAGCGCAGTTTAGCAGTTGAAGGTGCCTTCGACCCATTCGGCGGCAGCTTCAAGTGCTAAACCTCCCGCGAAACATTCATACAGGAGGTCATTATGATTACCAGAAAACAGTATCCGAACCACCATGTGTTCGAGACGAGCATCGGCGGCCGCCCCTTCACGGTCGAGACCGGCAAGGTCGCAGAGCTGGCCGACGCCGAGTGCATCTGCCGCTACGGCGACACCGTCGTGCTCACGACCGTCACCTGCTCCCCGGATCCCAAGCCCGGCATCGACTATTTCCCGCTGACCATCGAGTTTGAGGAGAGAATGTACGCCGTCGGCCGCATCCCCGGCAGCTTCAACCGCCGCGAGGGCAAGCCCTCCGAGCGCGGCATCCTCAACAGCCGCATCATCGACCGCCCGATGCGCCCGCTCTTCGACGACGAGCTGCGCAACGACGTCGTCGTGACCTGCACCGTCCTTTCCAACGACTACGACAACCCCGTTGAGATCGTCGCCTCGCTGGGCGCGTCGATCTCCATCGCCTGCTCCGACGTGCCCTGGAACGGCCCGGTCGCCACGACCAACGTCTGCCACCTGAACGGCGAATATATCATCAACCCGTCCACCGAGCAGCGCAATGCGTCGGACTGCTTCGTCTGCATCTCCTCGACCTTTGAGAAGGTCGTCATGATCGAGACGGAGGCCAAGGAGGCCCCCGAGGCCATCGTCTATGAGGCCATCCGTATCGCCCACGAGACGAACATGGAGATTGTCAAGTTCATCAACGAGATCGTTGCGACGATCGGCAAGCCGAAGTTTACCTTTGAAAAGGCCGCCGTCAACCACGACCTGCTCGACGACCTCTGCGCCTACGGCATGGATCAGATCGAGCACGCGCTCGACACGCCGGATAAGAACGTCCGCGAGGAGCGTCTGACCGCCGCCCGCCGCGATTTTGCCGAGAAGTTCGCCGACAAATACGAGGATTTCGACGTCAACATCGACGTCTGCCTCTATAAAATGCAGAAGAAGGTCGTCAAGAAGTGGCTGCTGGCCGGCAAGCGCGTCGACGGCCGCGGCATGGACGAGATTCGTCCGCTCGACGCCGAGGTCGGCGTTCTGCCGCGCGTCCACGGCTCCGGTCTGTTCGCAAGAGGTCAGACGCAGGTGCTCTCCATCTGCACGCTGAACACTCTCTCCGCCGCGCAGAAGCTCGACACGATCTATCAGGAGGACACCAAGCGCTATATCCACCACTACAACTTCCCGTCCTTCTCCACCGGCGAGGCCAGAGCGGCACGCTCCACCAGCCGCCGCGAGATCGGCCACGGCTCGCTCGCCGAAAAGGCGCTGCTGCCCGTGATCCCGTCGGTCGAGGAGTTCCCGTATGCCATCCGCGTCGTCTCCGAGGTGCTCTCGTCCAACGGCTCGACCTCTCAGGGCTCGATCTGCGGCTCGACGCTGGCTCTGATGGACGCCGGCGTGCCCATCAAGCGCCCGGTTGCCGGCATCTCCTGCGGCCTGATCTCCGATCAGGAGACGGGCGAGTGGAGAACCTTCACCGACATTCAGGGCGTTGAGGACTTCCACGGCGAAATGGACTTCAAGGTCGCCGGCACGACCGAGGGCATCACTGCCATTCAGATGGATCTGAAGAACAAGGGTCTGACGATGGAGATCATCGCCGACGCCCTCGAGCGCTGCCGCAAGGCGCGTCTGGAGATCCTCAACGAGGTCATGCTGCCCTGCATCTCCGAGCCGCGTCCCGACGTGTCGGACTATGCGCCGAAGATGATCTCCATGAAGATCCCGGTCGAGAAGATCCGCGAGGTCATCGGCTCCGGTGGCAAGACCATCCAGAAGATCTGCGCCGACACCGGCGCCAAGGTCGACATCGACGACGACGGCAACGTCTTCATCGCGGCGGTCGATCCCGCAGCGGGCTACGCCGCCAAGAAGATGATCGACGACATCTGCTTCGTGCCCGAGGTCGGCGCGCTGTACTACGGCAAGGTCGTGCGCATCCTGCCGATCGGCGCCTTCGTCGAGATCGCTCCGGGTCACGACGGCATGGTTCACATCTCCAAGCTCGAGAACCGCCGCGTCGAAAAGGTCGAGGACGTGCTCAACGTCGGCGATATGACGTGGGTCAAGTTCATGGGCTTCGACGAGAAGGGTCGCGCCAACTTCAGCCGCAAGGACGCGCTGAAGGAGATCGCAGAGTCCGAAAAGTAAGCCTGTTCGGGAGGCAGCGCCGATCGGCTCCGCGCCTCTCCCCATTGGGCAAGTGTATAACGCACGGGGCTGTAGCAAAACGAAACGCTTGCTACAGCCCCGTTTTCCTAAGGAAGCTCTGATTAAATCGCAAGAGTGGTCAGCGAGGGATTTTGTTCCAAATTGAGGTTTGGAAATCGCAGGAACCCTTTACGTATTTCAAGATTTTCAAACCAACAAGTTGGGGCAAAAGACCCGCTGAGCGCCGCAGCCGATTTATTCAGAGGTTCCCTAAGGAATCTCTGAATCCCGCGATTTTTGAAGGAGGCTGCCATGAACGAAAAAACCTTTGCCGGCGTGCTGTTCGCCAGCGACTACGACCACACGCTCTCCGCGCCGGACGGCACCGTCCCCGAGGCTAACCGCGCCGGGATCAGGCGCTTCATCGACGCCGGCGGCCGCTTCTGCATCGCCAGCGGCCGCAGCGTGCGGCTGCTCTCGTCGCGGCTGGAGCTTGTGCCGGTCAACGCGCCCTGCCTCTGCTTCAACGGCTCGGCCTGCTACGATTATCAGGCGCACCGGCTGCTCTGGGAGCAGCCGATGCGCTTCGACGCGCAGCGGCTCATCGACGCCGCCGTCGCCTTTGACCCCGGCATCGAGGCCGAGGTGCAGACCGCCGAGGGGCATTTCATGCGCGGTCAACCCGATCAGCGTGCATATTTCCTGCAAACGCAGGGCGTCGTGCCGCATTTCGGCGAGCTGCCGCCCCAGCCGTGGATGAAGCTCGTCTTCTGCGTGCCGTCCGAGCGCACGGCTGCCGAGGCGATCCTCATCGAGCGCCCGGACGAGCTGCCGCCGCAGACGGCGCAGCGCGTGCAGCGGCTGTGGGACTTTTTGCTCCGCGAGGCCGGGGACAGCTGCTATGTGACGCGGTCCCTTCCGCGCGTGCTCGAGGTCGGGCCGAAGGGCTGCGACAAGGGCGCGGCCGCGCGGCGCCTGATGGCTGCTCTCGGCTGCGACCGGCTGGTCTGCGCCGGGGACGCTCCGAACGACCTCGAGCTGCTGCAAAGCGCCGACCTCGCCTTTGTCCCGCGCGACTGCGACCCCACGATCGCGGCGCTCGACTGCGTGCATTTTGCCGCCGCTTCGGCCGACGGCGCGGTCGGAGACGCGATCGAGCAGCTTTTTTCCGGGAAAATCGCTTTTCCTGACAGAAAATAGGGGAAACACTCTTGCACAAAGGAGAAAAATGTGCTATATTTCTTTTTTGTGAACACATTCTACAGATAGCCATGCGGCAGAGCCGCAGAGAGGGGTAAGCCCAATGATCGAACAAGAAAAAATCAGAAATATTGCCATCATCGCCCACGTCGACCACGGCAAGACCACGCTGGTCGACGAAATGCTCAAGCAGGGCGGCATTTACCGCGAGAATCAGACGGTCGTCGACCGCGTGATGGACTCCGGCGACCTCGAGCGCGAACGCGGCATCACGATCCTCGCAAAGAACACCGCCGTGCACTATAAGGGCTACAAGATCAACATCGTCGACACCCCGGGTCACGCCGATTTCGGCGGCGAGGTGGAGCGCATCCTCAAGATGGTCAACGGCGTCATTCTGCTGGTCGACGCCGCCGAGGGCCCGATGCCGCAGACGCGCTTCGTGCTGCAAAAGGCGCTGGAGCTGGGTCATAAGGTCATCGTCGTCGTCAACAAGATCGACCGGCTCGATGCCCGCATCGAGGAGGTCATGGAGGAGGTGCTCGAGCTGCTGCTCGACCTGAACGCCACCGACGAGCAGTTCGAGTCGCCGACGCTGTTCTGCTCCGCCCGTCAGGGTATTTGCAGCTATTCGCCGAACGAATCCGGCGTCGACCTTTCGCCGCTGTTCGACACGATCGTCGATTATATCCCCGCGCCCACCGGCGACCGCAACGCGCCGCTGCAAATGCTCGTCTCGTCCATCGACTATAACGACTACGTCGGGCGCATCGGCATCGGCCGCATCGAGCGCGGCACGATCCGCCTGAATCAGGAGGTCGCCATCTGCGACTATCATGACCCCAACCACAGCGCCAAGGGCAAGATCGCCGCGCTTTATGAGTTCGACGGTCTGAGCAAGAAGCCCATCTCCGAGGCCTCGGCCGGCGAGATCGTCGCCTTCTCCGGCATGGCCGACATCACCATCGGCCGCACCCTCTGCGCGCCGGAGCAGGTCGAGCCGCTGCCCTTCGTGAAGATCTCCGATCCGACGATCGAGATGACCTTCTCGGTCAACGACTCCCCGTTCGCCGGGCGCGAGGGCAAATTCGTCACCTCGCGCAACCTGCGCGACCGTCTGAACCGCGAGCTGCTCAAGGACGTCTCCCTGCACGTCACCGAGCAGGGCACGGACGCCTTCAACGTCGCCGGACGCGGCGAGATGCACCTGTCGATCCTGATCGAAACGATGCGCCGCGAGGGCTACGAGTTCCAGGTCAGCACGCCGCGTGTTTTGACCAAAACGATTGACGGCAAGCTCTGCGAGCCGATCGAGCGCATGGTCGCCGACGTTCCCGAGGCGTCCATGGGCAGCGTGATCGAAAAAATGGGCAAGCGTAAGGGCGACCTGCTCGCCATGACGCCGGTCGGCAGCCGCTACCGTCTGGAATTTCTGGTTCCGTCGCGCGGCCTGTTCGGCTACCGCAGCGAGTTTTTGACCGACACGCGCGGCGAGGGCATCATGTCCTCCGTGCTGGATTCCTATGCTCCCGTCAAGGGCGAGATCGAGCGCCGCAAGGTCGGCTCGCTGGTCGCCTTTGAGACCGGCGAGGCCTGTGCCTACGGCCTGTTCAACGCGCAGGAGCGCGGCCAGCTCTTCATCGGGCCGGGCACGGAGGTCTATGCCGGCATGGTCGTCGGCGTTTGCAGCCGCAACGAGGATATGACCGTCAACGTCTGCAAGAAGAAGCAGCTGACCAACATGCGCGCCGCCGGCTCGGACGACGCCCTGCGCCTCACCAGCCCGCGCGTCATGTCGCTTGAGCAGTGCATGGAGTTCCTCGCGGACGACGAGCTGCTCGAGGTCACGCCGAAGTCCCTGCGCATCCGCAAGCGTGAGCTTGACCACGCCGTGCGTATGCGTCAGCTGATGAAATCCAGAAATCAGTAAGCGGATCAGAGCCGCCCCTGCGGCGCGCCGTGTATACGCAAATTTTGAGAAGCTCTGATTCAATCGCAAGAGTGGTCAGCGAGGGATTTTGTTCCAAGGAAATTCTGAATGTTTGAACGCAAAAGTGGCAGGTTTTCTGTAAAACCTGCCACTTTTTGTCATTGCAGCAAGAAAACCACCGGCAGTGCCGGTGGTTTTCTTGCTACAAAAAGGGGCTGCCGCAAGGGAAATACCTTGCGGCAGCCGATACATCGGAGGTTTTGGCTTACAGAAATTTTTTGCATCAAGCGGGAATCCGGCTCGGCGAGCCGCGCTTTATTCGGCGAACAGCGGCGTGGAGAGGTAGCGGTCGCCGGTGTCCGGCAGGAGCGCGACGATGGTCTTCCCGGCGTTCTCCGGCCGCTTGGCCAGCTCGATGGCCGCCCAGACCGCAGCGCCCGAGGAAATGCCGACCAGCACACCCTCGTGCTTGCCGATCTCGCGTCCGGTGGCAAAGGCGTCCTCATTTTCGACGGGAATGATCTCGTCATAGATCGCCGTGTCGAGCACGTCCGGCACAAAGCCCGCGCCGATGCCCTGGATCTTATGCGAGCCGGCCACGCCGGTCGAGAGGACGGCGGAGGTCTTCGGCTCGACGGCGACCACCTTCACCTGCGGCAGCTTTTCCTTGAGGTAGCGGCCGACACCGGTCACGGTGCCGCCCGTGCCGACGCCCGCGACGAAATAGTCGACCTTGCCGTCGGTATCGGCAAAGATCTCCGGGCCGGTCGTCTCATAATGCGCCTTGGGGTTCGCGGGATTGACGAACTGGCCGGGGATGAAGCTGTTCGGCGTGGCCTCGGCCAGCTCCTTGGCCTTGGCGATCGCGCCCTTCATGCCCTTCGCGCCCTCGGTGAGCACCAGCTCCGCGCCGTAGGCCTTCATGAGCTGACGGCGCTCGACGGACATGGTCTCGGGCATCACGATGATGATGCGATAGCCGCGCGCGGCCGCCACGGCCGCCAGACCGATTCCGGTGTTGCCGGAGGTCGGCTCGATGATGACAGAGCCTTCCTTGAGCAGACCCTTCGCCTCGGCGTCGTTGATCATTGCCTTGGCAATGCGGTCCTTGACCGAACCGGCGGGATTGAAATATTCGAGCTTCGCGAGCAGCCTCGCGTTCAGGCTGTAAGCTTTTTCAAGATGGGTCAGCTCCAGCAGCGGCGTTTTGCCGATAAGCTGATCGGCAGAGGTATAGATATTCGACATGATTTTGTTCTCCTTTTCAATTTTGTTTTGTGGTTTTGGGGAACCTCTGATTAAATTGCAAGAACGGTCAGCGAGGGATTTTGTTCCAAATTAAGGTTTGAAAATTGCAGGAATACTTTGTGTATTTCAAGATTTTCAAACCGAAAAGTTGGGGCAAAAGGCCCGCTGAGCGCCGCTGCCGATTTATTCAGAGGTTCCTTGGATTTCACGGATTGAAAAGGCTGCTACATCGTCCGTAGACTTGATTTTTCATCGGTCATGCCTCCGTTTTCTGGAAGTTTCCTGTATTATAGCGCCATATACCTACCGTGTCAATAGGTTTATAAAAATTTTTGATTTTTTAGGGATCCGCTGAATAAATTGCAAGCGCGGTCAGCGCGGGATTTTTGTCGTTTTCCGCTCCCGTGCTTCGCCACGGGATGCCATGCCTTTGGCTTAAAGATTGCCACGGCCGCACTGCGGCCTCGCAATAACACGAAAATGGCAGGTTTTTCGTAAAAACCTGCCATTTTTATTTCCGAAATGTTCGAGATTCTCCGCTAGCTGACACCGCATGGCGTCCCTCCGAGGCGCCATATCATGCTGCCACAAGGCCGTATATCCTTGCACGACCTCAGCTGTGCCTCGCTGTGAAGCCCCGGCTGCGGCTGCTTACTTTTTGCCGCAGTCCGGCAGGACGCGCGTGGCGTCCGAATCGTCGAGGAGAACGCGCGTGGCATCCGAATGCTCCGGGTCTCCGGGCGCAGCGTCAGAGCCATGCGGGGCGTTTGGATCTTCCGGCCGTGCGCGCGGGATCATGCGGGTCTCGTCGAAGGACGCCGGATGCCAAGCCGGATCGCGCTCCGAATCCTGATCGTAGGGGCGGGGGCGCGGCGTCGGCCGCAGAGCATCCGCCCGGCCGTCAACTTGCCGCGAGCCGTCCGCGCGTTGATACCCGTCAAACGGGCGCGCGCCGTCCGTCCGGTGCGGCTCGTCAGACGGCTGCGTCTCCTCAAAGGTCTCCGGCTCCTGCGCCGTCATGCGCGGCGTATAGACCTGCGGGCCGAGCGCGGGCGGACGATAGCGCTCGTGGCGCTTGCCGCGCTCCGGCGGATCGTCATAGCCGTCCGGCTCGTCATAATCGTCATAATCGTCGTAGTCGCCATACTCCTCCGGCGCGTCGTCCGGTTCGTCGGCATAGCCGCGCTCATAATCGCCGTCGGCATAGCCGTCATCATACGCCTCCGGCTCGGCCGCACGGCGCGGGGCGCGCCAGCAGAGCGTCCAAAGCAGGGCGGACAGCAGCGTCGCGGCGAAGGCCGCCACGGGCGCGGGGCGCAGCGTCAGCACGTTCTCGCCGTACTCGCCCTGCGCATAGAGCAGCAGGAGCACGAAGAACGGCGCCGAGAGCGACACGAGCAGCGGCAGCGCCCAGCCGCGGCTCCTGCGGCCGCAGAGGTGCAGGATCAGCTCGATGAAGCCGACGAGCAGCGTGATCGCCGTCGCAGCCGTGGAGATCAGATAGAACACCAGCCCAAGCACGCCGCCGTAGGCTTCCGGGTCGCCGCCGGCCAGCGACGGGAGCATGGAGAACAGCTCCGCACCGGTCAGGCTGCCGTCCTCCAGCAGCGGATCGACCGCCGTGCCGAAGCTTGCGCCGTCGGGCAGGCCGTCCGGCGCGCCGAGCCAGTCGAGGCAGACGCAGAGCATCGCCGCCGCCAGCAGCAGCGCACAGAAAATTCGAATGGGTGTTTTCACGCAAAGTCTCCCCTCTCTGCGCGAACGGAGAAGCCGGCCGAAGCCGGCTGTTCCTCAGCGCGAAAGATTGGTGTAAATTTTCATGGCAAAGAGCTGAAGCTCCGTCGAGGTCATGTCGAGAAGCGACTCCGCCCCGGAGGTGTCAAGCTCGATCGGATCATACGGCATCACGGCAAGCTCGAGATCGACGCCGTCAGCCGACTGCATAGTGAGCTTCATCCCGTCGTTCTCGGTGGAATAGTGCAGCTCACGCACCTTTCCGTTGCGCGTCACGCGCAGCAGGCCGTCGTCGTCCTCAAAGGCCAGCTCCAGCGTCGCGGTGGGCGTTTCGCTGCGTTTCAGCATCAGATTCCATGCGTCGAGGATCATGTTATCCTCGGTCTGAATGCGGAACTCGTCGCCGACCGGCTCGGCCGTGAGCGTGACGCCCTTGTCCGTTTTTTGCAGCGTGACCGTCAGGCTGCTCGTTTCGTCCTCCTCGTCGGACAGCACGAAGTGCAGACCCCCGTCGGTCTGCTCCATCGTGAGCAGCAGCTCGCTGTCGCCAAGCTCCAGCTCAAGCGTATGCAGCAGGCCGTCGCGCACGCCGACGGTCAGCTCGGCCTCGGCGTCGTCTCCGAACAGCTCGTCGACCGTGATGTCCACCACGTCCTTGCCATAGACCGCGTCAAACTGATAGCGCAGGTAGTCCTCCACGAGCGCCTGAAGCGCCTCGGCGTCGGCCGTGACGCGATAGCGCGTGTCGCCGTCCTCCTTGCCGAGCGACTCGACCTCGAGCGAATCGGTAAAATCCGTCCACGCAGCCGGGTTGCTCGCGCGGTAGGTCGCAAACGAGGCATCGGTGAAGGGGTCGATGCTCAGATTTTCGTCCACATCCAGTCCAAGCGCTTCGGCAAGCGCCGAATCCTTCAGCTCCTTGCCCAGATTTTCCAGCGGGAGGGAATAGACGTCGCCGGAGAGCGCCCGGTCGCTGGTGAGATAAGCCGTTCCGTCAAAATCCGCGAGGGTCAGGTCGAAGGAATTGCCGTTGCTCTCACTGGAGACCGTGACGAGCGCCTCCCGCTTGGCGCGGCTGACATCCACGCGGCAGGCCATCTTCGTCTCGTATGACCACTCGTCCCCGGCCGATTCCACATTCAGCTCGACCGAGAATTCTTCCTTCTGATCCAGCGTCTTTGCATTCTGCACCGCCTTCTTCAGGTTCGTGCAGTCGACAAACTGCGCCTGCAGCAGCTCGCCCGTGCGCTTTGCCGCGCGCATCAGGCGATAGGTCGGCGTGTTGAACATCAGAAAATACAGCGCCAGCGCGGCCGCGACCAGAACCACCGCCACGCTCGGCAGCGTGATCGCCAGGATCTTCCTGCGATTGCGCTTTTTCGGCGCGGGCGGCGTCTCATAGGCCGGGTTGACCACATAGCCCTGCGGGATGTCCGCGTTCCAGACCGGCTGCTCCGGATCCTCCGGCAGCGTCGGCTGCGCGGCATCCGCCGCAGGGGCATCGGCAGGAGCTTCTGCTCCGTCGACCGGCTGCGCAGGAGCTTCTTCCGCCGGAGCGGGCGCGGTTTCGTCAAGGGTCGTCGGGGCAAGGGCTGCCTCCGGCGCGGGCTGCTCCTGCTGCTGCGGCGCGCCGCAGACGTTGCAGAAGCGCGCGGAGTCCGGAAGCTCGTTGCCGCAGGTTCTACATTTCATAAATTTCTCTCCTTTTGCGTCTTTACGGGCGCGTTCGTCCCGTCAAGGGAACCTCTGATTAAATTGCAAGAGCAGTCAGCGAGGGATTTTGTTCCAGATTGAGGTTTGGAAATCGCAGGAATCCTTTACGTATTTCAAGATTTTCAAACCGATAAGTTGGGGCAAAAGACCCGCTGAGCGCCGCATTCGATTTATTCAGAGGTTCCCAAGCTTTATCATAACGGATTTTGTCTCGTTATGCAAGTCTTTTTTCAATTCAAAGGCGCTGCAACCTGAAAACGGTCGGAATAAAACCAGTTCAGCAGCAGATCCGTGACCTCGCCATAGGACTGCACGCCGGATTCGACGGAGAAGCTCTTGAGATAGCCGTCGTAGACCTTGTCAAAAACCTCGGAGGCCGCCTTGCTCTCCTGCTTCTCGTAGTGCTCGGTCGTTGCGTCGAGATCGGCGCGGAAGAGGTCGCTGCAGCCCGCCGCGACCTCGGAGGCTGCGGTCGGGTCAGCCTTGGCCAGAGAATTGTAGCAATAGATATAGGCCAGATAGGCCGCGGAATAGCGGCAGTTGGCGTCGCCGTAGCCCAGACAGGCGTAGACGGCGACGAAATTCGCCTCGTCCTCGCGGGCGAAGCCCAGTCGATGCGCCATTTCGTGCGCCATGGTCAGCGGCAGCGCCGCCGGGTAGGTCGTCGAGCTGACGCAGCTCTCGCCGGTCAGGCAGACAAAGACGCCCGTCGTGCCGAGCTTGCCGCAGAGCCTGCTCGACAGCAGCTTTTTGACCCGCGCGGTCGAGCCGTCGAAGGGTGCGCCGCGGGCAGTCTTCATGGTTTCAAAGCAGGTCTGAACGGAGTCGGCGCAGGCGTCGAAGCCCGCGCCTTGCAGCGTGCCGTCGGCGTTGCGCGGCAGCAGCCGCGCGCTCTCGCCCGCAAGCTCGCGGAAATATTCCGTCGCCGCGCGGAGCTGGGCGGTCGTATACCGCTCGTCCGGGAGCTGCAAAACCTCATTGACGGGCGGGGCAAAATAGTTCAGCCCCCACACGCTCACATAGAGGTTCACGAGCAGCACCGCCGCCAGCAGCAGACCGCTGAGCCAGCGGACGAAGCGCTTGCGGTGCAGCGCGCGGACGAACGTGAAGATCAGCCAGAGCGCCGCCAGCAGCGCCAGAATTTCGCACACGGGGATCGGCAGCGCGGAGGTCAGACCGCTCAGAAGCGTCATCAGCCGCCGCGAGAGTGCCGGATAGAACCGAAACCAGAACGCCGGGCAGCTTTTCGCCAGAAAAATCCAAAGCCCGGTCAGCACGGCAAGAACGCCGCTGGAGATCAGGCGGAAGATCGTCTTGGTCATACTGCGTCCCCCAGCACCGCCAGACGGCGCAGCAGCGCCGCGCCCGTCAGCAGCACCGATTCGTCAAAGGTGAACTGCGGGCTGTGCAGCGCCTCGCCGCCCGTGCCCAGCAGAAAGAACACGCCCGGCACGCGCCGCTGATAGGCCGAGAAATCCTCGGTGATATAGGTCGCGGGCGCCTCGCGCAGCTCCGGCACGGCCGGACGCACCGCGTCCAGCAGCGCGGCGTCGTTCGTGACGGCGCGGTAGCCGTCGCTGCGGCCGACGTGCAGGGCGCAGCCCGTCTCGGCTGCCACGTCGCGCGCGATGCGCTCCATGCCGCCGAAAAGGCGGTCAAACTGCCCGTCACTGAAGCAGCGCAGGGAGCCCTCGAGCCGCGAGCGGTCGCTGACGGCGTTGTTGACCGTCCCGCTCGTGCAGCAGCCGAAGCGCAGCAGGCAGGTCTGCTCCCGCTCGGCCAGCGCATAGACCCGCTGCAAAAACAGCGCCACCGCCCAGAGCGCGTCCGCGCCCTCGCGCCAGTGCGCAAGATGGACGCTTTTCCCCGTGATCTCGACGCAGAGCTGCGCCGAGCGCGCCATCATGCCGCCGGGGCGCGTGGCGACCGCGTCCTTCGGCAGCTCCGGCCAGAGATGCAGGCCGAAGATGCGCGAAACGCGGTATTGCTCCAGAATCCCGGTCTTACAGATCGGCTCGGCACCGCCGGTCGTCTCCTCGGCAGGCTCGAAGATCAGCAGGACGTTGCGCGATAGCGCCTGCTGCGCCGCGACGAAATCCGCCAGCGAGAGCAGCATGGCCATATGGCCGTCGTGGCCGCAGGCGTGCATCCTCCCCTCATGGGTCGAGGCAAAGGGCAGCCCGCTGCGCTCACAGACGGGCAGCGCGTCCATATCGCTGCGGAAGGCGACCGTTTCGCTTTTTCCGAAATCAAACCAAGCGCAGACCGCGCTCTCCCACGGCGAAAACACCGCGCACGGCAGCACCGCAAGCCGCCGCCGCAGGTAGGCCGCCGTCTCCGGCAGGGACGCATCCGTTTCGGGGATGCGGTGCAGCGCACGGCGGTCGGCCGTCAGCTGCTTCAGCAGTTCCTCATCTCTCATAAAAAACGTTCCTCTCTTTATCCGGCCTGCTCGAACTGACTGTTATACAGCTCGGCATAGAATCCGCCCTGCCTGAGCAGCGCCTCGTGCGTGCCGCTCTCGACGATGTCGCCGTCGCGCATGACGAGGATCAGGTCGGCATCCTTGATGGTGGAGAGCCGGTGGGCAATGACGAACGAGGTGCGCGTGCACATCAACTCATCCATTGCGCGCTGGATCTTCAGCTCGGTGCGCGTGTCGACGGAGCTGGTCGCCTCGTCGAGGATCAGCATGGGCTTGTCGGCGATCATGGCGCGGGCGATCGTGAGCTGCTGCTTCTCGCCCTGCGAGAGGCTGACGCGGTCGTTCAGCACGGTGTCGTAGCCCTTCGGCTGCGTGCGCACGAAGTGGTCAAGGCCGACGGCCTTGCAGGCGCGGCGCATATCCTCGTCGGTCTTTCCGGTCGTGTTATACATCAGATTTTCGCGGAGCGTGCCCTCAAAGAGCCATGTGTCCTGCAAGACCATGCAGAACAGATCGTGGATCTCGGCGCGGCTCATCTGACTCGTCGGGACGCCGTCGATGCGGATCTCGCCGCCCTTCAGCTCGTGGAAGCGCATGAGCAGATTGACCATGGTGGTCTTGCCCGCGCCGGTCGGACCGACGATGGCGACCTTCTGCCCAGGCTGCGCCACGGCGGAGAAGTCCTTGATGACGATGCGGTCGGAGTCCTCGTAGCCGAAGCGGACGTGGTCAAACTCCACGCGCCCCTGCGGATGCTCCAGACGGCGCGGCACATCGTGCTCGTCGGACAGCTCCTCGGCCTCGAGGAACTCGAAGACGCGTTCGCTGGCCGCCGCCGCCGACTGCATCGACTGCATCGCCTGCGCGATCTGGTTGAGCGGCTGGGTGAACAAACGGATATACATCATAAATGCGACGATCACGCCGAACTCGATGCGCCCGCGGATGACGAGCGTCGCGCCGACGACGCAGACCGCAACATAGCCCAGATTGCCGATGAAGCCCATGAGGGGCGGCATCAGACCGGACAGGCACTGCGCCTTGAAGCCGTTGACGCGCAGGGCTTCGTTGCGCCTGTTGAACTCCTCGCGCGCGGCGCGCTCGCCGTTATAGGCCTTGACGACCGTGTGGCCGGAATAGATCTCCTCGATATGGCCGTTCAGACTGCCGAGGCTGCGCTGCTGCCGCAGGAAATACTTCTGCGAGCGCGACATGATGAAGAACATCAGGCCGAAGCCCAGAACCGTCGCGCCGATGGCCGTTCCGGTCATGGCGGCGTCGTTGAGGAGCATCATGACGAGCGCGCCGAGCATCTGCACGACCGAGCTGACGAGCGCGCCGAAGCTGTTTTTCAGCGACTGGCCGATCGTGTCGACGTCGTTCGTCACGCGCGAGAGGATATCGCCGGTGGAGGTGCGGTTGAAATACGCCATCGGCAGCCTGTTGATCTTTGCGGAAATATCCGCGCGCATCTTCCTGGCCACGCGCTGCGTGACGGTCGTGAGCGTCCAGCTCTGGACGGATGAGAGCAGCATACTCGCCGCATAGAAGCACACCAGCAGTGCGCCGATGTCCGACACGGCGTTCAGATCAATGCCGGTCAGAATGCCCTCTGTGATGACGTTGGTCAGCTTTTTCAGCTGCTCCGGGCCGAGCAGCGTGAGCACCGTGCCGCCGACTGCGCAGACCAGCGCAATGCAGATTGCCGGAAGATACCCCCTGCAAAGCCGCAGGAGCTTCCTCCAGGCACCCTTGAAGTCCTTCGACTTCTCCGGGGCTCTGCCCCGATTATGAGGACCGGGCATAGAGAATCCCTCCTTCCTTTCCGTTAAGCCAGCTCTGCTTCGGAGAGCTGCGAGAATGCGATCTGGCGATAGACCTCGCAGGTCTTCATCAGCTCGTCGTGCGTGCCGATGCCCGCAACCGCGCCCTCGTCGAGGACGACGATGCGGTCGGCATCGCGGATCGTGCCGATGCGCTGGGCAACGATGAGCTTCGTCGCCTCGCCGCAGGACTTGCGCAGGCTCTCGCGCAGAATGCGGTCGGTGCGGAAGTCCAGCGCCGAGAAGGAATCGTCAAAAATCAGAATTTCCGGCTTGCGGCAGACCGCGCGGGCGATCGAGAGCCGCTGCTTCTGGCCGCCGGAGAAATTCGTGCCGCCCTGCGCGACGTAGCTATTCGCTCCGTCCGACTTTTGGCTGACAAATTCCGTCGCCTGCGCGACGGCAATCGCGTTGTCCACGTCCTGCGCCGACGGTGCGGGTCTGCCGTTCTCGCCATAGGCGACGTTCCCGGCGATCGTCCCGCTGAAGAGCACCGCCTTCTGCGCAACATGACCGATGCGGTCGTGCAGCGCCTCGAGCGTGTAATCCCGGACGTCGCGTCCGTCGACGAACACCTGCCCCTCCGTCGCGTCATAGAAGCGCGGGATCAGGTTGACCAGCGTGCTCTTGCCGCTGCCGGTCGAGCCGATGAAGGCCACCGTCTCGCCCTTATGCGCCCGGAAGCTGATGTGGCGCAGAACGGCCTCCTCGGAGTCCGGATAGGAAAAGCTCACGTCGCGGAACTCGATCTCGCCGGTCGAGAGGCCGGCCGTCTCCTTGCCGTCGTGCAGCGCGGGGACGGTGTCGAGCACCTCGTTGATGCGCTTGGCCGAGACGCTTGCACGCGGCACGAGCAGGAAAATCATCACGAGCATCATGAACGACATGACCACCTGCATCGCGTAGGACGAGAACACGACCATATCCGCGAACAGCTGCGCCTTCTCCATCAGCGCCGCGTGCTCGATCAGATACGCGCCGATCCAATAAATCGCCAGGGAAAGGCCGTTCATGATCAGCGCGATCGACGGCATCAGCATTGCCATGCCGTGGCCGGTGAACAGGTGCGCGCCGGTCAGCGCGTCGTTCGCCGCGCCGAATTTCTTCTGCTGATAGTCCTCGGCGTTATAGGCGTGTACCACGTTGATGCCGTTCAGATTCTCGCGCGTGACGCGGTTGACGTCGTCGGTCAGGCGCTGCAAACTGCGGAATTTCGGCATGACCGTCACGAGTGTGATGATCACGATCACGAGCAGCATGCCGACGGCCGCCGCCGTCGAGAACGTCCACGCGGAATTCTTGTCCGCGATCTTGCCGATCGCGAAGGCCGCCATGACCGGGGCGCGGATAAACGCCTGCAGGCCGAGCACGATCAGATCCTGGATCTGCGTGACGTCATTGGTCGAGCGGGTGATGAGGCTGGCCGTGGAAAAGCGGCCGATCTCCTCCATCGAGAAGGCCTGCACGCGGTCAAACAGGCGCAGGCGCAGCGCAGCGCCGAAATTCGACGCGATGCGCGAGGCCGCGAAGGCCACGACCACGCTCGCCAGCAGGCTGCCGAACGCACAAAGCAGCATCTTCCCGCCGGAGCGCAGGACGGCCGAAATCGCGTTGTCTCCGGACTGAACGAGCTTGGTGATGTCATTCATGTAATCCGGAATACGAAGCTCCAGCCAAACCTGAACGACGACGAACGCCAGCGCCGCCGCAGCCAGCGCCGCCTCGCGCTTCGTCATCGAACGAAACAGCTTGAACATAAATTCAACTCCTTTAAGACATAGACTCCTTTCTATGATTCGGTATTATATCATTTTTATCCCGGCATGGAAAGAGACCGGCCGCAAAAGATACAAAAATTTCAAAATTAGACTATTTGGCCTGCCGCCCAACAGCGGAATCGGTAACGCCTTCGGCGCACCGACAGGCAGCAAGCCCGTCCCGGAAGCAAACAACTCGCGGCCGTCGGCGTACCTCGGTGCGTCGGGCCGCGAGTTGTGTGGAACTCACTTTGGAGCCTCTGAATCAATCAGCTGCGGCGGTCTGCGGCCGAAGCCTTCAACCGGCAAGCCGGTAAACAAGCGCCGCGGCGCCGAGCGCAAGCCCGGCCAGCCCGCAGACCATGCAGGCCGTGAGGCGCTGCCCCAGCCGACGGTGCGCCAGCGCAAAGCCGATCGCCGTCAGCGGCATTGCCGACCAGACCCAGCAGACCGGCTCCAGCCCCACCGCGATATAGAGCGGCGCGATCAGGCTCACGAATGCGGCCAGAACGGACGCGTAGCGGCGCTCCTTTTCCGGAACCGGACGCGGCGCGTCCTTCAAAAACGCGGCAAACCGCGGGTGCGACGCCAGCTCGCCGTCGTGCACGGCCAGCGCCGTGCCCTGCGTCTGGAAAACCGTCAGCCCGTTCCCGCGCTGCGAGGACTGCACGTCCTGCGCAGTGAAGCGCAGCTCGGCCTCGCGCTCCCCGTCCAGCATCCGCAGCTGCACGCGGTTCGGATAGACCGTGTATTCATAGCTGACCGTGCGCGCGGCTGCCGCCCGCACGCGTTTGGAAAACTGCACCCGCTGCCGCACGCCGCTGCCGATCAGGATCACGTCGAGCAGCGCGCACACGCCCACAAAAAGCATCTGCACGGTGCTCCCCAGCCGGAACGTGAACGCCAGAAGCACCGTCAGCGCCGTGTAGACCCCAATGCTGAAGCCCAGATAGCGCCTCCCCGGCCGGCAGAGCACGGTCTGCGCCGTGCGGATGTCCCCCGGCGTGTATTGCACGCGAAATCGGTCGAGCGGCTGCTGTGTTTTGGCTGCCATGGCGGTTCCTCCTGATGGGTCGTGTTCTTTTCGGCGGCTGCTTCATCGGCGTTCCGGCTGGCGGGGCTCTGTCGGAGGACGTCCCGCCTGAAGCCCCGCTCTGTGCGAACCGCTTCGCCCGAATCTTTCCTTTTTAAAGCGCCCTGAAGCCTTTCCTTTTTGAAGCGCCCTGAAGCATTTCCGGTTCTATTATACGCAAAGCCCCGCCAAAAAGCAAGGGAACCTCTGATGAAATTGCAAGCGCGGTCAGCGAGGAATTTTGTTCCAGATTGAGGTTTGAAACTTGCAGGAATCCTTTGTGTATTTCAAGATTTTCAAACCGATAAGCTGGGACAAAAGACCCGCTGAGCGCCGCAGCCGATTGATTCAGAGGTTCCCATGATTTTCAAACCGATCAGTTGGGGCAAAAGACCCACTGAGCACCGCTGCCGATTGATTCAGAGGTTCCCATGATTTTCAAACCGATCAGTTGGGGCAAAAGACCCACTGAGCACCGCTGCCGATTGATTCAGAGGTTCCCATGATTTTCAAACCGAAAAGTTTGGGCAAAAGACCCATTGAGCGCCGCTGCCGATTGATTCAGAGGTTCCCATGATTTTCAAACCGATCAGTTGGGACAAAAGACCCATTGAGCGCCGCTGCCGATTGATTCAGAGGTTCCCATGATTTTCAAACCGATCAGTTGGGACAAAAGACCCATTGAGCGCCGCTGCCGATTGATTCAGAGGTTTCCAAACGCCCGCATTTTCCGTGCCATTCCCACTTGCATTTTTCCCGCGTTATGGTATAATAGAAAAGCACCTGTCCGGGTGCAGCGCAGCTGCTTTGGGGGAATCCGCCTCCGGGCGCAGCGCAGCTGCTTTGGTGGAACACGACCAGCCGGATAAATAACGAAATAACCGGGTGTAGCGCAGTTGGTAGCGCGCCTGCTTTGGGAGCAGGATGCCGCAGGTTCGAATCCTGTCACTCGGACCATATCGAGTGTTCTTAACCAACCTGAGAGTTGGATGAGGACACTCGATTTTTTTGCCTACATTTGTATCTCTTTGATATGTATGAGCAGGGATTATCCTGCTCTTTTTGTTATGCCGGTAAAGCATTCGGAACATATTCAATGGCGACGCCTTTTCGGGTTTCCTCACGGTAATTGTGCCGTCTTGCAAGACTCGGCAGTTCCAGATACCCTACAAACTTATAGTGTATCTTTATCATCTGCTTGCGGTTTTTGCCGGTGCCCGTGACCTCGTACACATCAATGCGGTCAATGAGTTCCTGCAAGAGAGGTGCTGTGAGCTTATCCATCTGCATAAACTTCCGAACAGCGGCAATGAACTTTTCTTTCCCGAGCTGCATTTCATCCACTTCCGACAGGCGTTTACGGTATGCGGAGATTTTCTCTTTCAGTTCTAACCGTTCGGTTTCGTATTTTTGAGAAAACCGCATAAACATCTCGTCACTCAGTTTGCCCGCTACATTGTCCTCATAGCACCTAAGGAACCTCTGATTTAATCCGCACTACCAAAGCGCTTCCGGATATGGTATAATAACATCATCAAAACGATGGTGGTGCAGGCAATGAAGCAGGAAACATTTACAGACATCGAGTACAGCTGCCGCAAGAAGAAAACGAAGCGGGAAGAGTTTCTGGAAATCATGGACGAAATCATTCCATGGGACGAGTGGGTCGGTGTCATCAGGCCCTGCTATCCCAAGGGAAAGCGCGGCCGTCCGCCCATGGGGATCGAAAAGATGCTGCGGATGTATCTGCTACAGATCTGGTTCAACCTGTCCGATCCGGCAACAGAGGATGCCATCTACGACAGCTATGCCATGCGGAAATTCACGGGCATTGACTTCATGACGGAAGCAGTGCCGGACGAAACGACCCTGTGCAAGTTCCGCCATCTTCTGGAAGAAAACGGCCTGAACAAGCTGTTTTTTGACGCGATCAACCGGGTAATGGTGCAAACCGGGCACATGATGAAGGGCGGAACCATCGTGGATGCAACGATCATCAACGCCCCCAGCTCCACCAAAAACGCGGAGAAGAAGCGCGACCCGGAAATGCACCAGACAAAAAAGGGTAATGAGTGGAAATTCGGGATGAAATGCCACATCGGCGTGGATGCAGGCAGTGGGCTTGTGCATACCATGACGGTCACGGCGGCAAATACACATGACATCACGCAGGCAGCCGCGTTGATTCGCGAAGACGATGAAGTGGTGTATGGGGATGCCGGGTATCTGGGAATCCAAAAGCGTCCCGAAATAGCCTGTGACAAGCATTTATCCAGCATAGATTACCGCATGAACCGCCGTCCCGGAAAACTGCCTCATGTATCTGACAACGCAATTGATTGGGAACGGTATATTGAGAACCGCAAGTCCTCGGTGCGCTGTAAGGTGGAGCACGCGTTTCGAATTATTAAGTGTCAGTT
>ENA-UOIY01001209-UOIY01001209.1-human-gut-metagenome-genome-assembly--contig:-P114-NODE-1209-length-30051-cov-35.271636_pt1 | contig 30051 bp, 27 predicted proteins | sample MGYA00242335_ERZ723882 | MGnify/ENA metagenome assembly ERZ723882
CCGTGGCACCCGTAGGTCCGGTTGGGCCGGTGACTCCCGTTCCCGTAGCGCCGGTTGCACCGGTCGGGCCGGTAGCGCCCGTGGCGCCCGTAGGTCCGGTTGGGCCTGTCGCTCCCGTTCCCGTAGCGCCGGTTGCACCGGTCGGGCCAGTGGCTCCCGTGGCACCCGTAGGTCCGGTTGGTCCTGTCGCTCCCGTTCCCGTAGCGCCGGTTGCACCGGTCGGGCCGGTAGCGCCCGTGGCGCCCGTAGGTCCTGTCGCTCCCGTTCCTGTGGCGCCGGTCGCTCCGGTCGGGCCAGTGGCTCCCGTGGCACCCGTAGGTCCCGTCGGTCCTGTTACTCCGGTCGGCCCCGCTAAAATTGAGCTGGCCTGCCAGCTGTTTGTATCGGGACTCCATACATAAAGTACGTTTCCTACAACATAGGTGTCTCCTGATACCCCTGTTGGATGAGCGGCAACCAGATCTTCAAAATTACTGAAATATCCTCGTACTGCGATTCCCGTTCCGGTCGGGCCGGTTGCACCAGTAGGTCCCGTCGGTCCCGTTGGACCGGTTGGACCGGTTGGCCCCATCTGGCCATTCGCTCCGGCTGCGCCGGTGGCGCCCGTTGGGCCAGTCGCGCCCGTTGGACCGGTGGGGCCCGTCGGACCCGTTGCGCCCGTGGCGCCGGTAGGTCCGGTCGCTCCTGTGGCGCCGGTAGGTCCGGTTGGCCCCATTTGGCCGTTTTCACCGGCAGGTCCCGTGGCGCCCGTCGGACCCGTTGGTCCCATTGCGCCGTTCAGTCCGGGAGCACCCGTCGGACCCGTTGGGCCCATCTGACCGTTCGCACCCGGCGCTCCGGTAGCACCCGTTGGGCCAGTAGGGCCGATTGGTCCCGTGGCGCCCGTAGCACCCGTCGGGCCAGTAGGGCCTCCGGCAGGTCCTGTTGCACCGGTGGCACCCGTTGGACCAGTAGGGCCGGGGATTCCCGGGAAGCCCATGGGGCCCGTAGGTCCGGTGGGACCTGTTGGGCCTGTGGGACCGCAGCAGCAGCGGCAGCAGTTCATCGGATTTCCACACCGCGGACAGATATTTCTTCTATCGCAAGCATTGGAATTCATATGCATACACTCCTTATATTGATCTTTAAGACAGATATCAGCATCTACTGTCTCAATTTAATATATTCGAGCTCTTTATCAGGTGTGCAGGCCAAGGCCCTCAAAATATTTTAAATTCTGCAGATACGCCGGAGAGGAGGGACGATAGGTCCCCGCCAGCTGGTTATATTCCTCAGCTTTTTTATAATCGCCCAGCCGGTCATAGCAAACGCAGAGCTGGATGCAAGGAAGGTATCCGTGGCTGTCCTCGGCCACAAACGCTCCGCTCCGGTCCTCCCGAGGAGCCCGCAGCGCCAGCTCGAACCAAAACGCCGCAACGCGGAAATTCTGCAGCCGCATAAAATAATTTCCGATTTCACAGCAGATCTCGGCCCGCGGCACATCGTAGCGGAAAGAAACCGTTAAAGCGCCAAGCGCAGAAAGCGAATCTCCCGTTTCCTGATAGCAGTAGGAAAGGATTTTACACGCTTCGATCTTGTTTTCTACCCAGCCTTTTTCTGACGAAAGAAAATCCTGCAATATTTGTATCGCTTTTTCATAGTGCTTATGGTAATAAAGCTCCCGTCCGTAGTAGAACCAATCCCGCGGAGAAAACGGCTCCCCCGCTTCCTCCTGTTTTTCATAGATCCGCAGATTTCTGTCGTTGTAGCCCGTTTTTACGGAACGATGCGTTACCGCGACCTCCGAGTACATCACACGGCCCGTATGTACAATCACCTCATGAACGCGTCCCTTCCAGAAGGAAACGGTCCCTTTGCGGATCAGGCGCTCCCTGTAATACGAAAACACCGGTTTTCCCTCCTCATCGAAAGCCGTGTGGTAGCGCAGCATGACGACGTCCACGTTTTCGGGGATTGAATTTTTTAGTTTTATAAAGGCGTTTTTGTCTGCTTCCAGGAAAACGTCGTCCGCATCGAGCCACATTGCAAAATCCATGGAGGCCTTGGAAAACGAAAAGTTCCGTGCGGCAGCGAAATCGTCGATCCATTCAAAATCGTAAATTTTGTCTGTGTAGCGTGCCGCGATCTCCTTTGTCGCATCGCTGCTCCCCGTGTCCACAATAATAATCTCGTCCATACACTCCCGAACGCTCTCCAGACATCTTGCAAGAACGCGTTCTTCGTTTTTAACAATCATACACAAGCTTACGGTAGCCATGGCATAACCTCCCAATCATCTTATATTGTCATGGTATGCCGCAGCTGTTTTCCGCGTTCGTTGTCAGGAAAGGTACAGCGTGCTTCCGTCCCATACGGCCCTGCGGCACAGCAGGCGAACGGCGCGCCTCTGTTCTGCCGCGGAAAGCGCCGACAGGCACAGAATCGGATCCAGAAGCCGGGCTGCTTCCGCCTGCGCCGTCTGCCGATAGGCCTCCCCATTCTCCGACAGGCGGCTGACCTCCTTTTTCAATTCCGAAATTTTATTTACGAGTTCATTGATTCTGCGCTCCGCATAAGCGGCAAAGCCGCTTTTCGGCCCTTCGGCGGGAAGCAACAAAAGAAGCGCGTTGATTTCTTTTTCCGTTCTATCGATCTCTTGCTGATGCTGCTTCGCCGGAGCGTCTTCTCCGGCGCTCTTTCGCGCCATTCTTTCCAGACGCTTTCTAAGTGTCGTGGCATCGAAGCTCTTTGATGTCAGAAATTCCAGAACCGCCCGGTCGGCCGCCGGCCCGTTTAGATTTCCGCAGGAGCACGCCCCCGATCCCTTTTTCAGCTTTGCGGAGCAGATATAATCAAAAGAATGCAGATGCTTCGCTCCCGATCTGGGCTTTGCATACATTGCAGCGCCGCACCTGCCGCAGTATAGGAGGCCGGAGAGAAGCGAATACAGGCTGTGAGGCTTTCCGGAGGCCGTTTCAAACGTTTCCTGAACGGACACCCAGTCCTTTCCGGAAATCAGGCCCGGGTGTTTTCCCGCGGCGATAATCCATTCCGACGCCGGCCGGCGCGGCGCGCTGCTCTTTTGGTAATTACGTTTATTATATGCAATCAAGCCGCGTGCCTCTTGAAAATCCGGTTCTCCAAAGCACACCTCGGCGCCCCTGCGTGTGAAATAGGAAAACGCCTCCGGATCTGCGGTGCAGTACACCGGATTTTTCAAAATCTGTCTGACAACAGCAGGCGTATACGGCTTCCCCGTGCGCGTCAAAACGCCGCATGCATCCAGTGCTCTGCAAACGCCGGACAAGCTTTGAAGCTTTAAATATTGCTCGAATATTTTGCGGACGGCCTTCGATTCCTCGGGATTTTCTTGTAAAATGCAATAGCTCCTGATTTTTCCGTCCGGCAGCGTCATGCAGATTTTACCCGAGGAATAGCCGGTCGGCGGCGCGCCTCCGAGCCAGCGCCCGCTGCGTGCGAGCATCAGCATATTATCCCGGACGCGTTCCGCGATCGTTTCCCGTTCCAGCTGAGCAAATACGGATGCGATATACATCATCGCCTTGCCCATCGGTCTGGAGGTATCAAATTCCTCTTTGATACAGATAAAAGAGATTCCGTTTTGGTTCAGCGTTTCAATCAGCGCGGAAAAATCGCTTACGCTGCGGCTGATTCTGTCCAAACGGTAACAGACGATGTATTCCGGACGGATTTCCCGGAGATCGCACAGCATTTTCTGGAACTGCGGGCGGTCGGTATTTTTCGCGGAAAAACCCTCATCTTCATAGATGCGGATTTCTTTGTCCGCGTCTTCCGCAAACCTCGATGCAATATATTCCCTGCACATTTCGATCTGGTTTTCAACGCTTTCCCCCTTCCCCGTAAGCACCGATTTCCTGCCATAAATAAAAAATCTCATAAGTCGCGCTCCGGCCTGTTATACCGCTCTTTATTAAATATAATGCGGCTTTCCGGTTTCTATGACTTGCCTGCGGAATAGGACATACGGGAAACGGCATAGGATGATTCAGTGAATCCTCCGGTGCTGAAGCCAATGAAAAAACGTATAATCAAAATTGTATACCGACCTGAGGACGGGGCTCCGGAGCGGCCCGGCAGCTTTACGGAGTTTCACCTTGCTTTGATTCGGGGAAGCTTTCAGGAAAAAGAGCTGACCGCCGCGCAGCAGCACATGATTCTGCAAGAAATGATTGCGCTCTGTAAAAAACAGGAGCAAAGAAAAAATGCGTCTTTTTCTTCCGAAGACGGACATTGAAGCGCGCCGCGGCTTACGCCATTGTCTTCAGCATTTCCTCTGTCACTTCATACCGACACGGCTTTCCGGTCAGGAAAAGCGAAAATTCCCGTTCCATAAACGCGCCCATCCGCGCCGTTTCCCTCTGCATGCTGCCTGCGATGTGCGGCGTCAGAAATACGTTCGGCAGGCTCCAGAGCGGGCTTTCCGGAAGAGGCGGCTCCGGCCAGGTAACATCCAGGACGGCAGTGCGGGCGGGTTCTTCCGTAAGAGCGCGGATCAGATCCGCTTCCACGACCTGCGCGCCGCGGCCTGTGTTAAGAAACGTCGCGTTTTTCTTCATTTTCGAAAAACAGGCGTAATTCAGCAGTCCAACCGTTTCCGGAACATTTGCGATATGATTTGAAATCGTCTGACATTCTGTGAAAATCCGGTCCAATTCGGCGCGCTGCGCGTGCAGGGCCTCGAGCTTGTCGTCCCCGGCGAACGGATCATATACCAAAACCTCGAAATCGTATGCTTTCAGCATCTCGCAGACGCGCGACCCGATCATGCCGGCTCCGAGGATCCCCACCTTCGTCCGGTAATTTCCGGGAAAGCCTCCGATATACTGTATGCAGGCGGCGCGGCCCTCCCGCTCCATGATGCGCAGTCCCTGGAAGAAGCCCTTCCCTGCCAGAACGATCTGAGATACGGCGAATTCGGCAACGGGAACCGCGTTTGCGCCCCAAGCGCTGAACACCCGGATTCCCTTCCGCAGGAACTCCCGTGCAAAGCCGCGGACGGAACCGGCTCCGTAAAACAGCGCTCGAAGCCTCGGGAAAAATTTTTCAATTTCCGCTTCGGTAAAAGCGGGCATTCCCCATGTAGAAAAAATGTATTCCGCATCGGCCAGAAGCAAGGGCTGCTTCTCAAGATCCGCCTTACGGAAAACCGTTCGGCTCAGCGACAGCTTTTCTTCAAGCAGCGCAAGCGTCTCAGGATCGTATACGTCGAAAATACTGCGGCCCTCGCAAAGGAACGCGGCCTTTGGTTTATGATATTCTGCCGGCATCTGCTGCCCAACTCCTTAACACAGCGGCATCTCGCAGGAAATTCTCCTCGGATCCGTCTTTTACAAATTCCAGGATCAAATCGTGCCTGCCTGGACAGGCCGCAATACAGCGGAGGCGTTCCTTCCATTCCGGCTCCCCTTCCAAAAGAAGATGCGCCCGATTTTCGGAATCCCACTGAAACACGTGTATATTCGATAGTCTGGAGGCGATCGCGCCGATTTCGGCAAGCTGCTCCGCATGCGAAATATCGGGGTTCGGCTGCCAGTAGGAGAAAAGGCCGGGGACCTGATCCAAAAGCGCCGCAGCGCCTTCCTTCGTTTCCGTCAGCGTTCCGCGATGATACTCAAGCGCCACCGTAATACCGGCCGTCCGCGCAGCCGAAACATCCTCGCGCAGACGGGCCGCCACGCGCAGCAGCTCCTCCCGCGGCATTTTTCCGAAGCTTAGAGTTCCCGCCCACACGCGGATGGTCTGCGCGCCAAGCACGATTGCCGTCTCCAATACAGGCCGGAACCGTTCCTGCTCTCCGGCCCGGTAATAAGAGCCGTAAGAAAGAATCTCGATTCCATTCTGCCTACAGGACTCGCGGACGCGCTCTGCAGTCCCAAGGTCGCCTGCAGGTACATGAATGTCTCCGCCCCATTCAATTCCGTCCAGGCCGGCCTCTTTTACGATCGCGATCACGTCCTCCGCGCTTTTCTTCCGAAATGTTACGCTTGTCATTCCCGTTTTGATTTTCAATCATCCCTTTTTCATTCTTTTATGGCGGCATTATATCATATTACACGGGAAAGTAAAGCGTTTTCGCCCGGAAACGCTCTAGACGGAAGCATCCCGCGGAAGCTCCTGCAAGGCCTGCGCCGCTCGTTTTTTCCTCATATGCAGGAAAATAAAGAAACAGACAAGATGAGCGGAAAATGTAATCGCCCATGTGATGGGGTAAGAAAGATACAGGCAGAATAAGGTGCGGTTTTCTGCAAAGATCGTGTAGATCCACAGGATCCGCAGACCGCAGGCGCCTGTAAGAGATACGACCGTCGGAACGACCGAGGAACCGAGGCCGCGTACGGAGCCGCAGACGACATCCATCATCCCGCAAAGAAAATACGTTGCGCAGACGACTTCCAGGCGTCCCAGTCCGTAGCGGATAACCTCCTGATCGGAAGAATAGATTCCGAGCAGCTGGTGGTTAAATAAAAGCGCAAGACCGCTCAGCCCGACGCCGACCGTCAGAACAACCCCCAGGCAGCGAAGCAGGATCGGAACGACGCGCTGCAGCTTTCCGGCTCCCACATTCTGGCTGGTAAAGCTGAGCGACGCCTGGTACAGGGAATTCATGGACGTATAAACAAAGCCTTCAATATTGCTGGCAGCCGTATTTCCGCCGACGGCCAGAGAACCAAATGAGTTGATGGAGGACTGGATCAGCACATTGGAAACCGAGAAGACCGCGCCCTGAATGCCGGCGGGCAGCCCGACTCTGATAATCTGAAGCAGCTGCGCCTTTCTCACCCTGAGTCTTCTGAAGCGCAGGCGGTAAGGCGTGTGGCTTCGCATCAGGCAGGCGACGACCATGGCGGCGGATATGCTCTGGGAAATAATCGTAGCCAGCGCCACCCCAGCCGTGTCCATATGAAATACAATTACAAAAAACAGATTCAGGAGCACGTTGACGATCCCCGCGGCAAGCAGAAAAAGCAGCGGCCTCCGTGTGTCGCCTACGGCGCGCAGAATTGCAGCACCGAAGTTATATACCATTTGCGCCGGCATTCCGACAAAAATGATACGCATATATAAAACTGCCTGATCCAGACACTCCGGCGGGGTTCCCATCAGCTCCAGCAGAGGAGCCGCCAGGAAAGTTCCAATAAAAATCAAAGCGACGCCGCAGATAAAGCTGACAAGCATGGAGGTGTGAACAATTTCCCGCATGTTTTTCCAGTCCTGCGCGCCGTAATACCGGGCCACCATAATGCTGGTGCCGATAGACAGCCCCATGAATACGTTAACGATCAGGTTATTCAGAGAGCCGGTCGATCCAACTGCCGCCATCGCCTCGTTCCCGGCAAACTGGCCCACCACTACGATGTCCGCCGCATTAAAGAGCAGCTGCAGAATTCCGGACAGCATCAGCGGCACGGAAAAAAGCAGAATTTTCCACAGCAGCGGCCCATTACACATATCGATCTCAAACGAGCGTTTCAAAACGATTCATCCCCAATATTCCATCTGTGACTGTGCTATGTAAGAAAAGAAGCGTCATTTATTTTAGCCGTTTCAGAAAAAAAAGCAAGCGGTTTGCCGCCCTTTTCTTGACGGCGCAAAACGCCGCCGGCCTGAAGAGAAGGCTGCGCCGGCTTTCGCATCTTATGAAGCTATCGATGAGTAGCTTGCCTACAGACTTTTACTCACCGTCCATAAAAATATGGGGGCTTTTCCGTATAAGTAAAGAGCAATTCATTACTGATGTATTTATTATTCCTATTCTTTCTTTGGGCGGGAACGCGGCGGCAGGAGCAGAAAAGAACAAGCGCAGTAGATTGTAGGATTATCAAGAGCCATGTCCAAATCCGGGAAGCCGTCCGTGGATGGAGCCGGCGGACTGCTCAGCAAAGCATTGTATGCATTGATTTAAAAGACATAGGTTTTGAAAATACGTTTTGCAGCGTTGCAGAGAATGAAGAAAAATTTCATATTTTGCGTGCCTGCATCCTACAATTGTACCGTCAAAAATGACAAATGTCCCCAAGCTTTCAAAATCTGTAAAGATTAGGACGCTTTAAATGGTTATGGTCCTTGCTCTTTAGACAATTCCTATTATTTCCCTTCTGTTTATTGCTTTTATTCGTTCAAACGTATATGCTTGTATTGGGGTGGATTATAAACAGAGAGGGCGGTTGTAGCATGGAATAATATGCCGTGCGCGGAAGCGGCAGAAAAATCGCATTCCAAAGACCGATACGGAAGCTTTGCCAGGGGCGAATGCCGGGTGCAATAAAGCTTAGCTGTGTTTGACCGATACAAAGCGATGTAAAAAACGTGTTGACGGACGTAGAAAAGGATGAGTGAAATGATAAAGCAAATCAAATATTTTCAAGCAATCGTAAAATATAAAAGCTTTACCAAAGCAGCAGAAGAATGTTATATCTCACAATCCGCCATTTCGCAGCAAATGCGAGCACTGGAGCAGGAACTTGGAGTAAAATTAATAAACCGAGAAAACCACAAATTTTCTTTAACTCCTGCCGGGGAGCATTTTTATAAACATAGTCTGATACTTACAGATGACTTTGAAAGATTATGCAGGGAAACAGCTCGCATTGCCCGCAGAAATACAGCAGAATTACATATCGGTTATCTAAAATGCTATGGCGGGCAGGAGTTTCAATTAGCCATTGCCGCTTTTTCTGAAAAATATCCGAAGGTTTCGATACAAATCATCAATGGTAATCATGAAGAGCTGTATGATGAGCTTCGTTTAGGCAAAGTAGATTTGATCCTCAGCGATCAGCGCAGGGCCTTTTCAGACGAATATGTAAATTTTATCCTTGCCACAAGTGAATGCTATATAGAAATCGCGGCGCGGAATAGTCTGTCCTCATTTGAAAGCATTGAAATCGACGATTTGAAAAATATCCCCTGCATTTTGATTGCTTCACAAGGTCAACAAGAAAACGAGCGTCTGTACTATCAGGAAATCGTTGGTATTAAAGGAGAAATCATATTTGCAGAAAATCTTGAGGAAGCTCGTCTAATGGTCCTTGGAGGAAAAGGTTTTATGCCGATCGAGGGGATTCGGAATGATCTTCAAACGGGTATATCTATTTGCAGAATTAAGCTTTTACGCAAGGGAAAGCCGATTAAAAGAAATTATTGCGCATTTTGGAAAGCGGATAATTCCGGCTATTACATTGAAGCTTTTGCAGAGGTGTTAAAAGCGCAGTTTCAAATGTAAAACAGAATGCTAATAGAATATAAAAGAAGCCCGGGCCTTCTTTCATAAGTTTTTCTTATGGGATTTTTCCGAAACTTGAATTGAGATTGCTGCAAAAAACCGTAAAATATAAGTTAAAGGAAACATTAGAACGGCAGAAAGGAGTAATTGTATGAAGGTTTTAGCTATGAGTGCACGCCCGCGTCACGGAGGAAACTCCGATGTTTTATACGATCAATTTTTGCATGGAGCGTCTGGCCGGACACTCAGTAAAAAAGTCTTTTAACAAATAGGGGATCTGCGTTGCCTGCCTGGATGAGCAGAGAAAGCTATCATTTGTGGTACAGGGAACTGGAACAAAAGGGGACGGTTCTAAACGCCCCCGCTTTTCAAAAGCCTATAATATTGGAAAATCTATAACGAAATAAGGAGTGAAAAACTATGAAAAAAGACGTAATGCTTCTAACCGGTGCAGGGCAGATCGGCATGGCGATTGCCCGCAGAGTGGGATATGGAAAAAAGATTGTTGTAGGTGATAAAAGTATCGAAAATGCTAAAACAACCGCTGCAACTATGAATAACGCGGGCTTTGATGTAGTTCCTATGGAAATGGACCTATCTTCTCGCACGTCGATTTTAAATTTGATTGCCGAAGCGCAAAAATACGGGGAGATTTCTATGTTAGTCAATGCGGCGGGTGTTTCCCCCAGCCAAGCTCCCATTGAAGCAATTTTGAAAGTAGATTTATACGGAACAGCCGTTTTGTTGGAGGAAGTCGGAAAGATCATCAAGCAAGGCGGTGTCGGCGTAACTATATCAAGCCAATCCGGTTGGCGCATGCCTGCGCTGACCGCCGAAGAGGATATGCTTCTCGCTACCACGCCAACAGAAGAATTGTTAAATCTTGATATTTTGCAGCCGCATAATATTCGTGACACACTGCACGCATATCAAATGGCAAAACGCTGCAATGAAAAGCGCGTAATGGCAGAGGCTGTAAAATGGGGAACGCGCGGCGCACGTTTAAACGATATAGCCCCCGGTATCATTGTTACTCCCCTTGCAATAGACGAGTTTAATGGTCCGCGCGGAGATTTCTATAAAAATATGTTTGCAAAATGTCCGGCCGGCAGACCCGGTACGGCAGACGAGGTTGCAAACGTCGCTGAATTACTTATGAGCGATAAAGGAGCATTTATCACGGGTTCCACTATTTTAATTGACGGCGGCGCAACGTCCAGCTATTTTTATGGCCCGTTAAAGCCCCAAGAGTGACAGAGGCAATCGACATGATAAAAACAGCACGAACTATGACAATATTTATTCTGCTTCTGTTTGTGGAGTGCAGTATGCCTGCAGAAAAGAACGGTACCTCTAACACAGAAGCCGGACAATTCGACTTTACAGATATTTCAGGCCCGTCAGCACCGGCAACAGAAGAAAGTTCACAAACGAAAACGTATGATACTCAAAAATCAAATATTCTAATTGCTTATTTCTCACGCACAGGTGAAAATTATGGTGTGGGCCATATTGAAAAAGAAATACAAGTATTGTCGCCGATATAATCGCAGAGCAAACCGGCGGCGATTTATTTGAAATCCGTACCGTATCGGTATATCCTGAAAAATACGATGAAGCAACAGAGGTTGCAAAGCAAGAACAGGAAGAAAATGCACGTCCCGAACTTGCTGATAGCATTGCTGACGTTTCAGATTATGATGTAATTTTTATCGGATATCCGATATGGTGGAACGATATGCCTATGGCAGTTTACGCGTTCCTTGAAGGTCATGATTTATCTGATAAAACCATTGTGCCATTTTGCACTCATGCAGGAAATGGTCTGTCTTCTATAGAGAATAGTATACCAAGTTTGTTCCCTAACTCTACGATTTTAGAGGGACTTGCAATTTCGAGGATTACAGCACAAAACAACTATGAAGAAGCAAAACAGGCAGTCATTGAGTGGCTGCAAGAAAATAGCATTATTTGAGCAATCCACGAGTTCTAAAAATAAGCTATATAAAAGTGGGCTCGGCTTTTTCTTCTTTTCCGTCGCCCGGCAGCATCATTGTTTCCCTTTGCTTGGTTGCGCAAAACGCCCGTTACAGGGAACAAAATTATTTGTGAGGATTGCAATCAAGCGTTCCCGCGGGGAATCGATAATCCGGCAGCCTACGACGCCCGCCGCATTGCAGCCGAATCCCATGCACATCGTCAGCGCCTGCTTGCCGCACGCACGGCATCTTTGAAACGGTTTATCCAGATTATAGGCAACGCGCGGCAGGTACCCCGCATCCTCGAGCAGCGTGAAAAGCGGAAAAAAGATCGCCATTGGCGGCAGCATCACGGAAATGACCCATGCCAGTACGCGGTACACGCCGAGCACCAATGCTCCGTGCAGCCACTCCGGCGCGCCGACATACCGAAAGAAATCCGTCAGTCTGTCCTGGATCCAGAACAGGCCATCGGAAAGCAATTGAGACGGATAATTTGCCCCCGCAATAGTCAGCCAGAGAATAAACGCCAGAAGGAGTATCATGACCGGATAACCGAATCGTTTTCCCGTAAGCACGCGGTCGATCCGGCGGTCTGCCGCATGATACGTGCTTTTGTCGTACCGAACCGTTTCTTTACAGATTTCCTCGGCAGCCGCGACAAGGCCGGATACGATCAGATCCTCGGGCGGCACTGTGCCGAGCAGCGCTTTGGCTCGTTCCATAGCGGCCGAAACCTCTCCGTCCAGTAAAAGATCCTCTCCGAGCGCCTCGTTCAGCTCCCGAAGCAGAGATTCATCGAAATCCAGCAGTCTGAGGCTCACCCACCTGGGATCCGGCCCGTTTGCAAGCTTTTTGCGGAGTACAGGCTCTATCACCGAAACGGCGCGTTCGATCTCTTCGGCATACGTTACGCGGTATGGCTGCAGAGAGCGCCCGGTCTCCGTGATTTCGTCCAGTTCTTTCAGAAAAAGCGTAAGAGTCTTTTTCTTCCGCGCCGTAATTCCGACAACAGGCACTCCAAGCCGATCGGAAAGGCCCTTTAAATCTATTTTAATGTGCTTGCGCTCGGCCTCATCCATCAGATTCACGCATACTACAACGCGGTCCGTAATTTCAAGCGTCTGAAGCACCAGGTTCAGATTTCGCTCCAGACAGGTGGCGTCGCAGACGACGGCCACGGCATCCGGATGCCCAAAGCAGATAAAATTTCTGGCCACCTCCTCCTCGGCAGAATGCGCCATGAGAGAATACGTTCCGGGAATGTCCACCAGCACGTAAGACCGCTTTTTCGTCGCGCAGTATCCCTGCGCGTTGGAAACTGTTTTTCCCGGCCAGTTGCCCGTATGCTGATTCATTCCTGTTAAATTATTAAAAAGCGTGCTTTTCCCCACATTGGGATTGCCCGCAATGGCGATCACCCGGTCTTCCGGCGTCTGTTTTTTAATCATCAGTCCGGAATCGACCGCATGCATTCCGACAGACTCATTCGTCAAACCCATTCTTTTCCTCCTCATTCTTTTACAATCAATATATTCCTGCAATCTTCCCTGCGGATCGCTATAACCGCGCCCCGGATCAGAAAGGCGGACGGATCTCCGGCGGGACTTCTGCCGAGACATTCCACCTCCGTATTTTCAATCAGACCAATATCGAGCAGCCGTCTGCGGATGCTGCCCGTCGAAAGGAGCTCCCTGACCTTTGCCGTCTGCCCCGGCTCTATATCATTCAAGCAATTTATTTCCGTCATAAAGAATACACCTCGTAATATATTTGAATAAGGAAACTTTCTTTCCTAGTGCTATTATATTAACATCTGTGCGGCGGTGATCTGCAGATATGGAAAGCAGCGGCGGGTTTTACACCTTAAAAGGATACAGCCGGAACGAAAACGAAAAACTGACTTCCTCCATGGAGGATTATCTGGAAATGATCTGCCGGCTTCTGCAAGGCAACGAGGTGGTCCGCATCAGCGAGCTTGCCGGGAGCCTGCATGTCAAGCCCCCGTCCGCGTCTAAAATGGTAAACAACCTGAAGGACGCGGGCTATATCGAATTTAAAAAATACGGATATATTGTGGTTACGGAAAAAGGACAGGAAGCCGGCCGTTATCTGCTGCACCGTCATAAAGTTCTCCATGACTTTCTGTGTCTCCTGAACCATTCTGAAAACGAGCTGGAGCAGGTTGAAAAAATCGAACATTTCATAGATAAAACAACCGTAGATAATTTGGAGCTTCTTACGGAAAAAATGCGAACGGAGCGGGAGGCGTCAGTTTTCCGCCCGCGCTCGCATCCAGATTAAACCGCGAAAACAGCCGTAACGCAGGCGCCGCCCTCTTTCCTGTTCGCCACCGAAAGATATCCGCCATGTTTGATACACAGGATTTTACAGATATTGAGTCCGATTCCCATATGCAAATCGCCAAATTCTTGCTTTTCCCGGTAAAAAGGCGCCGTTGCCTGCTCCAGTCCGGCGCAGGAGAAGCCCGCTCCGTCGTCGGAAACCTCAATGCAGAAAAATTGCGCGGAGGTTCGGAACGTAATCTCGATTTTTTGCTCCGCATAGCGGACCGCGTTTGAAAGAAGATTTTCAAAAACCTGGGAAACCGCTTCCTCGTCGAGCCGAAACGCGCCTCCCTCCACAGTATCATGGGAAAGCAGCGTTTTATCTCCGCAGAGAATCCCGGCGGTTTCTTCGAGCGCGCCGATCAGTACTGCAGCGTCGACCGGTTCCCTGCGGATCTCGATGTCCTCCAGCCGCTGCAGCTGCGTCATTGCCTCCACGTATTTTTCCAGACGGGTGATATGTGCGGCCATCGTACGGACTTCCCCGATTACTTCCTCCTGCGGAAGGGAGTGCTGCGGCAGAGAGGAGAGCAGCATGGACGCGTGTCCCTTAAGTACGGTCAAGGGCGTCCTCAGATCATGCGAGAAAGCGGCGTTCAGGCGTTTTCTCTCTTCCATCTGACGCCACATCTCTCTGTTGTTTTCACTCAGGCTGCGGCGCATCTTCTCAAACGCTTCGCACAGCTTTCCCATTTCATCCATACTGTCATAGCGCAGTACAAAATCAAGATCATTCTCCGCCACCTTTCGGTAGGCTGCCTCTAAAAGCTCGATTGGTTTTTTCAGCTTTCTCCGGTAAAACAGGAAGGCGCACACGATCATGCTGCCGCAGAATACCACAGGAATCGTAAGAATCTGAAGGATTTCAAGAATCGTCTCCAGCGTCTCGTCTTCCTCCGAATACACGGGAGGCACGGAAAGGCATTCGATTTCATCGGGATTTTCTGCGTCGAAAACGGTTTCGACCCGTTCGTGGTACGACACCGTAAACGTATTCACCTGCAGGCCGTCCTCGTTATAAATGTCGTAAACTGCGCCCTCATCCATATAAGTAATTTCAACGAAGCCGTTTTCCGGCACATCATAGATCCGTGACATGCTTCTGTATTTGAAATAAATATTCATTGTTTGGCGCTCGAGCAGATTTATAAGGATGGAACAGATCAGGAGCGCGACTACCAGCGCAAGCAGCGCGTATATTACAAAAGAAGCGCGGACCGACAGGCTGCGCAGCTTTCTGGTTATCTGGCCCACTTATATCCGCACCCCCAAACCGTCTCGATATACGGTCCGGCTCCTGCGGCGGAAAATTTTGCCCGGATCCGCCGGATATGTTCCGTTATGACGGAGCTCTCCCCCTCGCTGTCATAGCTCCACACACGCTCGTAGATGGTTTCCTTGTCGAACACCTGTCCCGGATGCTGCGATAGATATTCAATAATGTCAAATTCCTTTTTCGCAAAGATGAGTTCTTTTCCCTGATAAAATATGCGGCGCGCGCTGTAATCGATCACAAGGTTTTCATCAAAGCGCACCTCCGAGCCGCCGGAACGCCGCAGCTCCCTCCGCAGGTGCGCGGCGACTCTGGCGCCCAGCTCATCCATAGAAAACGGCTTGATTACGTAATCGTCTCCGCCTGCTGCGAAGCCCTTGATTTTATCTCCGTCCTCAATGCGCGCTGTCAGAAAAATAATCGGACAGGATACGAAATCTCTGATTTTTTCACAGATGGACAGCCCGTCTAAATCCGGCAGATTGATATCAAGCAGGATCAGATCCGGCTTTTTTTCTGCAAATTTCAGAGCGTCTTTGCCATTCTGCGCCGTGATCACGCGATAGCCCTGCTTTGTAAAGTAATATTTCAGCATTTCAGCGATATCCTTCTCGTCATCTACCGCCAATATCGTCTGTGCCATTTCGTGTCCCTCCTTCGGCAACCAGATGATCCGCTCCAAGCTTGATTACTGCGGGGGCTCCCTTGACCTGCTCCAGCGTCACAGCCGCTTTGTGCTCGATCGGTTTCCAGCCCACCCTCCTGAACATCGCGGCAATTGTTATAGGAATATAAGTCATCATAAAAATCGGGAACGTAAAAGCCGATAAAATTTTTCTGATATTTTTCGTATAAATCTTCTTCCACTCCGTAATCAGCGGAATGAGGCCCAAGCCAAACAAGAACAGATAGCTGCTGAAAAAGGATTTCACCAGTTCGATCGCCAGAATACCGATTCCCCGGCCTTGTATCAGGCCCGCCGCCCCCAGAACAAGATTTGCAGCCAATCCGAGCGAGGACAGCAAAAACGCCGGCATGATCGCCATGATCATATCAAAGCACGCAAACCCTTTTTTCCGGAAAATGCCGCGGAACAGCCGCAGGCCGTATTTGCGGAGGACCTGCAGATAGCCTCTGGCCCACCGCAGCCGCTGCCGGCAGGACTGAGAAAATTTCACGGGCTGCTCGTCGTAAAGCACGGCGTCGCGGCAATATCCGATCCGCTCCCCGTTTGCAACGTTATGTACCGTAAACTCGATATCCTCCGTCAGAAGATAAAATTTCCAGCCGCCGCACTCCCGCAGAATGTCGCTGCTCATTAAAAATCCGGTTCCCGACACGGCGCAGCTCGTACCAAGCGTCATCCGCGCCTGATTGAGATACTTCGATTCCCGCAGGAACCACAGCGCATAGCCCGCAGAGATCCAGTTGTCGCCGTAATTTTTGGAATTCCGGTAGCTCGTTACGATCCGGAAGCCCTCGGAAAAAATTTTGTTCATTTCCGTGATATAATTCTCGGCAAGCAGATTGTCTGCATCAAATACAAAAAAGCCGTCAAAATATTGTTTTCCGTAATCGCCGTAAATATTCTGAATCAGAAAATCCAATGCGTAGCCCTTTCCGATCCGCGTATTGTGAAAACGCCGGTATACATGCGCGCCCTGCGCCAGGGCCGCCTCGGCGGTTCCGTCGGTGCAATTATCCGCAACGACAAAAATCTCAATCAGATCTCCGGGATAATCCTGCTTCCGGATGCTTTCAATGAGATGCGGCAGCACCGCCGCTTCATTCCGCGCCGCGATCAGTACAGCGTATCTATGGTATTTTGCGGGCCCGTGCGTCCGTCTGCCGGAGAAGAACGGCACCAGGATGTAAAAAAGCTGGTACGCATAGCAGCAGCAGAATAATGCGGAAATGATAAGATTGACATATTTAATCGTCACTGGAATGTTCATGGGCTTTTCCCTCGTGTCTTTTACAAATAATACGGTAAATCAGGATCCCTGCGGCGCTGAGCAGCATTGTCGCAGCAAATACGATGATTGCAAACAGATAATTTTTCATGCCGAGCGCATTCCCTCCGATTGTGGAAGTAATCACAGATGGAATTCTGGCAACGGAAATAATCAGCATCCAATTGGCAAACCGCATTTCCGTAAGCCCGACAAAATAGCAAAGCAGATCCTTCGGCGTACCGGGGATTGCAAAAATAATGAATACCCATAAATTCAGCTTCTTTTGGTTCTGAAGGAAACGCAGGGAACGGATTTTTTCCCTGGAAAAGAAGACCTCCACCGCCTTGATTCCGAAACGGCGGACAAACAGAAACACAAGCGCGCTTCCGATCAGCGCTCCGGCCATGCAAAGCAGCGTTCCCTCCCACATGCCGAACGCATACCCCGCTCCGATTTCAAGCGGTTCTCCAGGAATAATGGCGATAAATACCTGAAGCACCATCATGCCGACAAAGGCAAGCCTTCCGTAGATTCCGTGTCCGTCTACCCAGGCGCGGAATTTCTCCGGCTCCGATACAAATTTCAGCATTGGCCTTCCCACAAACCAGCAAATCAAAGCAGAGAAAAGAAGAAACACCGCGATACAGGAAACAGAAATTATTTTCTTTTGTTTTGGCGTGAAATCAAACTGCATTTTGTTCTTCCTCTCCTGGTTCCTCCGGTGCGGCGGATTCCGGGCAATGAATTTGCGGAAGGGTACACGGCCCATCCGCAAATCAATTTACAGCAAAAAAATCAATTTTTTCTCAACAGACGAAAGAAAAAATCCGTGCCCTTTGCCTACGTATCATCGTTCTGCCGGAAACCCGGGTTCATTGTAGCGGAACGCTTACAGCTTGTCAACGATGGAAGAGCTGTCAAAAATTGTACGTATTTGCGGTCTTTGCGATTTCCCGCTTTCCTGCTCCCTGCAGACAGTGAGAGCGCCCGGCCGGTTGCCGGGCGCTCTCGTTTGTCAAGGGGGAAAATTTTATATAGGAATGTCTGCAGCTATTTCTTGTGGCATGCACAGGAGGACGGGCAATGCTCGCAGCCGCAGCTGCAGGAGGACTTCCCATTTTTCTTGTTTTTAAATAACTTTATAATAATTCCGATGACGATTGCCGCAAGCACGGCTCCGATCACGATCGTTCCCCAATAATCTGCAAGAAAACGCAGCATCGTCAGATCCCCTCCTTTCAAAATGGTTATACCTTTACTTTTGCCGTCAGCCTGTTGCTTTCTTTATACGGGCGGAAGAGCAGGTACAGCATCCCGGCCGTAAGCGCAAGGGCGATAATGGTCCCTGCAATATTGGCGTTTCCGGTAAACAGCATGCCGAGCTGGTATACAATAAAGGAAATAACGTAGGCAAATACGCACTGATAGCCGATTGCAAACCAGGTCCACTTTGCGCTGTTCATTTCGCGCTTAATGGCGCCGATTGCGGCAAAGCAGGGGGCGCAGAGCAGGTTGAAGATCAGGAAGGAGTAAGCGGCAAGCTTTGTCATTCCTTCGAAATCAAGCACGCCGAACACGCCGACCACTTCTTCTTTTGCAACCAGTCCCATGATCGTTGCAATAGCCGCTTTGATGTTTCCGAAGCCGAGCGGCGCAAAGATCCATTTGATTCCCTCTCCGATTTTGCCGAGTATGCTCGCTTCAAGCTCCATTTCCAGGCTGAACGTAAAGCCTCCATCCACAAATCCAAAGCAGGAGCCTGCCCAGATTATAATAGAGGAAAGCAGGATGATCGTTCCGGCCTTGCGCATAAACGAGCTTCCTCGCTCCCACATGCTGCGCATGATATTTCCAAAGGTGGGCCAGTGATACGCCGGCAGTTCCATAACGAAAGGCGCGGGATCTCCGGAGAACATCTTGGTCTTTTTCAGAATAATTCCCGACACGATGATTGCCGCCACTCCGAGGAAATACGCGCTCGGCGCGACCCACCATGCTCCGCCGAACAGCGCCGAGGCAATCAGCGCGATAATCGGGAGCTTCGCTCCGCACGGAATAAAGGTCGTTGTCATAATTGTCATTTTACGGTCGCGGTCGTTTTCAATGGTACGCGACGCCATGATTCCGGGAACACCGCATCCCGTTCCGATCAGCATCGGAATAAAGGATTTTCCCGAAAGGCCGAATTTCCGGAAAATACGGTCCATGACGAACGCAATCCGTGCCATGTATCCACAGGACTCCAGGAAAGCAAGGAAAATGAAAAGGACCAGCATCTGCGGAACAAAGCCAAGAACTGCTCCTACGCCGCCGATAATACCATCAAGGATCAAGCCCTTCAGCCAGTCGGTGCAGTGCAGGGCATCCAGTCCTTTTTCCACAAGAACAGGGATACCGGGAACCCATACGCCGTATTCGGACGTATCCGGCGCATTCTCCATCGCCGTGTCTACGATTCCCGAAATGTCATAATTTTTTTCTGCCAGCGCATCTGCATACGTGCCGTAAGCCTCGTCGAACGCGCCGAAGTCCTGATCCTCGATCGCACTCATCATTTCGTCTGCGCCTACGACGCCTGCTTCCTCGGCATTTTTCACAATGGCAACGAGCTCGTCAGTCCAGATGTTTTCCTCCGCATATTCCGTCATGTCTTCGTCAAATGCAGAGGATCCGATTCCGAAAAGATGCCAGCCGTCGCCGAATACGCCGTCATTCGCCCAGTCCGTGGCCCAGGTCCCGACGGTTGTTACCGAAATATAGTATACGATAAACATTACGACTGCGAAAATCGGGAGCGCCGCCCACCGGTTCGTAACGACTTTATCGATCTTATCCGAGGTCGTAAGCTTTCCGGCGCTTTTTTTCTGAATGCAGCCCTGGATAATCGAAGCGATGTAAATATAGCGTTCGTTTGTGATAATGCTTTCCGCGTCGTCATCCAGCTCTGCCTCCGCGGCTTTTATGTCTTCTTCTATGTGATTCATTACTGACGGATCAAGCTTTAGCTGTTCCAGAACCTTTTCGTCGCGTTCAAAAATCTTGATCGCATACCAGCGCTGCTGTTCCGCAGGCAAATGATGCACGGCGGCTTCTTCGATATGCGCGATTGCGTGTTCGACCGCGCCGCTGAAGCTGTGCTGCGGGACTGTTTTCGTTCCCTCTGCCGCCTCGATTGCCGCTTCCGCTGCTTCCATAATTCCGGTTCCCTTCAGCGCCGAAATTTCAACGACCTTGCAGCCGAGCGCGCGGGACATTTCTGCCGTATTGATTTTGTCTCCGTTCTTTTTAACGATATCCATCATATTGACGGCAATCACAACGGGAATTCCGAGCTCCGTAAGCTGCGTCGTCAGATACAGATTTCGTTCCAGGTTTGTTCCGTCCACGATATTTAAAATCGCATCGGGACGTTCGTTGATCAGATAATTTCGTGCCACTACCTCCTCCAGCGTATACGGAGAGAGCGAATAGATTCCCGGAAGGTCGGTAATAATTACGTCGTTATGCTTTTTCAGCTTGCCTTCCTTTTTCTCTACCGTTACGCCCGGCCAGTTTCCTACAAACTGGTTGGATCCGGTCAGCGCGTTGAACAATGTCGTTTTTCCGCTGTTCGGGTTTCCCGCGAGGGCAATTCTAATACTCATTGCGTTTCTTCCTTTCTCTCGTAATTAGTTTCAGCTAACACCAGTGCAAAAATTATTTTATCTCGATCATTTCCGCATCCGCTTTCCGGATTGAAAGCTCATACCCTCGGACCGTTACTTCGACCGGATCCCCTAAAGGAGCGACCTTTCGCACGTGAACCTCCACGCCCTTTGTAATGCCCATGTCCATGATTCGGCGTTTCACTGCGCCTTCTCCATGGAGCTTGAGCACGGTGACCGTATCGCCGATCCTTGCCTCTTTCAATGTTTTCATTTGATTTCCTCCTCTTCTGCCAAAATCCCTTATACCATTATTTTATTGGCCATTTCGCGGCTGATCGCAATGCGGGAATCCTTTACGCTGACGATCAGGTTTCCTCCTATTGTTGAAATCACCGTGACGATTCCCCCGGCTACAAAGCCCAGATTTTCCAGATGCGCCCGCACTTCCGGTTTTCCCCCGATTTTCCGGATTATGTTTTCCTCTCCGACCGCCGCAAGCGTTAACGGCATCATTTTTATCCATCGCCTTTCAGTAAGTTTTCACTAACTCGCTCACAAAAATTGCGGTTAGATTTCTCTAACCGCGTTTATGTTACCATCCGGCAGCAGCAATGTCAATCCCTTTTTGGGAAAATATTTTAGAGGAATCTCCTGCGTTCTAGCCTTTCCCTTTTCCGTTTTTCCGCCGTTTTACCGCAATGGGAATCGTAATTGCAGCGCAGACCAGAACAGCCGCAGCCGCGATGCCTACAACGGCCAGTACGGGGAAACCGGAGCCGCCCGTTACATATGCGATCTCGTCCGTCGTGAAACGGAACGCAAATCTCCCGCCGGGAGCCACATCGCCGCTCAGATAGAAATCCATGATGTCTCCTTCCACTCCATCTACCGGCTGCATATTGTCCGACCATTTAAAATTAAAATTCAGGGTATTTCCCGTAAGGCCGAGCGCTTCCCTCGGAATCGCCAGCTGAAACACGTTATCCTGTATGGAATACGGAACCTGACAGACCGTCTCCCAGTTCCAGCCGCCCGTGCTTCGTTCAAGATATGCGCCGTATGGGTCTGGGTTCTGACGGTTGACGACAAATTCAAATTCCTCCCAGTCTGTAGAATCCGCCGTGGCCGCCCCCGTGTCGATAAACAGACGCATCCATGCGGGATCGCTCGACGGCGTCAGCGTCTCAGCCGTTTCCACATAAAAATAGATGTTGTCGTCGTCATACGCCGCCTTTGTTTTTATGATATCGTTTCGCATCGTATCACTTTCATAGTGCAGACTGCCGAAGCCCTTCGCGTCCCGCGCCGGCGTGTTATTTGCATAATGGTTATAGGTATAAATGGAATCCCATTGGCTGAGATCGCCGTTAATATCAATGGTATGCTTTTCGTTCTGTTGTACCGGCTGGCCGCTTCCCTTAAATTTTCTGATGTTGGAAACAAGCTGATAATAGTAAAAATCCTTCAGATCTCCTTTAGACGGCTCGCAGTCGCGTGAATATTCGTCATTGAACTGATCAGGGAAAGCGTTCGGAGAATCCTGCCACGTTTCAAAGCGGCCCATCGTCCATTCGTTCCATCCCGTCACAAAAATAAACGTCGGATCCGTCTCCAAAGCGTAGTCCCACTGCTGCTGAAAATTCACGCCGTAATAATGCGCGTTTTCCATATCGGAGTCGACCGTTATGTCGGAATTCCTGTACGTGTAAGTGTAAGAATATTTGCCGTCGATATCCGAGGAATACGCCCTGCCGTACACGCCGCCCCTATAGTCGTTCATGGCAACCAGGCCGTGCTCGCTTGCATTCTGCGCTACGCCCACCGTCATCTGCTCGACCGTCCCATCCGGTCTCAGATATTTCGCCTGCGGATAAACGGACAGCCAGCCCCAATACTCGGAGGACTGATCTCCGTCAAAATATCCGGCCCAATTCTTCCGGAAGGTAAAGAAGTCCAGAATTTCTTTCTCCCGTTCGCTTTCCGGAGACAGGTTATCCGGATGCGCCATGATCAGAGGCTTTCCCTCCCAATAGAACCAGAGGTCCTGGTATTTTTCTTTGCTGTAGAACCTTCTATAAAGGTTGCTCAGCGACTGCTTGCTGTCGCTGTTGGCCGCGAACGGAAGCATGAAGCAGACGCGCGGCGCATTGATTCCGTCTTCCCTCGCTTCCAGAATCACGTCGAACAGCGCATAGCAGCTTTGCTCCCACAAAAAGGTGCCGTTCGTGCAGTCGAAGAAAAGAACGTCTACTCCCGCGTCTGCCAGAAGCTCCATCTGTTTTCTCAGAACATATTTATCCGTGCTGGAATAATACCCGTAAATCGATTCGTTCCACCAGCACTGTCCGCTTTCCGTTTTCCAGATTTCCGCATTGTAATCATGCAGCGCCTCCGGATGCTCCTTAATTACATTGTTGACATTGACCGCTTTGTTGCCCGCAAAATTATAATGCCACGTCCAGTAAAAAATTCCAACGTATCGGTCCGGCCGCGGCGCGCCCGTGTTCTCGTAAGTCGCCACGGTCCGGCCCAAATCATCTACCGCTACCCACTGCGTAGGATCGATCGCTTCGTTCTGTTCCGCCGGAGCGGCCTCCGCATATGCAGTCCGCGGCTTCGGAGCCAGAACGACCATCAGAAGCAGAACAGCGCCCATCAGCAGGCACAGTATTTTTCTGTAGGAAATATCATTCGTCATCTTGCAAAACTCCCATGTGTATTTTTTTACGACATCTTTTAGGCTCTCATTATAATAGCAACCGGATTATTTTACAATTGTTTTTTTTACGGAAGAAATGCTGGAGGATTGCCTGCTTTTCCCGATCGCCGCATGCTTTTTTTCATTGCAAGAAAAAGCGTTATTCCTACTGCCGCTACAATAAATTCCGCTGCGGGAAACGCGCACCACACGCCGCGGATCCCCCATATTCTGGAAAACAAAAATACGGTTGGAAGCATAATGAGAAACCCGCGGAGAATGGAAATAAGATGCGCAGGCTTCGGATGCTCCAAGGAAGTAAAATACATCGACAGCACAATATTGAAGCCAACAAATGGGCAGGCGGAAAAATACAGGCGCAGCCCCTCTTCTGCGATGCTTTGCAGCACCGCATTGTGTTCCCTGTTAAAAATGCCTGCGATCTGCGGCGCACCAAAAAGCACCCCGAGATAGATCAGAATCGAAAAAGCAAGCATGGCGATCATGGCATACCGCAGGACGGCTCTGATGCCCGCATCGTTATTTCTGCCGTAATCCCGGCTGATCAAAGGCTGGATTCCCTGTGCGATCCCCGTGTAAACGGCGATAATCACTAAAGACAGATTTGCAATTATGCCGTATGCCGCTACGCCTGGATTGCCCTCCAATTCCAGGATAATGGCGTTAAATACAATCATGACAATGCCGGAGGACGCTTCCGTAACCAACGACGGAACGCCGCTGGACAGAATTCCGGCCAGTCTCTTTCCCGCCGGTCTGCATTTGACAGGCCGGAATCCGTTTTTTTTCCGGAAGAAGTGCGGAGACAGGATCAGCATGCTGATCAGCGGCGCCAGTCCCGTTGCAAGGGCAGCGCCGAAAATCCCCATTCGAAGCGGAAAAATGAAGAACCAATCCAGCGCGACATTTGACAGACTGCCGCCGATCATCGCCGTCATGGAGCGCTGCGGCGCTCCGTCGTTGCGGACAAAGCACAGCAGCACGTTATTCAGCAGGAACGCGGGAGCAAACAGCAGAATGACCTGCAGATATGTTTCGGACATCACAAATACGTTTTCATCCGCACCAAACAGCGAAACGATCGCGCCCGAGCAGAAGATCCCAACCAGCAGGAAAAGCACGGCAAATACGGCAGCAAGAACGACCGCTTCGGTAAAGGTACGGTTCGCCTCCGCAGGATCTCCGCGGCTTTTCAGAATGGAATACCGGGTGCCGCCGCCCATGCCGATCATCAGTCCGCTCCCATGAATAAAGCTGTAAACGGGGATGGCCAGATTCAGCGCCGTCAGACCGTTTGTGCCAAGGCCTTGCGATACGAAGAACGTGTCCGCCAAAATATAGCACGATAGTCCAATCATGCCCATTACATTAAGCGACGCATATTTGGCAAAGTCGCGGAAGGAATCCGTTTTTTTCATAATATCTATACCTCCATAAAAAAACGGTAGGCCTGCGTTGTGCTGCGCAGGCCTACCGCACAATCAAAAGCCCCGGCGGGCTTCCTTTACTCCGTTATGTTGTCTGCTGTTTTGCTCTTACCAGTTCAATGGCTTCTTTTCCGGTGATATGCTCCGCCGTCATCTCCAGCATGCACAGAGGCTCCCACTCGCGTTCGATTGCGTTCTGTCTGTTGGCGGCGCTGTCGTCCGGAGCATATTTCAAGGCAATCTTTTCAATCGCCGTGCGTTTCTCCTCATCCGTTTCCAGAATCCGAATTTTTCCGAAGACAATGACGCTTCTGTAGTACGATGTATATTCCTGCGGCACGACCTGGTCTTGATCGATCACGCAAAAAGACGCCTTGGAATTTCGGCGGACGGCATCGAGCTTATGCCCGCTTTGCGCGCAGTGAAAATACAGCCGCGCGCCGTCGTATCCATAGCTGAGCGGAACGGCATAGGGGTAATCGCCGTCTCCTGAGAGCGCAAGAACGCCGGAAGTACCGCGGTTCAGAATTGCGGCGCATTCCTCCGGAGGCAGCGCTTGTTTTTTTCTTCGCATTTCACGAAACATCGTACAGCCTTCCTTTTGCGCTTGCCCGTCAGGCGGCGGGCAAAGCAGATTTAAGACCGCATCATTGTAGCGGATCGGCGCCCTCCTGTCAAGGGAGAGCAAACCAGGCCTTCATCGTGTCCAGAACCTGCACCAGTTCCTCTTCTTTTATGACGTAAGGAACCATCGCATACAGATATTTTAAAAACGGCCTGCTGAATACGCCTCTTTCAAAGGCAAACTGCTGATACCCCTTGAGCGCGGACGGATCGTGGACCTCTATGCAGACGCAGGCTCCCATAATCCGGATTTCCTTCACCCGCGGATCGGAAAAGCCATCCATTTCCCGCCGTGTAATTTCCTCAATTTTCCGGATCTTAGACATGTAATCGTGCCGTTCGAAAAGCTCGATGGATTTCAGCGCCGCGCTGCAGGCAAGCGCGTTTCCCATAAAAGTCGGCCCATGCATCAGAGCATGCTCCGGATTGTCATCATAAAAGCCATCGTAAACCCGTTTGTTTGCTACCGTCACCGCATGGCCGATGTATCCTCCCGTCAGCGCTTTCCCCAGAACCAGGATATCCGGCTGTACCAGATCCGCCACAAACCGGTTTCCCGTACGGCCGAAGCCCGTTGCAACCTCGTCAAAGATGAGCAGCACGCCGTATTGATCGCAAAGCTCCCGCGCACGTTTCAGGAAAGAGATATCGTACATCCGCATTCCTCCTGCGCACTGGAGCAGCGGCTCCGCAAGAAAACAGTTCAGTCGGTCATGATATTGTAAAAACGCCGCCTCCAGCGCGTTTCTTTCGGTTGGGATATGAACGACAGACCGGCTCGGTCCATAGGCTTTCAGAATAAAATGATAATCCTCGTCGTCTCCGGCTTCCATCGTTTTGAATGTGTCCCCGTGATACGCATGTTCCAGAGCAAGGACCATGGTGCGCTGTGATTCGCCGCGATTTAAGTAAAATTGCAGCGCCATTTTCAGCGCGACCTCCACCGCAACGCTTCCCGAATCAGAAAAAAAGCAGTAATCTAAATCTCCCGGAAGCCAGCCTTGCAATCGATCGGAAAGCCGCTGTACAGGTTCATGTGTCAGCCCACCGAGCATTACGTGTGAGAAGCGCTCGGCCTGGTCGCAAATTGCTTTGTTCAGCTCCGGATGCTTGTACCCGTGAATCACGCTCCACCAGGAGGATACGGAATCGATCAGCTTTTGAGAGGCCGTATATAAATAAACGCCCTCCGCGTCGATGACTTGATATGGCTTTTTCATCGTCTTCATCTGTTCATACGGATACCAGATCATTCTTCAGCGCCTCCGTTTCTTCGTAAAGTGCTTTCAATTGTTCGGCCGGGATTTCCAGCTCCGCTGCGCCGTCCCGGACGCAGGCCACGACACGGACTCCTGCGGCAGCTTCGCACTGTTTCAGATTATCCTCATGCAGCCGATTTCCCGGCTGAAACCGGTTTAGAATGATTCCTTTTAACGGAATGCCTCTTGCTTTCATATAAAACGCTGTCAATCCGACGTCGTTGATCGTTCCGAGTCCGGCTCCGGCAACGAGAAGGCAGCTAAGCCCGCAGGCCTTGATCACGTCCGCAAGCAGAAGCATTCTGCCTTCGACATAGCAAATCGGGCAAAGAATGCCGCCGGAGCCTTCCATGGTCACATATTCATACCTCCGGCAAAGCGCATGAAAATTTTCCAGCACGCGCTCCATACGAACGGGATTTCCCTCAAGGCGGGCCGCCAGATGCGGCGCGGCCGCATACTCGTAAACATAGGGGCACATTTCTTCCAGCGGCTGTTCGATTCCGGAAATCTCCTTGACGTACACGGCATCGCCGGGGACCGGTTTTCCGTCTGTGCCGGGCCGGTTTCCGCTCATGGCGGCTTTATAGTATGCGGCGCATGCCCCGCTCTGCTTCAGCTTTTTCAGAATCAGACCGGTAACAAAGGTTTTTCCGACGTCTGTGCCGGTGCCGGCGATAAACAAATTTCTACTCATCGTCCCGCCTCACCTTATATCCGAGCTCCTTTAACATCTGCAGGTCCCTTTCGACCGTGATGCCGGAGGTCGTCAGCATATCCCCCGAAATGGCGGCGTTTGCCCCGGACAGGAAGCAGCTCCTCCCTTTATCCGGCAATTGTCCTCTCCCGCCCGCAAGGCGGATGGAGGCGTCGGGAAGAAGGAAACGGTACACCGCAGTAATCCGGCATAAAGCCTCCGCATTCAGCCTTTGGTTCCGTGCCAGCGGAGTGCCCGGGATCGGATTCAGCACATTCAGCGGAACGCTTTTCACCCCAAGCTCACGTAATGTCAGCGCCAGATCGATTCTGTCCTCCGGCGTCTCTCCAAGTCCCATGATTCCTCCGCTGCATACGGACAGCCCCGCGGCCTGCGCCGCACGCACGGCATTGATTTTGTCGTCAAACGTGTGTGTCGTACAAATATTCGGGAAATAGCGGCGGGAGGTTTCGAGATTGTTATGAACTCTTGAGACGCCGGCTTCCTTCAGCTTTCTGTACTGCGCTTCGGAAAGCAGCCCGAACGAAATGCAGACGCCGAGCCTTGTCTGCGCTCTGATTTGGCGGACGGCCTCGCACATTCTGTCCACCTCCCGGTCCGGCAGGCGCTTTCCGGATGTAACAATCGAATAACGCAGCACGCCCCGCGCGTCATTCGCCCTGGCCTGTACGGTAAGCGCTTCCGCAGAAAGCAGCGGATATTCCGGCGCAGCCGTATGATGGCGGGCAGACTGCGCGCAGAAACGGCAGTCTTCAGAGCATCTGCCGCTTTTTCCGTTCACGATCGTACAGAGATCAAACCCATCAGAGCAGAATGTTCTCCGAATTTCATCGGCCTGCCGGCATAATTCCGGAAGCGGCTGTTCCTGCAGGCGGATCGCGTCCTGCCTTGTAATTTGTTCTCCCGCGTAAATTTTTTCCTTTAACAGCGTAATAAAACCCAACTCCGCATCACATCCTTATCTTCTTGAACAGGGGAATGAGCCGTTTCCCCAGAACGGCTCCCACGCCGCACAATACGATATCGCCGGGGACCGTCAGAAGAAAGCTGTAGAGAAAAAGCGCCCGCAGGCCGATCGGCGTTTCAAGATAAAAATTGCTGATGAGATAGCAGTAAACCATTCCGAACAGATATACGATTCCGAGGCCAAGGAAATTTGCCGCAAGCAGACGCCGGTATCCCGGGTTTTCCGTCCGGTTCGCGATGCTCCCCGTAGCAAAGGCGCCGACGGCAAACCCGATCATATAGCCGAAGCTCGGTTGAAGAATGTAGCCGATGCCGCCTCCCGACGCAAAAATCGGAAGCCCGGCCAAACCCAGGACAATATAAACGCAGACGGCAAGCAGGCCGTATTTGCCGCCGAGCAGAAGCCCCGCCAGCATGGTGAAAAGGTACTGGAGCGTAAACGGCACGACCGGCCCCGGGATTCTGATCCATGCGCCCGCCGCAATCAGCGCCACAAACATGGCGCATAAAATCATTTTAGTTGTTTTATTATTTTTCAAACCGATTCTCCTGTTTCTGTAAGCCTGATGCTGATTTCACCGGAAGACAGACAGTCCGTTTTGCCGTCCTCATATTTTACGATGAGCCGGCACTCCTCATCGACATCCAGCGCCGTCGCCCTTCTGAAGCCGCCGTGAGAATGCACCTGTATTTCTTTGCCGATCGCCAGGCTGCGCCTTCGGTATTCGCCTGCATAGCCCACGTTTTCCGGATCGGAATAATATGACATAAAACGATTTAAAAATTCAGCGGCCAGATGATTTTTCCCGTCGCTCCGCGCTTCGGGAAGCACGGCCCCGGCAATCCGCTTCAGCTCCTCCGGGAAGCCGTCCTCGGGCGGATATACGTTGATTCCGATCCCCAGCACCACGTAATCCAGAAAATCGTTTTCCAGTCCGAGTGAGGCCTCCGTAAGAATGCCGCCGACCTTTCTTCCGTTCAGATAAAGGTCGTTTACCCATTTAATCTGCGCTTTCTCTCCCGTTATCGCTTCGATGGCCTCACACCCGGCAACGGCGGCCATTGTAGTAAGCTTCACCGCCCGCTGCGAGGAACCGTGAGCCGGTCGGAGAATCAGGCTCATGTAAATTCCCGTTTCGGCGGGGGAAAAGAAAATGCGTCCGAATCTTCCTTTTCCGTTCGTCTGACAGTTTGCGATTACGGTATCCCCTTCTTTTGCTCCGGCAGCCGCTCTCTCGCGGGCAATCGCATTTGTGGAGCCTGCCGTCTGTAAGACGGTCAGCTTCACGCCCGCACAGGCCGGTTCAAGATATTTCCGGATTCCCTGCGCGGAGAGAATATCTGTCTGCGAGGAAAGACTGTAGCCTTTATTCGGAACGGCGTCGATCTCGTAGCCCTCACTGCGCAGGCTTTGCACTGCCTTCCATACCGCCGCTCTGGACACGGAAAGCGCAGCGGCAATCTCTTCGCCCGAAAAATAAGTTCCTTTATTCTTTTCAAAGAGCGCGAGCAAATGTTCCTTCGTCTTCACACGGTTCACCTCCTGATCGAAACCATCATAGCACGAGAAGCCTCTATTGTAAACCTTTATTTTAAAAAGGTTTACAATAGAGGCTTCAGGACTTCGCGATTTGCTTGCAAAAACGGCGCGCCGTCGGATACGCCCTTCTCCGGCACGCAAAAGCTCCTTTGCATGGGAAGTATTTTGTTCGCAGGCAGCGTCAAGCTTCTTTTATTTTTATTTGCTTTTTATTCATTATTAAGATATACTTCAGTCAGTAACGCGCGAAAGGAATTCAATAAATGAAAAAATGTCTAATTTGTATTGCGCTTTTGCTGTGCGCTTTTCATCTGCCGGTATCTGCCGAGGGATTGAGGGAAAATGAAATCAT
>ENA-UOIY01001215-UOIY01001215.1-human-gut-metagenome-genome-assembly--contig:-P114-NODE-1215-length-29900-cov-15.959960_pt1 | contig 29900 bp, 26 predicted proteins | sample MGYA00242335_ERZ723882 | MGnify/ENA metagenome assembly ERZ723882
AATAAAACAGTAATATTTAGCTGATGAAAGTAGCAGTTGTAAAATACAATGCCGGGAATATCCGTTCTGTGGACTATGCTCTGAAGCGGTTGGGAGTAGAAGCGGTGATTACTGCCGATAAAGAAATACTTCAATCTGCCGATAAAGTGATTTTTCCCGGAGTGGGAGAGGCGGGAACTACCATGAATCACCTGAAAGCAACAGGGCTCGACGAACTGATCAAGAACCTGCGTCAGCCTGTGTTCGGAATTTGTCTCGGTATGCAGTTAATGTGCCGACACTCCGAAGAAGGTGAGGTGGACTGCCTGAATATCTTTGATGTAGACGTGAAGCGTTTTGTTCCGCAGAAGCATGAAGATAAAGTGCCGCATATGGGCTGGAATACGATTGGTAAGACAAACAGTAAATTGTTCGAAGGATTCACCGAAGAAGAGTTTGTCTACTTTGTACACAGTTTCTATGTGCCGGTTTGTGACTTCACTGCTGCCGAAACCGATTATATCCATCCGTTCAGCGCGGCATTGCATAAAGATAACTTTTATGCCACCCAGTTCCATCCGGAGAAAAGCGGGAAGACAGGTGAAAGGATTCTGAGGAACTTTCTGGATCTCTAATAAACGTTGCAACAGTTTATAATAAACTCCACCATAGTTTATAATAAACTCGGTCATCGTTTATAATAAACTATTTCCGGCTTTTCGGAGAAGAAGAAAAGGACAGGCATAAGAAGATGGAGTGAACAGCTAAAATAGTAAATCGTAAATGATCAAATTGTATATAAACAGATGATAGAAATTATTCCAGCCATTGATATTATTGACGGGAAATGTGTACGCCTTTCTCAGGGAGATTACGATAGTAAGAAGGTATATAACGAAAATCCGGTGGAAGTAGCCAGGGAGTTTGAAGCGAACGGGGTTCGCAGGCTTCATGTGGTAGATTTGGACGGAGCCGCTTCTCATCACGTAGTCAACCATCGGGTATTGGAGCAGATTGCTACGCGTACCTCTTTAATAGTAGATTTCGGTGGTGGAGTAAAGAGTGACGAAGATTTGAAAATAGCTTTCGAAAGCGGTGCTCAGATGGTGACAGGTGGAAGCGTTGCCGTGAAAGATCCGGAGCTGTTCTGTCATTGGCTGGAAGTATATGGCAGTGAGAAAATAATCCTCGGAGCAGACGTCAAGGAACATAAGATTGCCGTAAACGGCTGGAAAGACGAAAGCGCCTGCGAGCTTTTCCCATTTCTCGAAGACTATATAAATAAAGGTATTCAGAAAGTCATTTGCACTGATATTAGTTGTGATGGAATGCTGAAAGGTCCTTCTATCGATTTGTATAAAGAAATGCTGGAGAAGTTTCCGAATCTCTACCTGATGGCCAGCGGCGGAGTGAGCAACGTGGATGACATAATCGCCTTGAATGAAGCCGGAGTTCCCGGAGTCATCTTCGGTAAAGCATTGTACGAAGGGCATATAACATTGAAAGATTTGCGTATATTTTTATAATCAGGAGTGCTAAAATGAAATGGAGCACCCTGTTATAATGAAAAATAAAGAAGCAGGTTCTCGTATTAGTAGAATCTAAATAAATTGTCAAATAGTAAATAAGATAGAATTGTGTTAGCAAAAAGAATCATACCCTGTCTGGATATAAAAGACGGACAGACCGTAAAAGGAACGAACTTTGTCAATTTGCGCCAGGCCGGTGATCCGGTAGAACTGGGGCGGGCTTACAGCGAACAAGGAGCAGATGAACTTGTTTTTCTGGATATTACTGCAAGTCATGAAGGACGTAAGACTTTCACGGAACTGGTAAAGCGGATTGCTGCCAATATCAATATCCCGTTTACCGTGGGCGGTGGCATCAATGAATTGAGCGATGTAGATCGCCTGCTGAATGCCGGAGCGGATAAGATCTCAATCAATTCTTCCGCCATTCGCAACCCTCAGCTGATTGATGACATTGCCAAGAACTTCGGTTCTCAGGTTTGCGTTCTGGCAGTAGATGCCAAGCAAACAGAAAACGGATGGAAGTGTTATCTGAACGGCGGGCGTATCGAAACCGATAAAGAATTGCTGGCATGGACCAAAGAGGCGCAGGAGCGTGGAGCAGGCGAAATCCTGTTTACGAGCATGAACCATGATGGGGTGAAGACCGGTTATGCGAACGAGGCGCTTGCTTCCTTGGCCGATCAACTCTCTATTCCCGTGATCGCTTCGGGCGGGGCGGGGCTGAAAGAACACTTCCGTGATGCTTTTTTAGTAGGAAAAGCAGATGCGGCATTGGCAGCCAGCGTTTTTCATTTCGGAGAAATTAAAATTCCCGAATTAAAATCGTATCTTTGCGGCGAAGGAATAACCATCAGAGGGTGAGGCGGCATGGGCTCACACAAACGGTATAGTAAATTGAAATAGTAATTAGAACTTAATATAAGATGGAATTGGATTTCGATAAGATGAACGGACTTGTTCCGGCTATCATACAGGACAACGAGACACGCAAAGTCTTGATGCTGGGCTTTATGAACAAGGAAGCCTATGATAAAACGGTGGAAACCGGAAAAGTAACTTTCTTCAGCCGTACCAAAAATCGTCTTTGGACGAAAGGAGAAGAAAGCGGCAACTTCCTTCATGTGGTATCTATCAAAGCGGATTGTGACAACGATACCCTGTTGATCCAGGCAGATCCGGCAGGTCCTGTTTGTCATACAGGCACAGATACTTGCTGGGGTGAGAAAAACGAAGAACCGGTTATGTTCCTGAAAGCATTGCAGGATTTCATTGACAAACGTCACGAAGAAATGCCCGAAGGTTCTTATACCACCAGCCTGTTCGAATCCGGAATCAACAAGATCGCTCAGAAAGTAGGTGAGGAAGCTGTCGAAACAGTGATCGAAGCTACGAATGGAACAAACGAACGTCTGATCTATGAAGGAGCCGACCTGATTTACCACATGATTGTATTATTAACTTCAAAAGGCTATCGGATCGAAGACCTTGCACGCGAATTGCAGGAAAGACATAGCAGTACATGGAAGAAGCATTAATTCAATATAAAAACGTAGAAATCCATCAACAGGAACTCTGTGTACTGAGCGATGTCAATCTGGAATTGCACAAAGGAGAGTTCGTCTATCTGATTGGGAAGGTAGGTTCGGGGAAAACGAGCCTGCTCAAAACCTTTTACGGCGAACTGGACGTAATCGACGGCGAAGCGGAAGTGCTGGGCTATAATATGCGTTCAATCAAACGCAAGCATATCCCTCAGTTGAGAAGAAAGCTGGGAATTGTGTTTCAGGACTTTCAGCTGCTGACGGACCGTACCGTTTACAACAATCTGGAATTTGTGCTTCGTGCCACCGGCTGGAAGAACAAACGGGAAATTCAGGAAAGAATAGAGGAAGTGCTCGACCTCGTGGGAATGTCCAACAAAGGCTATAAACTCCCCAACGAACTTTCCGGCGGCGAACAGCAACGTATCGTGATCGCACGTGCCGTGCTCAATTCTCCGGCTATTATCCTGGCAGACGAGCCGACCGGAAATCTGGATGTGGAAACAGGCAAGTCCATCGTTGAATTGCTGCACAACATCTGCGAATCCGGTTCGTCGGTAGTGATGACAACGCACAATCTGCAATTGCTGAAAGAATATCCCGGCAGTGTATACCGCTGTTCCGAACATCGCATAACGGATGTGACGGACGAGTATATGCCCAGACAGAGAACAATAGAAATAGATTTAAATATAGATAACTAAAACAGTAACGAAAATGAAAGTTTTAAAGTTTGGAGGAACTTCCGTAGGTTCTGCTCAGCGCATGAAGGAAGTAGCCAAATTGATTACCGATGGTGAACAGAAGATTGTTGTCCTTTCAGCTATGTCAGGTACGACAAACACATTGGTGGAAATTTCGGACTATCTGTATAAGAAGAATCCGGAGGGTGCCAACGAGATTATCAATAAGCTGGAATCAAAATATAAACAGCACGTTGATGAGCTTTTTGCAACTCAGGAATATAAACAGAAAGGTCTGGAAGTCATCAAGTCTCACTTCGACTACATCCGCTCCTATACTAAAGACCTTTTCACTTTGTTCGAAGAGAAAGTGGTTTTGGCACAGGGAGAGCTTATTTCTACGGCTATGGTCAACTTCTACCTGCAGGAATGCGGTGTGAAGTCCGTATTGCTTCCGGCTTTGGAATTCATGCGTACTGACAAGAACGCGGAACCGGACCCTGTATATATTAAGGATAAACTGCAGACACAGCTGGAACTGTATCCGGATATGGAGATTTACATCACACAAGGTTTCATCTGCCGCAATGCTTACGGCGAGATAGACAATCTGCAGCGTGGTGGTAGCGATTACACCGCATCCCTGATCGGTGCTGCCGTAAAGGCTTCCGAAATCCAGATATGGACAGACATCGACGGTATGCACAACAACGACCCGCGCATTGTGGACAAGACAGCGCCGGTTCGTCAGCTGCATTTCGAAGAAGCAGCCGAGTTGGCTTACTTCGGTGCAAAAATCCTGCACCCGACTTGCATCCAGCCTGCTAAATATGCCAATATACCTGTACGTCTGCTGAATACAATGGACCCGGATGCTCCCGGAACATTGATTTCTAATGACACGGAGAAAGGTAAGATTAAAGCCGTAGCTGCTAAAAACAATATTACAGCTATCAAGATCAAGTCAAGCCGTATGTTGCTTGCTCATGGTTTCCTGCGTAAAGTATTCGAAATCTTTGAAAGCTATCAGACTTCTATCGACATGATCTGTACTTCAGAGGTCGGTGTATCTGTTACAATAGACAACACCAAGCATCTGAACGAGATTCTGGACGACCTGAAAAAATACGGTACTGTCACTGTTGACAAGGATATGTGTATTATCTGCGTAGTAGGTGACTTGGAATGGGAGAATGTAGGTTTCGAAGCTAAAGCGCTTGATGCGATGCGGGACATACCTGTGCGAATGATTTCCTTCGGAGGAAGCAACTACAACATTTCCTTCCTTATCAGGGATTGCGATAAGAAGACAGCGTTGCAGTCGCTGAGCGATATGCTTTTCAACAACAAATAATTCCACAAATAATACGAGCGCTTTTACCGATACTGATAAAAGCGCTCTTTTTAACTAACTAAACAAGTTTCTTGAATTATGAAAGGAATATTTCCAATCGATAAGTTCCGTACTTTGCAGACACCTTTTTATTATTATGATACGAAAGTGCTGCGTGATACATTGTCGGCTATTAACCAAGAGGTTGCCAAATATCCTAGCTATTCCGTACATTATGCCGTGAAGGCGAATGCCAATCCGAAGGTACTTACCATTATCCGTGAAAGCGGGATGGGAGCAGACTGCGTGAGCGGCGGAGAAATCCGTGCCGCTGTCCGTGCCGGATTCCCTGCCAATAAAATCGTTTTTGCCGGAGTCGGGAAAGCGGATTGGGAGATCAACCTCGGACTGGAATATGGCATCTTCTGTTTCAATGTAGAGTCTATCCCCGAACTGGAAGTCATCAACGAACTGGCTGCCGCTCAAAATAAGATCGCTAATGTCGCTTTCCGTATCAATCCGGATGTCGGGGCGCATACGCACGCCAATATCACCACCGGTCTGGCTGAAAACAAATTCGGTATCAGTATGCAGGACATGGACAGGGTGATTGATGTGGCTTTGGAAATGAAGAATGTAAAATTCATCGGTCTGCACTTCCATATCGGTTCGCAGATATTGGATATGGGTGATTTTATCGCTCTCTGTAACCGGGTGAATGAATTGCAGGACAAGCTCGAAGCCCGCCGCATCCTGGTAGAACATATCAATGTAGGTGGTGGTCTGGGCATTGACTACGGCCATCCGAACCGCCAGTCCGTTCCGGACTTCAAAAGCTACTTTGCTACCTATGCCGGACAGCTGAAACTGCGTCCTTATCAGACATTGCACTTCGAACTGGGACGTGCGGTGGTAGGACAGTGCGGCTCTCTGATATCGAAAGTGCTGTATGTAAAGCAGGGAACGAAGAAGAAATTTGCCATCCTCGATGCAGGTATGACAGACCTGATTCGTCCGGCTTTGTATCAGGCTTACCACAAGATGGAAAACATTACTTCGGAAGAACCCGTAGAGGCTTATGACGTAGTAGGTCCGATCTGTGAATCATCAGACGTTTTCGGTAAAGCGATTGACCTGAACAAAGTGAAGCGGGGGGACCTGATTGCACTTCGTTCCGCAGGTGCCTACGGTGAGATTATGGCATCCGGATACAACTGCCGTGAACTGCCGAAAGGATACACTTCGGACGAGCTGGTGTAAATAAAATGTGAATGTAGTTTAAAAATGCAGGGAGCTTGGAACAATTTTAACTGAAGTCTTGTTATTTTTGTAATGAGTTCAAAAGAAAACTACATTAACAACTTAATAAAAATATACGATTATGATTTCAGAAAAATTACAGAAAGCAATCAATGAGCAGATCACTGCTGAAATGTGGTCTTCTAACCTGTATCTGGCAATGTCTTTCTACTTTGAGAAAGAAGGTTTCAGTGGCTTTGCACATTGGATGAAGAAACAATCTCAGGAAGAAATGGGACATGCTTATGCAATGGCCGATTATATCATCAAACGTGGCGGAACTGCTACAGTTGACAAGATTGATGTGGTTCCCAATGGCTGGGGTACTCCGCTGGAAGTGTTTGAACACGTTTACAAACACGAATGCCATGTATCTGCATTGGTAGACAAGCTGGTAGATGTGGCTGCTGCTGAAAAAGATAAAGCTACTCAGGATTTCCTGTGGGGATTTGTCCGCGAACAGGTAGAAGAAGAAGCTACTGCACAGGGAATTGTAGATAAGATCAAGAAAGCCGGTGATACAGGTATTTTCTTTGTTGATTCACAACTGGGACAACGCTGATAATGATCTGAAAAATAGAAAATTATATAAGAGAAGCTGTTTGGGTTTATATTCAGACAGCTTCTTTTTTTTAACTTACTTTGCTCATATCTGAAAATCTGTTATCTTTGCCCCACTGCAATGAATGGTTCGGAGCACAAGGAGCCATTCATCTGCTATAGTCTTATTTGGAGTATATGAACAGACTTTTATGGCTCCTGATGATGTTTAGCTGTTTTGCAGCAACATCTTTTGGACAAGCAACTACTTCCTCGATGAGCGGAAGGGTTGAAGACGAACAAAACGAACCGTTGCCGGGAACTACTGTTATTGCAATACATGAACCTTCCGGAACACGTTATGGTACAGTGACTAATATGCAGGGAACTTACCATTTGGAAGGTATGCGCACCGGAGGCCCATACCGGGTTGAATTCTCCTATGTAGGTTATCGAACCGCTATTTTTGCTAATATCACTCTGAAGCTGGCGGAAACCTATATTTGTGATGCCAGACTGAAAGAATCTGCCGAACTGGATGAAGTAGTCGTTTTAGGCACAGCTTCTAAATTTGCCGGTGAAAAGACCGGAGCCTCTACCCATATCACATCAAAGGATATTTCTCGTTTTCCTAATATCTCCCGTAGTCTGACAGCTATCACCAAGATGTCCCCTTATGCAACCAGAACCGGTTTCGGAGGTCGTGACCAACGCATGAACAACTATACGATTGACGGAGCCAACTTCAATTATAGTATGGGGCTGGACGGAGCTGTTTTGCCCGGAGGAGGAAATCCGATATCGATTGATGCGCTGGAAGAAGTGCAAGTCAGTATCGCACCGTTTGATGTGCGTCAGAGTAACTTTGTCGGAGGTTCTGTAAATGCAGTGACCAAAAGCGGAACGAATCAGTTTCGTGGCTCTGCCTATATGTATACTAAAAATGAATTTCTGCGTGGCAACGACGTAGACGGTTACAATTTGGGTGAGCGGGAGGAGGAACGCCGTAACGTGTATGGTTTCACCTTTGGCGGACCGATTCTCAAAAACAAGCTGTTCTTCTTTGTGAACGGAGAATATGAAAACAGTCCGCAACCGATTCATAAATGGAAACTGTCAACTGACGGTCAGGAAGACGTACAGAGTCTGGTTTCCCGTGTGACGGCTGAAGATATGAGCCGTTTTTCGCAGGATTTGAAGAGCATGTATGGGTATGATACCGGTTCGTGGACAAACTTTGCGGGATGTACGGATGTATATCGTGCAATGGCGCGCCTCGACTGGAATATCTCGGACAGCCACCGGCTGATGCTTCGCTACAACTATACCGGACAGGAAAAAGATAATACGCTGGTAGGAGCGGCATTGAACATAAATGGAGCTCCGGTCAGTCGTTATTCCATGAGTTTCCGTAACTCGACTTGGAAACAGTTGGATAATGTAAGTTCTTTGACAGCCGAGCTGAACAGCCGCTTCAATGCGAAGATTACTAATCAGCTTTTGGCCAGTTTTACTTTCAATGATGGAAACAAGAGAGAATGTAACGGTGATTTCCCTACTGTCGACATTATGAAGCCGGATGAAACGGGAACAAACCGTGCATTTATGAATGCCGGATACGAGCAGCATGCATGGAAAAATGGCATCAAGGAAAGGGTATGGAGTATTACAAACAATCTTTCCATGCATTGGGGAAATCATAACCTGACACTGGGAGCCAGCTTTGAGTCGCAGAATGTATCGAATTGTTATATGCGCTATGGAGCAGGTTATTACCGCTACAATAGTTACGAAGATTTTGTAAACAAGGAGGCTCCTGTTGCTTTTGCCCTCTGTTATTCTCTGACAGGAGAGGACGAGGCGCTAGCTTCCGTGCATTATGACCAGTTTTCGCTGTACGCGCAAGACCAGTATAATGTCAATGAACGGCTGAAACTCCTTTACGGCATTCGCATGGATATCCCTTTGTATGTCAATCGACGGTATGAGAATCCCTCCATCGCCTCATATGAATTTAACGGTATGAAGCTGAGCACCGCTTACTGGCCTAAAGCCACTCCGCTGTTCTCGCCGCGTATCGGCTTCAATTATGACCTGTCGGGCGATCAGAGTCTGAAACTTCGCGGAGGAACAGGCATCTTTACCGGACGTTTCCCGTTGATATTCCTGTCGAAGATGCAGGAAGGAAGCGGTATGCTGAAAACAACAGTTTCCGTTCTGCAGAACACGAAAGACCCTCGTGATAAAGAATTGCTGGCGGCATTGGCAGGCGGTATCCGTAATCCTCAGCAGATATTGTCGGAGATTGCCCCTCAATTTCCGGATTGTTTCCCGATGGAGCCGGGAGCCGTCAATGAAATCATCACTATCGACCGTAAGTTTAAGACGCCACAGGTCTGGACGAGTTCGTTAGCGCTGGATTATCGTCTGCCGCTGCCTTTCCGGTCCGATGTGACTCTGGAAGCCATGTATATAAAGGATATCAATGCTATATTGCAGCAAAATGTAAATATGATTCCTTTGGATGATCCTAAAATGACACGCTTCTCCGGTGCCGATGATCGCTATATCTATCCGGGAAACAAAGACAATCGTATCAATGAAGAGGTGACACGTGCGATGTTGATGACCAATACAAGCAAAGGATACAGCTATACACTGAATGCCACCTTGCATACGGAACCGGTAAGGAATCTGGATCTGATGGCGTCCTACACCTATACCCGTTCGCGTACTCTGTCGAATAACGCGAGCAACCAGATAGAGAATGCATGGCAGCAGGAGCCTTCCGTGCAAGGGGCTAACTATCTGGTGATGCACAATGCCTCTTATCTGGATTCACCTCACCGTGTCATTGCATCTGCATCTTATACTATCGAATATGCCAAGAACTTTGCCACAAGCATTTCCCTGTTTTATACCGGACAGCATAACGGCTCTTATACCTATCTGATCGACGGAGACATGAATAATGACGGCTTTCAGTACGACCTGATGTATGTACCCGCTACCCGTAATGAACTGAACTTTACGGACCTGAAGAAAGCTGATGGGAGCATTTTGTTCTCCGCTTCCGAACAGAGAGAGGCTTTCTGGGCTTTTGTAGAGCAGGACCCGTATTTAAGAAAACGCAAGGGGAAATATGCAGAGACCAATGGAGCATTCCAGCCTTGGTATCATCGCTTCGACCTGCGTCTTGTGCAGGATATTAAGGTAAAGGCGGGAAAGACGACGAACACTCTTCAGCTGAGTATGGATATCATGAATATAGGAAACCTGCTGAACAGTAGCTGGGGAACGGCAAAGGCGGCTGTGACAAACAAACCTTTGCAATATAAGGGAGTGAATGAGCAGAACGAACCCGTATATGTAATGAATGTTCTGACAGAAGACGGGACGACACTATTGCCTTACCGCAGTTTTGCTCCGAGCCGTATTTCCACTAACTGCTGGCAGTTGCAATTCGGTATTCGCTATATCTTTAACTAAAAGGATAATTTTTGAATGAACAATAGAAAAAGAAAAATAATCTTCCTCTTCCCTTTGCTGATCTATTTCATGTCAGCACTGACCGGTTGTACCTCTTCTCAAGAGCGGCGTATATTAGTCGTTCATTCTTATGAAGAAACGTATGCAGCATACCCGGATTTTAATCATCTGATAGCAAAACAGTTCAGAAAAAAAGGGATTCGTGCGGATATCCGGACACTCTATCTGGATTGCGAATCTTTCAGGGAAAATCCGGAACTGGAAAGGATGAAACATTTCCTTGATTCGGTATTGATAGACTGGCGTCCGGAAGTGATTCTGGTGAATGAAGATCAGGCAACTTATTCTCTTTTAAAGTGCGGTTCCCCTTTGGTAGATGAAGTACCGATTGTGTTTGCAGGCGTCAATTACCCGAATTGGGCATTGATCAGGCAACACCCAAATGTGACCGGCTTTCATGATAAGATTGATTATGGTGCAAATGTGGATATGGCTCGGAAACTTTTTGGAGACAAAGTCAATTTGTTTACTATTCTCGATTCTACTTATCTGGATATGCAGATAAGGGCAGATGCCGGAAAGCAGTTGAAGAACTATAAAGTTACGGGATTTATGGATTCTCCCAAACTTTCGTCTCAAGAGCATTTGCGTTTGGTAGAGGAAAAAGGATACATTCGCTTTCTTTCTATCCCTGTGCGCATTGCGAATGATCAGTCGGAAGCCCGTTTGATGTGGCTCCTGAATAAGAACTATCGCGGACAATGCTATATGCAGCTTAAACGGGATTTTACGACCATCAATATCGGGGCAATCTGCGTCAGTCCGAGTATGACGGTTATCAATGAGGCTTTCGGATATGGGGAGAAGTTGCTCGGAGGATATCTGACTTCACTGCCTGTTCAGGTAGAGGAGGAGGTGGAAGCTGCTGTACGCATACTGCACGGTACTTCTCCTGCGGATATACCGATCGTTGAGAGTAAGAAAGAATATCTGGTCGACTGGAATGTGATGAAGCAGCTGGGGATTAAAAAAGAAGGCATCCCGACTGATTATACCATCGTCAATATTCCTTTCAGCAAGCGGTATCCATATCTCTATGTGGCTTCCATTGTGACATCGAGCATACTATTGCTAACCATTGTCATTTGTCTGCTGTGGCTTTATCTTCGTGAGCAGAAAAGAAAGAAACAGGCACTTTATGCATTGGCCGATGAAAAAGAAACACTGGCTCTGGCCATTGAAGGAGGAACCACTTACGCCTGGAAATTGGAGGACAATCTCTTTGTTTTTGAGGATGCTTTCTGGCGGTCGCTTGGGATGTCTTCCCGTAAACTTCCTTTTACCGAGCTTGTCGACTTTGTGCATCCGGACCATTGGCCTGATGTCAAGCTAAGTTGGAAGCATTTGAAGGAAGCGAACAAGAAGATTCTTCAGATACGTTGTGATTTTAACGGAGGAGGATATCAGTGGTGGGAGTTTCGCTATACGACCAATCTGCTGGAGGGAGGATATAAAACAGCCGGTCTGTTGCTCAACATACAAGAGATGAAAGATCGGGAAGAAGAGTTGGACGCTGCCCGTCTGCTGGCAGAAAAGGCCGAACTCAAACAGTCTTTTCTGGCGAATATGAGTCATGAGATACGTACTCCGCTTAATTCTATCGTAGGTTTTTCCAATATTCTGACCAGCGATGAGGAGTTGACTTTGGACGATAAGCAGGAGTATATCGACACCATCAATAAAAACAGTGATTTGCTGCTCAAGCTGGTCAATGATATTCTGGAACTTTCCCGCATTGAATCCGGATATATGTCCTTCTGCTATAAGAAATGTATAGTGAAGGAACTGGTTGATGATGTCTATATGACTCACCAGGTACTGATAGCCCCCCGCCTGGATTTCCTGAAAGAAGAGGAAGATATACCTTTGGAGATTGATGTTGACAGGGAGCGTCTGATACAAGTACTTACCAACTTCCTGAATAATGCGACCAAGTTTACCGAAAGCGGGTTCATTAAAATAGGCTACTACTATGTGTCGGAAGAAGAAGCAGTGCATATCTATGTGGAAGACACCGGCAGAGGCATTCCCCGTGAAGAACAGCAAATGATTTTCAGCCGCTTCTATAAGCAGAATGAGTTCTCGCAGGGAGCCGGACTGGGATTGTCCATTTGTAAAGTGATTGTAGAAAAGCTGGGTGGAAAGATCACCCTCAAATCAGAAGCGGGCAAGGGAAGCTGTTTCACAGTTATTCTTCCTTGCCGGATCATATCATAAAGCAGAGTGTAAGGCAAAGCGTATAGAAAGGTATAACCTTTGAAAGCATAGCTCTCCGTAAATGGCAGAGCTATTTCTTTTTCCCTTTTTCCATCGTCCCCAGATAAATCTCCAGCGAACGTGTAGAAATCTGTATTTCACGAAAAGATACTCCTAAAGAAGCGATCAACAGCACCAAAGCCAGTCCGAACACATAAACCGATAACAACTGCAGTCCGATATAAATAAGAAACATACTGACTACACAGAAAAAGAGGCTTGCTATCCCCAGTCCCTGCATCGTGCGTGTCAGATTCAACCGTTTCCTCAAATTCTCGATTTGCGCTACCGTGATATCCGTAGGATTTTCCATATAGCGGTCCCGCAACTGTCGCACCAGCTGCGCATACGATAAAAAACGATTGGTATAAGCCAGCAGAATCAGCGAAACAGCCGAAAAAAGCAAAGCAGGAGTAGTGAGCGTAAGTTCTTCCATCTTGAAAAATAAGTAATAGGTAATAAATAATTAGGTAATAAGTAATAGGTAATAAGTAATATGCCATGCGGGTAAAGCTACCGGCAGCTACGATTATTACCTATTACCTATTACCTATTACTTATTACTTATTTCAGCACTCCCAATTCTTTGCCAACCTTAATGAAAGCAGCGATACATTTGTCGAGGTGTGCTTTCTCGTGTCCGGCAGAGATTTGTACACGGATACGTGCCTGTTCTTTCGGAACGACCGGATAATAGAATCCCGTCACATAAATGCCTTCTTCCTGCATGCGTGCGGCATAAATCTGAGACAGTTTGGCATCATACAACATAACGGCGCAGATGGCACTTTGTGTCGGTTTGATGTCAAATCCGGCAGCTGTCATTTGGTCACGGAAATAGTTTACATTCTCTACCAGCTTGTCATGCAGCGCATTGCTTTCTTTCAGCATCTTGAATACTTCGAGACTTGCACCGATGATACCCGGAGCCAACGAGTTGGAGAACAGATAAGGACGGCTGCGCTGACGCAGTAAGTCGATGATCTCCTTGCGGCCGGTGGTAAATCCTCCCAATGCGCCTCCGAAAGCCTTGCCCAGTGTTCCCGTATAGATGTCTACGCGTCCGTAAGTCTTGTACAGTTCGCTGACACCGTGGCCCGTAGCGCCAACCACACCTGCAGAGTGCGATTCATCCACCATTACGAGTGCATCATATTTCTCGGCCAGGTCACAGATTTGATCCATAGGTGCTACATTTCCGTCCATAGAGAATACGCCGTCGGTAACAACGATACGGAAACGTTGTGCCTGAGCTTCTTGCAAGCATCTTTCCAGATCCTTCATATCCGCGTTGGCATAGCGATAGCGTTTCGCTTTGCAAAGACGTACGCCGTCGATGATAGAAGCATGGTTCAGAGAGTCCGAGATGATGGCGTCTTCTTCGCTGAAAAGCGGTTCGAACACACCTCCGTTGGCATCGAAACAGGCTGCATACAGAATGGTGTCTTCTGTCTGGAAATAATCCGAGATAGCAGCTTCCAGTTCCTTATGTATATCTTGCGTTCCGCAGATGAAGCGGACAGATGACATACCAAATCCACGGCGCTCCATCATTTCTTGAGAAGCTTTAATCAGACGGGGGTGATTGGACAGTCCCAGATAGTTGTTGGCGCAGAAATTCAGCACTTCTTTTCCTTTTACAGTGATGGCAGCTTGCTGCGCACTTTCGATCAGTCGTTCTTCTTTGTAAAGTCCGGCTTCCTTAATTTCAGCCAGTGTCTGGCTGAGGTGTTCTTTCATTTTACCGTACATAATGTTTGAGTGATTAAGTTAATGGTGCAAAGGACACGATTTTTCTTGGAATAAACAATATCTTTTTGATTTAAATCTGAAAAAAAAGTGCTTACTTTGCGCACTATTTAGCTTAACACTTTTATTTAAAAGGAAAAATGAAACACATTTTGATTATTGGAGCCACCGGACAAATAGGATCCGAGTTGACGATGGAGTTACGCAGGCGTTATGGAAACACAAACGTAGTAGCAGGTTACATCCAGGGTGCAGAGCCCAAAGGAGAGTTAAAAGAGTCGGGACCGTCGGCAGTTGTCGATGTAACGAATGGTGAAATGATTGAATCGGTGGTGAAGGAATACCACATTGATACCATATATAATTTGGCTGCACTGCTATCGGTGGTGGCTGAGTCCAAGCCGAAGCTAGCCTGGAAAATTGGTATTGACGGACTGTGGAATGTTTTGGAAGTGGCGCGTGAGCAGGGATGTGCGGTATTTACCCCCAGTTCTATCGGATCGTTCGGTGCAAGCACGCCTCATACACAGACACCACAGGATACTATCCAGCGTCCCCGTACTATGTATGGAGTCACCAAGGTAACGACAGAGTTGCTGAGTGACTACTATTTTAACAAATACGGTGTTGACACACGTGCTGTCCGTTTCCCGGGCATCATTTCGAACGTGACCCCTCCGGGAGGAGGAACCACCGATTATGCTGTCGATATTTATTATTCGGCAGTAAGAGGAGAAAAATTTGTGTGCCCTATTAAAGAAGGCACTTTAATGGATATGATGTATATGCCGGACGCGCTGAACGCAGCAATCATGCTGATGGAAGCAGATCCGACCAAGCTGATACACCGCAACGCTTTCAATATCGCCTCTATGAGTTTCGACCCTGAGACGATTTTCCATGCCATCAAGAAGCATGTGCCCGCGTTCGAGATGATCTATGATGTAGATCCTTTGAAGCAGCGCATAGCCGACAGCTGGCCCGATAGTCTGGATGACACTTGCGCCCGCGAGGAGTGGGGGTGGAAGCCGGCTTACGATCTGGAAAGCATGACGGTGGATATGCTTGAAAAGCTAAGAGAGAAACTGAAAAAATGAAAAAACTAATTGCGGGGGTTCTGGTGCTTACTATCCTTGGTTCCTGTGGAAACAAGAAAACGAACATCGACCCCTTTGCATCTATCACTCAAGAGGTGGATTCTATCCGGCACAAAGCCGATTCGATCCATCAGGAGGAATTGCCGGAAGAGCCCAAACCGACAGAAGCGGACGAATCTTTCGACGATTTTATCTATAATTTTGCTTCCGATGATGCCTTGCAGCGTCAGCGTGTCAAGTTTCCGTTGCCCTATTACAAGGGAGATGAGAAAACCAATATCGAAGAACGCAACTGGAAGCATGATGACTTATTTACCAAACAGCATTATTATACGCTCCTGTTTGATAAAGAAGAAGACATGGATTTGGTGGGGGACACCTCACTGACCTCCGTTCAGGTGGAATGGATATTCGTGAAAACCCGAATGGTGAAAAAGTATTATTTTGAGCGTATCAAAGGGGCATGGATACTGGAGGCTATCAATCTGCGCCCTGTTGAGCGGAATGAAAATGAAGACTTTGTGGAGTTTTTCAGTCATTTTGCTGCCGACAGCCTTTTTCAAAGCCGGCGTGTGCAGGAGCCTCTGGCTTTTGTCACCTCAGATCCGGACGATGACTTCTCTATTCTGGAGACCTCTCTTGATTTGAACCAGTGGTTTGCTTTCAAGCCGGCATTGCCTACAGACCGCCTTTCGAATATCAATTACGGACAGCGGAATGATGATAACTCGCCGACAAAGATTCTCGCCTTGAAGGGAATCGGAAACGGCTTCTCTAATATTCTATATTTCAGGCGGAAAGCAGGCGAATGGCAACTGTATAAGTTTGAAGATACCAGTATTTAGCAACGAAAAAACGGAAGATATGTATTCTCTTTTATCACACAATACGTTCGGCATTGATGTCTATGCCGAACGGTTTCAGGAATATGCTTCGGTAGAAGAACTGAAGACATTGATAGCTCAAGGTGCCCTTACGACACCTTTTTTGCATATAGGCGGTGGAAGCAACCTGCTTTTTGTCAAAGACTATGAAGGGCTGGTCTTACATTCCCGCATCGAAGGGATCGAGGTGACGGAAGAGGATGAACGGAGTGTAGCCGTGCGGGTAGGAGCAGGCGTGGTCTGGGATGATTTTGTAGGATATTGTGTAGAGCATGGCTGGTATGGAACGGAAAATCTCTCCCTTATTCCCGGTGAAGTGGGAGCGAGTGCCGTGCAGAATATCGGTGCCTATGGTGTGGAAGTGAAAGACCTGATCACCTCTGTCGAAACAGTGAACATTCACGGTGAGGAGCGTGTTTATGCTGTAGATGAATGTGGCTATGCCTACCGCGACAGCATTTTCAAACGTCCGGAGAATAAATCCGTATTTGTGACCTATGTCTGCTTCCGGCTCAGCAAGGAAGAACGTTATACATTAGATTACGGCACCATCCGTCAGGAACTCGAGAAGTATCCCGAACTGACCTTGCCGGTACTCCGGAAAGTGATTATCGATATCCGTGAAAGCAAATTGCCCGACCCGAAAGTGATGGGAAATGCCGGCAGTTTCTTTATGAATCCCATCGTTCCGCGCGAAAAACTGGAAGCCTTGCAGCAGGAATTTCCCCGAATCCCCTTCTACGAACTGAATGACGGACGAGTGAAGATTCCGGCAGGATGGATGATTGATCAGTGTGGCTGGAAAGGAAAAGCATTAGGTCCGGCGGCAGTGCATGACAAGCAGGCCTTGGTGCTCGTCAATCGGGGCGGAGCGAAAGGCAGCGACATCCTTGCGCTTTCGGATGCGGTACGGGCTTCTGTTCGTGCGAAATTCGGCATAGACATTCATCCGGAAGTAAATTTGGTTGGGAAATGAAAGTAAGAATACTTGGAAGCGGAACATCGACGGGAGTTCCTCAGATTGGATGCACCTGTCCGGTCTGCACTTCTGCCGATCCGAAGGATAATCGTCTGCGTGCGTCTGCAATCGTTGAGACGGAAGATGCGCGGATACTTATAGACTGCGGACCCGATTTTCGGGCGCAGGTGTTACACCTTCCTTTTGAGAAGATAGACGGTGTGCTCATTACGCACGAACATTATGACCACGTGGGCGGGCTGGATGATTTGCGTCCGTTTTGCCGCTTCGGGGCGGTTCCTATCTATGCCGAAGAATATGTGGCACGCGCATTGCGTTTGCGGATGCCTTATTGTTTTGTCGATCACCGTTATCCCGGTGTTCCTGATATTCCCTTGCAGGAAATTGAGGTCGGGCACGCCTTTTCCATCCACCATATGGAAGTGGTGCCTTTGCGGGTGATGCACGGTCGGCTGCCGATTCTGGGCTACCGTATCGGCAGGCTGGGGTATATCACGGATATGCTCACCATGCCCGAAGAATCGTATGAACAATTAGAAGGGATAGATGTTCTGATAATGAATGCGCTTCGTATCGCTCCTCATCCCACCCACCAGAATCTGGAGGAGGCATTGAAGGCGGCAGAACGTATTCGGGCAAAGGAGACATACTTCATCCACATGAGTCATGATATGGGGCTGCACAAGAAGGTAGAGAAGGAGCTTCCTGAAAATATTCACCTTACATATGACGGAATGGAAATCATTTTCTGATTACTGGTGATTTTTTTAGCAAAAGTTTTGTTTTCTTTGTAGAAATTATTATTTTTGCCCCTAGCCGATAAACAGCAAATATTATGAAACTTCGTACGATAGTGAAAATAGCGATCACTTCTTCTGTTGTACTTTTGTGCTCAGGTTTTGCGTTGTACTCTTTTTTTAGGTTGTCGGCTGCCGAAGATCAGAAGGATTTTGATCTCTATACCTTGGTTCCGTCCTCTGTTTCAGCAGTGTTTGCGACGGAAGATGTAGCCGAATTTGTAATGGAAGTGGATGAGTTGACCTGTAGTCGGGATCACCAGTATCTTTATGTTTCCAAACTCTTTTCTTATCTGAAACAATATCTTTATTCTCTTCTCGAAGATGCTCCTCACGGTCTGAGCAGGCAAATGAATCAGATGCTGATCAGTTTTCATGAGCCGGACAATGATCGTAATCAGGTGCTTTACTGCCGGTTGGGGAATGGAGACCGTGCGCTGATCGACCGTTTTGTGCAGAAATATGTTTCGTCGGGCTATCCTCCGAAAACATTCGATTATAAGGGTGAAGATATCATTATTTATCCGATGGCGGACGGTGATTTTCTCGCCTGCTATCTGACGGAAGACTTTCTGGTGCTCAGTTGTCAGAAAAAGCTGATAGAGGAGGTGATAGATATCCGCAAAACCGGCAAGTCGCTGGCTACCGACCCTGTTTTTAAAGAAGTGCGGGCGCCGAAGAAAAGTCCGACTGTTGCTACCGTCTACACTCGTCTGGCAGGAATGATGGGATGGACGGAGTTTGATATGAAGCTAAAGGATGATTTCATTTATTTCTCCGGAGTCAGCCATTATGTAGATACTTGTTTTAACTTTATAAATGTAATCCGCCAGCAGGAATCTGTCAAAGGATTTCCGGGCGAAACACTGCCCTCCACTGCATTTTATTTCAGTAAACAGGGCATTACGGACTGGGCATCCCTGCTTTCCTATGGCGATACGCAGGAATATGCAACGGCAGGCAGAACGAGTGAAGTGCTGAATCGGGATCGGGAATTGTCACGTTATCTGGCAGAGAATACGGGGCAGGATTTGGTGGCTTGTCTTTTCCAGCGGGAAGACTCTCTGATGGGGCCTGCGGCTGTTTTAAGTCTCTCGGTGATGGATGTGGCTGAGGCGGAAAGGATGTTGCGCTCTTTGGTAAATACGGCTCCGGCAGAGGAAGGAACAGGCCGGAATTCACGTATAACTTTTTGTTATACTCCCTCTAAAGCATATCCTGTGTACAGGTTGCCTCAAACAACGTTGTTTACGCAACTAACCAGTTTTGTAGAGCCGTCCTTGCATGTTTTCGCTACATTTTATGGTGGGCGTTTGCTGCTTGCTCCCGATGAAGATAGTTTGTCACGATATATCCGCCAGCTGGATAATGGCGAAGTGCTTGACGGCGCTTTGGCTTATCGGGCGGGGACGGACGGATTGTCCGATTCGTATCATTTCATGTTGATGGCGGACTTTGGACACGTACTCGAACAGTCCGGACATCAGGTTCATTATGTGCCGGAATTCTTTCTCCGCAACTCCGAATTTTTCCGTAATTTCATTCTTTTTGCGCAGTTTACTTGTGCGGACGGGATGGTCTATCCCAACATTGTTTTGAAGTATAAATCCGAATAGAATTCGAAGAAAAAAAACTGGCGAAAAGTAGAGGGGAAAAATAGCTCTTAATTTGCAAAACTAAAAGCTCTGAAACGCCTTCTGGCAGGGCGCGAAAACCGAATGGAAACCAGTAGAGTAGAGAAGAGTATATAATTCTATTCTAAAGAAATAGAATTAATAAGAAAAAAGACAGAGAATTTTGCCGCCGCTGATTCACTTTTTATTCCATTCCGTAAGATGCCTTTGAGAGAATTCATGAAGGGGTGTCAAAAGAACTAAAGTGGGGGCTAAAAAATCGATTCTATCTTGAATGGGGGTGACTAAAAAAGTCGATTCTATCTCTATTCTCCTCCTTCAGGAAGGAGGAGTGGTCGAAGACCGAGGTGGTAGGAGAAATAATGTTTGTTCCTATTTCTTTGTAAATGATAGGATTATGTATTCACCTACCACCTCCCCCTACGGGTACTCCTCCTTCCTGAAGGAGGAGAGTTTAGTTACTATTGACTTTTGGCGCATCTTCATGGGGCCTTTTTGTCTCGCTGTCCAATCTCCTTCAGCTCGCTGCTCAATTCCTTTCGCCTCGCTGCTCAGTCCTTTTCAGCTCGCTGCTGAATCCGCATTAGCCCCGAGGTGAATTCACTTCAGCTCGGTGTCCGGTTACCGCAGGGGACAGTCATAAAAAAAAACTCCCGACAGAAATAGTTCCATCGGGAGTTTTTTATGCAGATTGTTTTTAATTCTTAGAACGGCAGGTCGTCTTTTGCGTCACCCATCGTGAAATCCGGGGTAGCAGACGGAGCCGGGGGAGGAACGGGGGCACCCGGAGCCATAGGAGCACCTGCGCCTACACGTTCAACTTTCCATGCACGGATACTGTTGAACCAGCGGTCGTTCCATTGACGGGCGTCAACGTCGAATGATACGGTCAGTTCTTCGCCCATCTGAATGTTGAACTGTTCGATTTTGTCGGCGCCAAATACGTCGAAACACATTTTGCGCGGATATTGGTCATGGTTTTCGATTACGAACTCTTGTGATTTCCACTCGTTGCCGCTAGTCTTTGAAACTCCACCTCTCGGAGGGAGGATAGCGATGATTTTTCCTGTAAATTCCATTGCGATTAATTTAAATTCTGCGGCGAAGTTACGACTTTTTAGGAATATCCCTCACACAAAGACTGTTTTTTCTTTTGTTTTATTGGGTTGCCCGAATCTTTTTTCGTAACTTTGTGCGTTAGAATATTTAAAACTTAAATACACGAAAATATATGAAATTTATCGTTTCAAGTACTGCTCTTTCCAGCCATTTACAGGCTATCAGTCGTGTAATTAACTCAAAGAATGCGCTGCCTATTCTCGATTGTTTTCTCTTCGAATTGGAAGACGGAACATTGTCTGTGACTGTTTCTGACAGTGAAACGACCATGGTGACAACCGTTGAGGTAAATGAAAGCGATACAAACGGGCGTTTTGCCGTAGTAGCGAAAACATTGCTTGATGCACTGAAAGAAATTCCGGAACAACCGTTGACATTTGACATCAACACGGACAATTATGAAATCACAGTGCAGTATCAGAACGGAAAGTATAGTCTGATGGGGCAGAATGCTGACGAATTTCCGCAGTCGGCTGTGTTGGGCGAAAGTGCCGTCCGCGTGGAAATGGAAGCTGGAGTGCTGCTGGGTGGCATCAACCGTTCGGTATTTGCAACTGCCGACGACGAGCTTCGTCCGGTAATGAACGGTATATATTTCGATATTACAACAGAAGACATCACTATGGTGGCATCGGATGGTCATAAGCTGGTACGTTGCAAAACGCTGGCTGCCAAAGGAAACGAACGTGCCGCGTTCATCCTTCCGAAGAAACCCGCTACATTGCTGAAAAACCTGCTTCCGAAAGAACAGGGAACAGTAACCATCGAATTTGACGAACGCAACGCTGTGTTTATGCTGGAAAGCTACCGCATGGTCTGCCGTCTGATCGAAGGACGCTATCCGAACTACAACTCGGTAATTCCGCAGAACAACCCTCATAAAGTGACTGTAGACCGTCAGCAACTGATCGGAGCTTTGCGCCGCGTGTCTATCTTCTCTTCGCAGGCAAGCAGTTTGATCAAACTGCGTATGCAGGAGAATCAGATTGTGATTTCCGCACAGGACATCGATTTCTCCACTTCTGCCGAAGAAACACAAGTTTGCCAATATTCGGGTGCCGCTATGAGCATCGGATTCAAGTCTACTTTCCTCATCGATATCCTGAACAATATTTCGGCCGATGAAGTGGTAATCGAGCTTGCCGACCCGTCGCGTGCCGGAGTCATTGTGCCGGTAGAACAGGAAGAAAATGAAGACTTGCTGATGCTGCTGATGCCGATGATGCTGAACGATTAATTAATTATTTAATGGATAATTGAGAATGGATAATGAGCTGCGCTGTCAGTGGTCAGGAATTATCCATTTTTTATGTTTCCTATCCATTATCAATTCTCCATTCTCCATTATCCATTATCCATTATCCATTAAAGAAAGAAATGAAATTAAATTTGAAAAACCCGATTGTGTTCTTCGATCTGGAGACAACGGGAACCAATATCAACACAGACCGGATCGTTGAAATTTGCTATCTGAAAGTATATCCTAACGGGAATGAGGAAACGAAAACCATGCGTATCAATCCCGAAATGCATATTCCTGAAGCCTCTTCTGCCGTACATGGCATTTATGACGCCGATGTAGCGGACTGCCCGACTTTCAAGGAAGTGGCAAAGAATGTGGCCCGTGACATTGAAGGTTGCGATTTGGCTGGATTCAACTCTAACCGCTTCGATATTCCGGTATTGGCAGAGGAATTTCTTCGTGCCGGTGTAGATATCGATATGACGAAGCGCAAGTTTGTCGATGTACAGGTGATTTTCCACAAGATGGAGCAGCGTACCCTTTCGGCTGCCTATAAGTTCTATTGCGAAAAGAGTCTGGAAGACGCCCATACGGCCGAGGCCGATACACGTGCCACTTATGAGGTGCTGAAAGCACAGCTCGACCGCTATCCGGATCTTCAGAACGACATCGCCTTCCTCGCAGAATATTCAAGTTTCAGCAAGAATGTGGACTTTGCCGGACGGATGGTGTATGACGACAATGGTGTGGAAGTATTTAATTTCGGAAAATATAAAGGAATGTCTGTAGCCGAGGTGCTGAAGAAAGACCCCGGATACTACAGTTGGATTTTAAACAGTGATTTCACGTTGAATACCAAGGCGGTGCTGACTAAGATCCGTCTGCGTGAAATGAGTAATTTGATTACAAAATAATGCTAAAAGGAAAAAAGATAATTCTTGGAATTACCGGCAGTATTGCCGCGTATAAGGCGTGCTATATCATTCGCGGACTGATAAAACAGGGAGCGGAAGTGCAAGTCGTAATTACTCCGGCGGGAAAAGAATTTATTACTCCCATCACTCTTTCGGCTTTGACCAGTAAGCCGGTCATCAGCGAGTTCTTTGCCCAACGGGATGGTACGTGGAATAGCCATGTGGACTTGGGTCTGTGGGCGGATGCCATGCTGATCGCACCCGCTACCGCCTCCACCATCGGAAAGATGGCGAACGGGATAGCAGATAATATGCTGATAACCACTTATCTTTCGGCCAAAGCTCCGGTATTCATTGCACCGGCTATGGACCTCGATATGTATGCACATCCTTCTACACAGAAGAATCTGGATATATTGCGTTCCTATGGCAATCGCATCATTGAACCCGCAACGGGTGAACTTGCCAGCCATCTGGTCGGCAAAGGGCGTATGGAAGAACCGGAAAATATTATCCGTGTGCTGGACGAGTTTTTCTCTGCGAGTACCGAACTTCAGGGAAGGAAAATTATGATAACTGCCGGACCGACTTACGAAAAGATCGATCCGGTCCGTTTTATCGGCAATTATTCTTCCGGTAAGATGGGATTTGCTTTGGCGGAAGAATGTGCCCGTCGTGGGGCAGAGGTGACGTTGATCGCCGGACCGGTGCAACTGAAAACGCAGCATTCGCGTATCCACCGGATAGATGTGGAATCTGCTCAGGAAATGTATGAGGCAGCGCAAACCTGTTTCCCGACTTCCGACGTGGGGATTCTTTGTGCGGCAGTCGCCGATTTCCGTCCGGAAACGGTGGCCGGCAAAAAGATCAAACGGGAGAAGGAAGAAGAACTGACCTTGCATCTTCAGGCTACGCAGGACATTGCTGCAAGTCTGGGAAAGATCAAAGAAGACAATCAACTGTTAGTGGGGTTTGCCCTCGAAACAAATAACGAACAGCAGAATGCCGAAGGAAAGCTCGAACGTAAAAACTTTGACTTTATCGTCCTCAACTCTCTGAATGATGCGGGAGCCGGCTTCCGTCACGATACAAACAAGATTAGCATTATTGATCGCAAAGGTCGCGAGGATTATCCTCTGAAGCCCAAACAGGAAGTAGCGCAAGACATCATCGATCATCTGGTTTCCGTCTTGACTCACTGATCTTTATTTTTTAGGTTTAATTTTTAATTTACAGAAGGTGTTACGTTCACTTTATATTCAGAATTACGCATTGATAGAAAAACTGGATATCGGTTTTGAAACAGGCTTCTCGGTCATCACAGGCGAGACGGGGGCCGGAAAATCGATTATTCTGGGAGCCATCGGTCTGCTGCTCGGACAGCGTGCCGATGTGAAAGCGATTCGTCGTGGAGCTTCTAAATGTATTATCGAAGCACGTTTTGATATCTCGGCTTACGGTATGCGCCCGTTTTTTGAAGAGAACGAACTGGAATACGACGACGAGGAATGTATCCTGCGGCGCGAAGTGCAGGCGTCCGGCAAAAGCCGTGCATTCATTAATGATACGCCTGCTTCGCTGGCACAGGTGAAGGAACTGGGCGAACAGCTGATCGATGTACATTCACAGCATCAGAACCTCTTGCTCAATAAAGAAGGTTTTCAGTTGAATGTGCTCGATATTCTGGCTCATAACGATGATGCGCTGGAGAAGTATCATTCACTGTATAACGAATGGAGGCAGCTCGACCGTGAACTGTCCGAGCTGACGGCACTTGCCGAGCAAAGCCGGACGGATGAGGACTATCTTCGTTTCCAGCTGGAACAACTGGAGGAAGCTCATCTGGTGGAAGGGGAGCAGAGCGAACTGGAGCAGGAGGCGGAAACTCTGAGTCATGCTGAAGAGATCAAAGCGGGGCTTTACCGCATCGAACAGTCTTTTTTCTCGGACGAAGGCGGACTACTTTCTTTCCTGAAAGATAATCTGAATACGCTGAATAATCTGAAAAAGGTGTATCAGCCTGCCGGAGAACTGAGCGACCGCATGGAAAGTGCCTACATTGAATTGAAAGATATTTCGCAGGAAGTCTCAGCGCAGGGAGAATCCATCGAGTTTAATCCTACCCGTCTGGACGAAGTGAACGATCGTCTGAATCTGATTTACTCCCTGCAACAGAAGCATCGGGTACAGACACTTGAAGAATTGATGGCCTTGGCAGACCAATATCGCAGTAAGTTGTCCGAGATCACCTCTTATGATGATCGCATAGCCGAACTGACTGCCCGCAAGGAAGCCCAGTATGAACGGGTGAAGAAGCAAGCCACCGTGCTGACAAAAGCCCGTGCGGCAGCCGCCCGTGAAGTGGAGAAACAACTGGCTGAACGGCTGGTCCCGCTGGGTATGCCCAACGTCCGCTTCCAAGTGGAAATGGGATTGAAGAAAGAACCGGGCATACAGGGGGAGGATACTGTCAACTTCCTGTTCTCCGCCAACAAGAACGGAACGTTGCAAAGCATATCTTCCGTTGCTTCTGGAGGTGAAATTGCGCGTGTGATGCTTTCTATCAAAGCGATGATCGCCGGTGCGGTGAAACTGCCTACGATTGTATTTGATGAGATCGATACCGGAGTTTCCGGTGAAATAGCCGACCGTATGGCGGATATGATGCAGGAAATGGGTGACTGCAACCGTCAGGTGATCAGTATCACACATCTGCCTCAGATCGCAGCTCGCGGGCGCGCTCATTATAAAGTATATAAGAAGGACAGCGATACGGAAACGAACAGCCATATCCGCCGTCTCACCGATGAAGAACGGGTAGAGGAGATCGCTCACATGCTGAGCGGAGCCACATTGACCGAGGCTGCCCTCAGCAATGCGAAGGCCCTGTTGGCCCGTACTTCATAATCCATAATTCAAAATTTATAATTCAAAATTACAATGACCGATAAAAGTGAAATGATTTTCGGCGTCCGTGCCGTCATAGAGGCCATTCAGGCTGGAAAAGAGATTGATAAGATCCTCGTTAAGAAAGACATTCAAAGTGATCTTTCCAAAGAGCTTTTCGCAGCATTGAAAGGATTGCTGATTCCTGTTCAGCGTGTGCCGGTGGAACGTATCAACCGCATCACACGGAAGAATCATCAGGGTGTGGTTGCCTTCATTTCCTCTGTGACCTATCAGAAGACGGAAGACCTCGTTCCTTTCTTATTCGAGCAAGGCAAGAATCCGTTTTTTGTGATGTTGGATGGCATAACGGATGTGCGTAACTTTGGTGCGATAGCCCGTACCTGCGAATGTGCCGCGGTGGATGCGGTGATTATTCCTGCGCGTGGCAGCGTATCGGTGAATGCCGATGCCATGAAGACTTCCGCAGGTGCGTTGCATACATTGCCTGTCTGCCGCGAACAGAATCTGCGTGCGACTTTGCAGTATCTCAAGGACAGCGGTTTCCGTATCGTTGCCGCTACCGAGAAAGGAGATTATGACTATACGAAAGCCGATTATACGGGACCGATGTGTATCATCATGGGAGCGGAGGACACCGGTGTATCATATGATCATCTGGCTCTCTGTGACGAATGGGTGAAGATACCGATGCTGGGAACTATCGAATCTCTGAATGTTTCCGTAGCTGCCGGTATTTTGATTTATGAAGCTGTGAAACAAAGAAACAACGACTGATATGAAGAAACTTTTAATCTTACCTTTAGCGCTTTTCCTCTTGGTACAGAGCGGTCTGGCGCAAACCCCGAAATGGGTGGAGAAGGCGAAACGTGCTGTTTTCTCAGTAATAACTTATGATAAGAATGACAAGATGCTGAATACCGGAAACGGATTTTTCGTATCCGAAGACGGACTGGCTCTCTCTGACTACAGTCTCTTCAAAGGGGCTGAGCGTGCGGTGATTGTCACAGCCGAAGGCAAGCAAATGCCGGTCAGCCTGATTTTGGGAGCAGATGATATGTACGATGTGATCAAGTTTCGTGTGGCCATCACCGAGAAGAAAGTGCCGTCACTGGTAGTGGCGACTACTGCTCCGGTTACAGGCGCTGACGCATGGATGCTTCCTTATTCTACGCAGAAGAGCATTGCCTGCGTTTCGGGTAAAGTGAAGGATGTATCGAAGATTGCTGGAGAATACCATTACTATACCTTGAGTATGCAGATGAAAGACAAGATGGTGAGTTGTCCGGTGATGAATGCGGAAGGCCAGGTGTTCGGTATTTCACAGAAGTCCTCCGGTGCGGATACGGTAACGACTTGTTATGCGGCAGGGGCAGCTTTTGCAATGTCGCAGAAGATTAGTGCTCTGTCTTTGGGAGACGTTGCTCTGAAGAATATCGGTATCCGGAAAGGATTGCCCGAAGCGGAGGATCAGGCATTGGTGTATCTGTTTATGGCTTCCACGCAGATGTCGGCTGATGAATATGAGAAATTGCTGGACGATTTCATTCGCCAGTTCCCCAGCAGTACCGATGGATATATCCGCCGTGCCAACTATTACGTAGCAAAAGGTAAGGATGACCAGTCTTATTTTGACAAGGCTGTAGCCGACTTTAATCAAGCCTTGAAGGTGGCGGCTAAAAAGGATGATGTGTATTATAATATCGCCAAGCTGATATACGGTTATCAGCTTTCAAAACCGGAAACGACTTATAAAGACTGGACGTATGATACGGCTTTGAAAAATCTCCGTCAGGCGATGGCTATCGATCCTTTGCCCGTTTATACGCAGTTGGAAGGAGATATACTTTTTGCACAGCAGGACTATGCAGGTGCTTTGGCCGCTTATGAGAAGGTGAATGCCAGCAATCTGGCTTCAGCAGCCTCATTCTTTAGTGCCGCCAAGACGAAAGAATTGCTGAAGGCAGATGCCAAAGAAGTGTTGGCATTGATGGACAGCTGCATTGCTCGTTGTCCGCAGCCTGTCACGGCAAATTTTGCTCCTTATCTGCTGGAACGTGCACAGATATATATGAACAACGATCAGGCAAGAAATGCAATGCTCGATTATGATGCTTATTATAAGGCTGTGAACGGACAGGTCAATGACCTTTTCTATTATTATCGTGAGCAGGCTGCGCTGAAAGCCCGTCAATATCAGCGTGCATTGGATGATATCGTGAAAGCGGTTGAATTGAGCCCCAAAGATCTGACTTATCGGGCAGAACATGCAGTGGTTAATCTGCGTGTAGGACGTTACGAAGAATCCATGAAGATACTGAATGAAATTCTGAAAGACGAGCCGAAATATGGGGAAGCATACCGGTTGTTGGGCCTTTGTCAGATACAGTTGAAGAAGACGGACGAAGCTTGCGGAAACTTCAATAAAGCGAAGGAACTGGGTGATCCGAATGTGGATGAACTTATAAAAAAATATTGTAAATAAGCGGAGGTGCTTGGAAAGAATAACGTCTTACTTTCTTTTCGGACTCCTTAGTAGTAAAAATAAACCCCTGCCGGCTTCTACAGTCGGCAGGGGTTCTCGTTTTTGGGGACGTTTGTAAAATACTCTCTCTCTCTAATTTCTCCCCACTTGTCAAGTTCAGGTTTCAGGTCTTAATATGATATATAGGTTTGATTCTTTTTTTTCTCCCGTTTATAAGTTAAATGCAGCAGTTTATAGAATACTGCATCCTTTCTTTATTTTTTTTCTCAGAATAGTTATTTTTTTTTCTTTTTATGGTAAAATCTTCTGATTGAGGTGGAGCTTTTAATTCTTTTTTAAGGGCTGGGCAATGAAAATATTGAATATTTCATTGTTCGTAAATGGTATAATAAATAGGTGTTGAAAATGAAACAAACAGATATTTCCCTCTAATTATGGTCGTTTAACGAAAATATTATTGTTTTTTATTTGCGTATATTGGTAAATATGGTCATCTTTGCACCGTTATTCGTTTCTGTTTGTTAAAGAATAACGAATAAGTGTGGGGTAAATAGATGATTTTTAGTAAAAAAGACATTCAAGAAGTTCTGCCGGCAGATGTGACTGGCAGGAGCGTAGCGCACCCTAAACGTTGGTTGGTGGCTTTAGTACGTATTTCTCATGAGAAGAAAACGAGTGAGCGACTATCTAAAATGGGTATTGAAAACTTCCTTCCTGTTCAGCAAGAAGTGCATCAATGGAGTGATCGTCGAAAGGTAGTCGAGCGTGTTCTTCTTCCGATGATGATATTTGTGCATGTCGATATGTATGAACAGAAAGAAGTTTTGACATTGGGCTCTATCAGCCGATATATGGTATTGCGTGGAGAAAGTACTCCTGCTGTCATTCCGGATGAACAGATGCACCGCTTTAAATTTATGCTAGACTATTCGGACGAGGCGATTAATATGAGTACGACTCCCTTGTCACCAGGAACCAAGATTAAGGTTATCAAAGGGCCATTATCCGGACTTCAGGGAGAATTGGTTACAGTAAATGGAAAATCGAAAGTGGCAGTCCGGCTAACTATGTTGGGATGTGCTTTTGTAGATATACCAGTAGGGTGTGTAGAGCCTCTGGAGAAATAAGGGTTTAAATATAAGTGAAACAAGCATTAAGTGAATAAAAGGGGTATGGTGAGTTTTTTACTACAAGAAAATATTGATGAACTGCAACATCTGGCAGATCATTTACTTCACATCGGTGATAAAAATGGGTATGTATACGCCGATGACCTTTCTGCATTACAACAATCAATCCACGAAAAGATAAACGATTTATATTCACAACGGGGGGAGACACCGGAGCAGGATGCTACCCTGTGTTTGGCCATCCTTCAGG
>ENA-UOIY01001216-UOIY01001216.1-human-gut-metagenome-genome-assembly--contig:-P114-NODE-1216-length-29881-cov-116.026520_pt1 | contig 29881 bp, 31 predicted proteins | sample MGYA00242335_ERZ723882 | MGnify/ENA metagenome assembly ERZ723882
CACCCCACTTGTTAGATAGTATATCATACTGTCTAACAAATGGGGTGCAGTTCAATTTCCACGTCTGTTTTTTTCCTATCTGTTGCAGTAATGCGTATTAAAGTCGTATAAACACAGTATAAACACAAAAAGGAGCTGATTCTATGTTAGTCTGTATCGACCACGGAAATAAACAGATCAAGACCACCAGCCGGACATTTACTTCCGGCCTGATGGAAAGCGATACCCGACCGCCCTTTGGCGATAACATCATGTTCTATAACGGGAAGTATTACACGCTCTCCGACCAGCGAATCCCCTATACCCGGGATAAAACAGAGGACGACCGATTTTTTATCCTGACGTTGTTCGCCATCGCTTACGAGATCAACACGGCGGGCCAGTATGTCCCGGATTGGCTGATGAACATTCAGCTTGCCGTTGGGCTGCCGCCTGCGCATTATGGAACGCAGTATAAACGCTTTGCCCAGTATTTCCTGAACCGCGGTGCGATCGGGTTTGAATTCAATGGGAGGAAATACTCCATCTGCATCACGGAGGCGGTCTGCTTCCCGCAGGCGCTGGCAGCCACGGCTCCGGTGTTCAAGCGGCTCCAGCTCGGCACGGTTGCCAAGGCCACTGTGATCGACATAGGCGGTTTTACTGCCGATTACCTCTCCCTGCGCTATGGCGCAGCAGACTGGGCTTCCTGCGATTCGCTGGAAAACGGCGTCATTACACTCTATAACCGATTGCTGTCCAAGATTCGTGCCGACCATGATCTGCTACTGGAGGAAACGGACATTGACGCCATTCTCACAGGTTGCAGTACAGAGTACGGCAGTGAGATCCAAACACTGGTAGAGCGCGGCGCGGAGTCCTTCGTGGCGGACCTTTTCCGTACTCTGCGGGAGCGGAAGATCGAGCTGCGTACCGGCAAGGTTATTTTTGTGGGCGGCGGCTCTCTGCTGCTTCGGAAACAGATCGAAAAGTACGGTAAGGTCGGTACAGCCATCTTTGTGGAGGAGATCGGTGCCAACGCTGCCGGGTACGGTCTCTTGTATGCGGCTACGAAGACGAGTAGGTGATCCATATGGGCGAAAAGAAGGATTCCTTCAGATTTACCGTCCAATTCAATGCCGGTGACCCAAGCCACCAGCAGGTAGCCGCGATCTTGAACGAGCAGGGTCGGCGCAAGGCACAGTTCCTGGTCAACGCCGTGACCCACTATATGAATTGCCCGGAAACATCGGAGGCCGCGGCTGCGCCAAGGATAGACCGGCAAACAGTGGAGCAACTGGTTCGTGAGATACTGTCCAATATGCACCCGGAACCCGTACCCGCAGTGGGCGAGGATATGCCCGGCTGCGATCCGGCTATTACGGCCTCTGAAGACATCCCCTTCGATGCCGCGGCCATGCTGGGAGAAGATGGTTTCCATTCGCTCATGGACTCATTGGCTGCAATACAGAAGCCGTGAAATCGACAGGTGATCATATGGAGCATACTTCGGCATACATAAATTGCCAGGAGCCAGACTGCGCGTATTACGTAGCCTGGCTCCTGACCTGTAAGGAGACAATGGTCGAAAGTATCTTAACTTACATCCAGTATATCTTTGCTCCAGAAATTTGAATTTTTGAATCCGAAGGAAGTCTTAACAAGTGTACAATATTCAGATAGTCAACATACCCAGCCCCCACATGAACAAGGCTGAAAACACAGAGAACAGTGCTTGCAAAAGCATAAGTGCGTGGAACAATCATATATGCAATTAGCGGAACAACACCTAAAATTAGCGATGGAAGCATATTAACCACGATAAACCTATTTCTTGTCATCAGTGATGTACATGTCGTTCCAAGTCCCTGCGTCGTGTAGAACATAATGACTTCACTACCCGCTGGAAAACTTACGGCATGGATGAGTTCATGAACCGGGAAGAAAAGTAACGCAATCACAAGACCTATCATCCAATCAACTCTTGAAAATGCGACCCCTCCAAGATAAGTTTTTTTGATATAAACACAACAAGCAAACAAAAGAACAATCGGAATAAGCATGATTGCAGACTTGCTTGTTACTTCCGGTAGTTTTTTTGCACCAACTTCAACATCAACAGTAGGAAGATTTTTCCCGTCATACTTTCCAATCCATTTAATTTTCATTGTCATTCTCCTCACTTAACGGAACGAAGTGACGAAGCATTCTCGGTCTGGCAGTTTTCTTCTGCTTACCGGGAATGAAGCTCCGCAGGACGTGCGATACTCCCGATGGGAGAGTATGGACGTGTGCCCTTTAGTTCCTAAAGGGAGTTTGAAATTCCTGACAGCATATTACCACTTGCCCTTTTTCAGCCTTCCGCCAATCAGAATACCGGCAAAGAGGACAACAGCAGTCAATGCGGAAATCCAGATTGCCGAAAGCACCCATATCCAGTGCCACTTAATCACGCCTGACAGCTTCAGAACAATGAATACAATCGTCAGGATGGATACGATGCCAAGCCCGCCTTGCTTTGTTTTTGTGTTCATAACAGTCCTCCTGAGAATGAAGTTTGACGTTCTTTAACTCCAACGGTTACCTAACTTGACAGCCGCCCCACTCCACTGCCGTGAAGCCGGTGCGCACCGGGGCGGTGAGGTTCTGCATAGAAATATCCACGGCACTCTCAAGCGGCATCCACGCCATAAATACCCGCAGCAATGTATCGGGTGCTGGCTCAATGGATAGCTGCGCCGCTTGTGTATAGCTGTCAGACTGAAATGCAATGAGATTGTAAGGATTCCCTTTCATCAACGGCAGCCAGTAAACGATAAATTCGTTTGCTTCCTTGTTTTCATCTGCCGCACCCCTTACCTGTCATAGACCTTGTTCCAGTCTTTCTGCGCCTGCCAACCAATATTGGCCGCGTCCACGCCCTGCTCCGCGCAGGCCGCGGCAAACTCCGTCTCTGTATAAGGGCCGCTGACCGCGCCGGAATCCAGCGCCACCGCGTAATAGGCCATGTCGCCCTTGTCTTTCTCCGCACGCTGCTGGACATAGATGGTACTCTCGTCCCAGGCCACGGCGTATACATAGCCCTCCACCACCGGCTCGGCAGTCAGAGCATCGTCATCCACACAGACCAGCGGGATCTCTTGGCTATTGATCCGCCACACGGCATAGTCGCCCGGCAGGTCCTCATATTTCCAATCCCCCGCCCCGGCGCAGGCAGTCAGCGTCAGCATCAATGCCAGCAGACACACGATACCCGTCAATTTTTTCATGATCCATCACCTCCTCCACATCATAGCACACAGCCATGAGCAAAACTCCAAAAGAGTAGTAATAGCAATGGTTCCCGGCCATGGCTGAAACCGGAAATCACTCATACTGCGATTTTCCCAGCGAACACTGGACCTGCATCCGTACCAACAACGTGATCGAGCGACTGAACCGTGAGATCCGCCGACGGACGCGGGTGGTGGGGACATTCCTGGACGGCAACTCCGCCCTGATGCTGGTCTGCGCGAGGCTGCGCCATGTGGGCAGGTACCCAGTGGGGCAACAAGAAATACATGAACATGAAGCACTTGGAGGCGGCTCTGGACGACGCCTCTATTGCCGGCTGACTTCACTCAGCCGGAGCCTGCAAACAATTTTGCGCATAAATCTTGACGGGACCAAAGTTACAGCCCGACTCAAATAAATAACGGATGACGCAAGCACTACAAAAGCCACGAGGATCGCAATCCATAACTTCTTTTTCTTCATACTGTTCACCTCCAAAAATCAGGTCGGTTGCTTTTGCTTTGTCGGCGGGCAGAAGGATTGTTCAAATCACTTATAACTATCCAATATGATTATACCATGCAAAGTGCGAACTTTTCAATTCCTGTCTCCATACAAATGTGCAACTTTTCTATGAACGCCGTACTTTTTCGCCGCTTCGCTTGCCGTCTTGCGGCGCTCCTCGCTGTATGGGGCAGACAATGAAAAAGCGCAACCGATTTTCGTCGATTGCGCTTTGTGAATAGTGCTGCACCACTTTGTCTTAACCATATCTCGATTGCAGTGAATAGGAATTGCCGTCTTTTGTCATTAAAAATCCGATAGGGCTTGCTTGATAGAGAATGTCAATCCACTCCCCATTACTCGGTCCGACAGGGCTTAATATTCCCTCGTATTTATAGGAAACGGAGATTTCCACAAGCCATGTGTCAGGGGAGATTTCTTCCTCCCTCAAGCAATAAATTGCAGCAGTTTCCGCATCAATCTGACTTGTCGGCATAACAGATACAGAAAGGTTTTTATATTCCGTTACCTTAAAGGTTCTTTCCTCGCTGTCTGTTTTCAAATCCTCCATGAACAATACCGCAAGTTTCTGTGCAGCTTCTTCTGGTGAAAGCGAGCCCGGTTGGCTGGAAGCCACTACGCCAGCATCTGTATACCAATATAGGGTTGTGTTTTCGATGGTCGTTGAGTAAGAACGGATAATTGTTGCATATGCAGCAGCACACAGCAGCAAGAGAGCTGCGATAAGTGCAGCAATTAAAAAACCTTTTTTAATATGCCTGCGTGTGCCAGTTTTGCTCATATGGTTGTATGTTATTGCTTCTGTGATATATTTATCTTCCAACTTGTTCATTACTTCGGAAAAATTCTTAGAGTTCATACAAACACCTCCCTCTCCGCTAAATACTCTTGCATTTTCTGACGGATACGGGTCAGCCGGACGGAGATGTTTTTCTCCGAAAGTCCTACAAACTCGGCTATGTCTTTATAGCTGTCGGCAAACCAATAGCGGCGCATGAAGATAACGCGGTTTTCGGCAATCAACGTATCCAAAAAATCCCCAATGATACAGGCCAGCTCTCTGGCTTCGATCTCTGCTTCTACTGTGTTAGGGGCTGCTATGCAGGCTTCGATTTCCTCCATAGCAATCGTGTATTGGCTGCTTCGTTTTGCTGCTTCCTTTCTGTAATAAATCTTCAATGAAATGTTCCGAACGATTTTACAGATATAAGTCAGCAGAGGATTAGGGCGCGCAGGGGGAATCGCGTTCCATGCGCCCAAATAAGCATCGTTTACACATTCTTCCGCATCTTGCCTGCTTCCTACGATATGGTAGGAAAGATTGTGGCAGTCTTTTCCGTATTTTGTATCCAGTTCCCGTATGCCTTGTTCTGAACGCGCGAAAAACAATTCAATGATATTTTCATCTGCTATCATCACATCGCCTCCTTTCCGGCTTCACCTATATACTACGGTTTTAGCTGCAAATACTACATCAAATCTCAAACTTTTCAAAAAAATTATATCACACTTTTTTGAATAGTGCGTGACAAATTGCCGGAATGTCTTTTCGCTGCTTCGCTGGCGGCTCGGCGGCGTTCCTCGTTGTATGGGGCGGTCAGATGGAAAGAGAAACGCCCCTTGCGGATTTCAAACTCCATACAGCCCGTTTCGGGGTCCGTGTCGGTCTGGCGGCACTCGCCGGGGTAAACTGCGGCGTAGGCGGCAAGCTGTTTCTTTAAGCCAGAACTTTCAGACCGGTAGAAATCGCCGCTCCCGCATGATATGATAAGCTTGAAGAAAAGTTTTCCTGTCCACGCAATGAATGGTTATTTTTGTTGTCTATATAAGTGAAAGGCTTTTACGCAGAAAGAAGGGAGGGCGCAATGAAAGACCATGAGATCATAGAATTGTACTGGGCGCGTAACGAGAGCGCGATTACCGCCACCACAGAAAAGTACGGGAACTACTGCCATACGATTGCATATAACATGCTGCGTAACAAAGAGGATGCGGAGGAATGTGCCAACGACACATATCTCGGCGCATGGAATTCGATCCCGCCGCAGCGTCCGAGCCGTTTGTCGATCTACTTAGGGAAAATCACGCGCAACCTCGCTCTGAACCGTTATAAGCGGTATACTGCCGAAAAACGCGGACACGGACAAGTAGTTCTCGCGCTGTCTGAGTTGGAAGCCTGCGTTCCTTCGGAAACGACTGTGGAGCAGACCATAGAAGAAAATGAGTTGGCTGCCGCCATTGACCGCTTCCTGTATGCAAAGCCCAAGCTGAACCGTAACATTTTTGTCCGCAGATACTATCATCTCTATGCAATACGGGATATTGCGGACGCATACGGAATGAGCGAGAGCAAGGTGACGTCTTTGCTTTTCCGTATGAGAAACGAACTAAGACGATTTCTTGAAAAGGAGGGAATTATGCTATGAAAACCGAAGTTCTTCTTCGTTCGATCGGAAAGATCAATGACGAGCTTATCGCTGACGCGGAAAGCGAAGCAAATACCAAAAGAAAGTCCGGCTGGGCCAAGCTTGGAACAATGGCTGCCTGCCTTGCACTGGTTCTCTGCACCGGCATTGCCACACATGCCATCCGAAGCAATGCGACAGCCGGCACCTTCACAATGGATGTCAACCCCAGCGTGGAATATACGATTGCCAAAAGCGGGAGCGTTAAGAATGTCCGCTGCTTGAACAGCGATGCGGAAAATGCGCTCAGCGATGTTGCGCTGGGAAAGCAGAGTGTCGAGACCGCTCTAACGCGCACGGTCGCCGCCTACGAGGCCTGCGGATATATGGAAAACGGCGAAGCGACGGTTCTGATCTCTTTTGATTCCCGTCTTGATGCGAACGTCGAGCTAAAGGCATCGCTCTCCGCGGAGATCCAGCAGGCCCTGGAGCAGACCGATGCCGTCGGCACGCTGGTTTTCCACTCCGAACTGACGGAAAACGCCGAAGCAGCAAAGATCGCCGAGGAATTCCATGTCTCCCTTGGCCGCGCCGACTGGATCCTCACCGCAGCAAACAAAACCGGGCTGCCCACGGACGAGGTTGCCCGCATGTCGTTGGACGAGCTTCTTAAATTCCAAGAGGTCTCCGGCATTTCTTCTGTCTGCGTATCGAAGTTCATCTCCTTGGAGGAAGCAAGGAAGATTGCACTGAAGGACGCCAAACTGGATGAACTGACGCAGAAGATCGTGTTCACCCGAGAGGAGCTGAGCCGCAATCAGGGCAAGCCCTGCTACCTGCTGGAGTTCTACACCGGGACGAATCAATATTTCTACCAAATCGACGCAAAGAGCGGCAGCATTATTTACGCCGGGAAATATATCACGCTTTCCGAAGCGAAAAAAATCGCCCTGGATGATGCCGGATGCGAGGATAAAGTCAGCTTTACCGAGGAAACCCTTGTGAGCGGCGGCATCAAAACGCCTTACTACCAGCTCGTCTTTGCCGATGCAAAAACACAGTGGACATACCGCATTGATGCGGTGCTGGGCACTGTGTTGGAGAAGCAACAGAAAGAAATCGTGACAACGGACTTCATCTCTTTGGAGGAGGCGAAGAAGATCGCCCTGAAGGACGCTGGACTTGATGAAGCCACGCAAAAGATCGTGTTTACCAGAGAGGAGCTGAGCCGCAATTCGGGCAAGCCCTGCTACATCTTGGAGTTCTACACCGCAAAGAAGCAGTATTCCTACAAGGTGGATGCCAAGGACGGCAGCATCATGGAGGCTTACCACTTCATCCTTCTGAAGGATGCGAAGAAAATCGCACTGGACGATGCCGGGGTCAGCGAAAAGGTCACCTTTACCGAGGAAACGCTGGTTGCCGGCGGCATCAAAACGCCTTACTATCGGCTCGTCTTTGCCGATGCAAAAACGCAATGGACATATCGCATTGATGCGGTGCTGGGTATCGTGTTGGAGAAGCAGCAGAAAGAAATTGTGACAACGGACTTCATCTCTCTGGAGGAGGCGAAGGAGATTGCCCTGAAGGATGCCGGACTTAATGAATCCACACAAAAAATCGTGTTCACCCGAGAGGAGCTGAGCCGCAATTCAGGAAAGCCCTGCTACATCCTGGAGTTTTACACCGCAAAGAATCAGTGTTCTTACAAGATCGATGCGGTATCCGGGGAAATTCTCGGGAAGAAAACCGACTGGTTTTCCCGTCAGGAGTCCGAGATTGTTCCGGAAACATCTCAAAATTCCGATTCCAGGCAGCGCAGAACAGATTAAGTTATGACAAGGTGCTTTTTAAGCAAGGGCATACCCGCAGTGGGCGAGGATATGCCCGGCTGCGATCCGGCTATTACGGCCGCTGAAGACATCCCATTCGATGCCGCGGTCATGATGGGAGAAGATGGTTTCCATTCGCTCATGGACTCATTGACCGCGATACAGAAGCCGTGAAAGCGGCAGGTGATCATATGGAGCATACTTCGGCATACATAAATTGCCAGGAGCCAGACTGCGCGTATTACACAGCCTGGCTCCTGTCCTGTAAGGAGACAATGGGCGAAAGTAGCCTAAATTGGAAGTAAGATGAAGCCTTTTTACTTGGCGATACGATCCAGGATTTCGATCAGCAGCGCGGCAGTGATCTTGACATCCTCGATCTTGCAGGTTTCATTGGGCGTATGCACGTCAAGAAGCGTCGGACCAACGGAGATCATGTCCAGGTGGGGATTCTTCTCCGCAAAGGCGCCGCACTCCACGCCGGCGTGTACCGGCTCCACGATCATATCCGTGCCGGTCAGATGCTTGTAGGCCTCGCAAGCGATATGGGTCAGCTTGCTGTTGGGATTGACCGCCCAGCCGGGAACATGACCCTCGCTGTCGAAGGTAAAACCGAAGCTATTGGCCAGTGCGCTGCAGATCACACCGATCTGAGTGGCATGATAGGCAACACTGCTGCGGGCAAACACTGTGAAGCGCACCATATCATCGTCCACGGACACAACACCCAGGTTGGCGGAGCTCTCCACCAGCCCGTCGATAAACGGGCTCATGGTGTGGACGTTATTGGGGACGGTGGTCATCAGTCCCACCATACCGTAGCCGATCTCTCCGGTCAGTACGCGGTCAGGCGCGGTGTCACCAAAGGCAGTGGTGAATACCATATCCGGCTCAATGTTGCCGAAAGCCTCCACAAACTCTCCACGGAAGGTTTCAATGATAGCCTTGGCCCGATCTTCCTCGGCGGCGGAAAGAACGACCGTGGCGGTGCCAAACGCGGGGATGGCGTTCTTCGCCTGACCACCGCTGAAGGAGGCCACACGATAGCTGACGCCGCCCTGCCGCAGCATTGCCAGCAACGTAGCGATGCTGACCAGCGCGTTGGCGTGACCCTTGTTGATCCCCACGCCGGAGTGACCGCCCAGCAGACCACTGAGGGAAATGGTCAGTGTCTTGCAGCCCACAATAGGCTTTTCCCACTCGGCCTTGTGGCTGTAGTTGAAGAAGTCACCGCCAGCGCAGGAGTTACACAGAGAGCCCAGCGTTTCCCAGTCCAGATTGACCAGATAGTCGCCATCCAGATACTTGGGATCAATGTCCATGGAGTCCATACCATCTTCTTCGTTGGTGGTGAAGATGGCGCGGATGGGGCCGTGACGCAGGGTGTCATCCTGCAGCAGATACAGGCACATCGCCACGCCGATACCGTCGTCGGCGCCCAGACTGGTGCCATCTGCGGTCAGAGTCACACCATCGTTGATGACCTTGATAGGGTCGTTCATGGGATCGTAGGTGACACCCTCTTCGCAAACACACACCATATCCATGTGCGCCTGGAAGATCACACGAGGTACATTTTCACAGCCGGGGGATGCGGGCTTGTCAATGATGATCTCATTCATGTTGTCCTTTTCTACGGCCAGACCATGGCGCTTGGCCCACTGGAACAGGTACTCGCTGACGCGCTCCTCGTGATGGGAGGGGCGGGGTACCTTTGCCAGCTCCAGAAACTCGGACAATACAATATCTAACGCTTTGTCTTTACTCATAGCAAACACTCCTTACTGTGCGACGGAGCAGGCTTCTTCGATAGTCATATCGCCGGAGCCGGCCAGCTTGGTATTCTTCAGCAGGGAATAGAGGATCCAATAGGCTGCAAAGGCGATGATCACACCGTCCAGTGCGGAGGAGAACACTGTCACCACGCCCAGCGTCTCCAGCAGCGCGAAGCCGCCGCCGATGACCCACGCGATGATGCCGATCCAGTTGATACCGCGCACGGGAGACCAGTTCTCCTTCTTGGCCTTGCAGATGACCCAGTAGTCGCAGATAACGACGCCCATGATGGGAGGCACCACCGCGCCCAGAATGCTGATATAGGTGTTCAGGAAATCCGCCAGACCGGCAATCGCCATAATGACGCCCAGTACGCCGCAGATCATGGTGACCAGAGGACGCTTGCTGTCCTTGATGGAGAACATCTTGCAGGCGGCCAGACCGGACATATAGGCGTTGCCGGTGTTGGTCGTCCATGTGGCGAGGATCAGCACCAGCATGGCAACGATAGGCAGCCCTAGACCTGCGAACATGGCGGCCACGTCGTAGTTGCCGGTGCCGATGGACATGATGGCACCCACCAGGATCATCAGCAGAGCCGCAGGCATAACGCCGATCAGGGTGGCCTTCACCACGTCACCGCGGGTCTTGCAGTAGCGGGTATAGTCAGAGTTACAGGTAGCGCCCAGCGCGAACAGGCCGATAACGGTGGAGATCGCGGCGGGCAGGGGCATCAGGTTCTCCGAAACGGCAGAGGCGATGTTGCCCCAACCGGCGGTGTTGATGGAATGGATGCCGCCATAGGCGCACAGCAGCACCAGCAGCGGAACGGCGATATAATTCAGAACCGCCATCCACTTCACGCCGTAAACGGCGGTGATGAACATGACGACACCCCAAACGACGCAGCTCAGCCAGAAGGGGAACTCCACGCCCAGATGCAGCATCAGCGTGTTGAAGGCCACGGCACAGGTGGCGGTCTGCACGGCGAACCAACCTGCCTCACAGATAAAGATAACCAGCGCCATTGTGAAGTTGGCGCCTGTCATACCGAAGGCTCTGGTGGAACACATGGTGGCGTTCAGACCGGTGTCAGAGCCGACAATGCCGCCCAGGATCATCATGGTGCAGCAGATGGCAAACCCGATGAGGGTGGCCCAAAAGATGGAGCTCATCGTCAGCACGCTGCCGAAGATGCCGCCCACCATCAGCATGGGGATGCAGATCATGGTGCCTACCCAGATAAAGGCGATACTCCACCATGAGCGTTTTTCGTTGGGTTGGATCTGGGATAAGCCCTTATCCTCTTGCTTGGTTTCCGTTACATTGGTCTTGTTTTCTTCCATGTTATCATTCTCCTCTCCGAAGCTTTGGGATGGGGAATACTTTTTATCTTGGTAGGGGCCGGGGGATGGAGACATTGCCCCATCCCCCGGCAATTGGTGATATGAAGGAGTTATCTGTTATCAAATCCCTGTAGGAGTAAACTTACTTGGTAGGATAACGAACGATTCTGCCGGTGTACTCCACGTTCTTGAAGTAGGGAGCCCACACATCGTTGATGGCGGCCTCGCCGTTCTTCCACCAGCGTTCATCCACCTCGATAATGCCGATGTCCACATACTGACCCTCCTTGGTATCAGCATTGGTCAGAGGCATACCATCATTGATCTCGTAGAAGGAGATGATGTCGGGGGCGGTCATGACCACGATGCCATCCTTGTAGATGACCAGATTCTCGTTCTGGAACAGAACCATATAGGTGGAGCCGTCTTCGCCCGCGACAGTGGCGGTGCCATAATCGAAGCCGCCGGCCGTCTTTGTTTCCACCTTGGTGATCTTACCGCGGCAAACGGCCTGGCACTTCAGGCTGGAATGCTTGGCGAGATACGCATAGAAATTCTCGGTGGTGTTCTCGGTCTTATACGTGGCCATCACTTCGCCGACGGTCTTGGCACGGGTAATGGTGCCATTGCCGATAGCGGCCTCGATCTGCGCCTGATTGACCATCCAGCCGGACAGACCGGCCATCATATCAAAGGCCACGCAGATGTTTCTGCCGATGACCTCGGCCTCGTGTGCATCGCGGGGATCGGCCAGCTCAATGGTCAGGCGGTTGTTCTTGTGGTCGGCCATAGCCAAAGGAGAGGTGTCCAGACCATTGACGTGCAGCAGCAGCGTGTCCAGAGCGGGAACAGCGCGGGCGGCACCGTCTGCATCAATGACGGGGATATCGTTCATCATGGCAATCAGCATGGGAACGAAAGTGTTGAAGCCGCCGATCTCAACGGGAATCGTATAGCTCAGGGTGCGACCCATGGTCGCAGCCATATCCACCAGAGCGTTGTAGGCGTTGACGGCGTAGGGCGTAAAGTCAATGTCCTTCAGTGCAACGGGAGAACCCATGCCTGCGGTCACAGCGGCATAGGCGTTGACATTCATCTCACCAGTGGAGATCATGCGGAGCTTCGGATCACCATGTTTCTTGATGTAGTTCTCCAGCATCTCCAAACCGGAGCTGGCAGAACCACCACCGCCGGCACCCAGGACGGTGGCACCATAGATGATGTTGATAATATCCTGACGTGACAAAACAGTAGACATTTCGAGTTCCTCCATATTCTTAATTTTTGTGGCGTTCCCGCCATCTCTGCTTAAAAGTATACAGAGTCTCGGTGTATAGGTCATCGGATAGCCAACTAAGGATTTCATCGTTTCATTGGTCGCAGAAACAAAGAGGGACTGTTTTGGCAGCCCCTCTTTGTGCATCTTGCTTTGTTAAGTTGTAAGTATCTCCTAAATCCCTTTCAAAATACGGTAGACCACCGCAGCTTTATATACCGCCAGCGTTGCGGGCATCTGTACCAGATCACATTTCAAAACGCTCCGGATCTTATTGAGTCGGTAATGCACGGTATTTTTATGAAGATATAGCAAGGTGCCTGTGCTCTGCGTGTTGGATTCCGCATCAAGAAGATAAGTGCATAGCGTCTCAATCAGGATATCACCGTCCGCAGTATCCTTCAGCTTCCTGATGGGCAGCAGACAGTCTGCTACCGCATCTTCCCCCTGCTTCACGGAGTCGATACATGATTGCACATAGCGCACATCACTGTCTGAATAGATCTTGCGCCGCGGATACACAGCGCAGAGCTCTGCAAAGCAGCGTATCATCCGATTATATGCATCGCGGGCCTGCGATGTGTTCTCAAGATCGTCAAAGACACAGCCGCGTGCAGCATATCCCTCTTTTTCAAGCAGGGAGACAAAATCCTCACCCATCTCCCGCGTATTTTCCTCAAGCAGCATCCCGTCGGTCAAGGCGACAATATAGGTGCCGTAGCTATCAACGATGACGATCTTATGGTGCTCCTGCAGGTACACCTTCAGCTTCAGAACAACGTCCAGCTTTTGGCTGGCGGTCAGCTCCTGCCCTGTCCTCAGATCCGAAAGCTGCAAAACCCACATGGTGTTAACGGCACTTATGGAAATGCCCATTTGCTGTGCGAGTCTACGTATTTTGGCGGGATCGTCTGTCAGGACCGCTTCTACCAGCGCATCTGTACCGTCATAATAAGTGCCTTTGTCCCAGATGTTCAAGAATAACGCAACAACATCTACTGCTTGCTGCAGCCTTTCAGGATCCATTTGGTCAAACTCGTCCAGCACCAGCAGGTGCATCCCTCGATGGGTCTTTGACGGAACGGGTATATCCCACAGTTTGAAACTGTGGCCTTCCAATTCCATTGTCTGCTGTCCCTTTGATAGAGTCTTCCGCTTTTGCAGCATCTGCAAAAGCGCCGGGTAGTCCCATTGGTTGGAAACCGGCCATGCCGCCGCGCCCCTTCGTTCCAGATACCGATCCGTCAGCAGCAAAGTACAGCGCATACGGTCGGACAGCAGGCGCAAGGCGGTGTTGATGTTCCGCTGCTGTGGCTCCAAAAGCGCAATGCTGTTCATCACCTCGGCGGTATAATAATTGCCCTGCATTCGCCGCTTGTGGATATACTCGACTATATCCGTGATCATATCCGAGTATCGGAAGTCCATGCGGCCAAAGGGCATGGCAATCAGCGGGAGGTTGATCTCATCCGCAACGGCAATCAGTGCATCGTCGATCTGAGGAATAAAGACCCCAACGTAAAACAGAACAAGTCCTGCCGCGCCCATGCTTCGCAAATGCCGCAATACACAGCACTGTCGGGCAACATCATCTTTAATGGTCACGAGAGCAGATATAACCAGTTCGTTTCCGACAATTAACTCGTCAGATAATAGATTTGTCTCCGGCCACTCCAGCACACTGACGGAGGACACCGCACGATCCAACCCTTTTGCACCGGCGACTAGCTGCGCTTCACGCAGTGTGGGAAGTCTCAGGCAATCCGCAACGGTCACGTTCATAGGATATCTCCTCTCGGCGGGACACGTACCAACAATCGACACTTTTTCATTCTCATAGTACCAAAGTTTCTGGTGACAGGCAATGTTTTTTTGCACAATTTCTGACCGCTTTTTGTTGTTTCTGCAACTAAAAAGCGCGTCAAAGGGCATCGTTGCTTCCGGATAATGACTGCCGCAGATGCGAGGCGTTTCTCTCATAGAATCGTGCCGGATACAACGCGGGAGCCGGAATCGCCGATAGGTTCTCCACAATTTGATAAGAATTGAAAAACAAGCAGGATCAGTAGACAAAACGCCCACAGATCCTGCCTGCTCTTAATGTGAATAAATTCTTGCCTGCAAACAGTGTTCGCAGCGCAAAAGGCGTTGGCACTTTTTCGTTTCCGCAACCGGTGTATGAGCTGGAAGGTCCATTCGCAGCGGAGATCTCTTCTATTTGTAGATCGCATCAGACACGGTGAAAGCCCTCTTACCTTGGCGCCGTGCAATGCGGATAGTCCCGCAGCCGTCCGGTGTACAGCCGGGTGTGGGGCAGCTTCAGAAAGTGGATGGGCTGGACGACACGGGCGCGCAGCTCACCCGCGCCGCGCACCTCCGCGTGCAGCAGCATATCCTCCACAAATTCCGAGCAGTACTTTACGACTGGCGGATGGCGCTGGCTCTTTTGTGGGTGGTGCCTGCGTCGCTGCTGATGGTCTATCTCTCCCGGCGCATGGAAAAGCGGCATATAACGAAGGGGCTCGTCACCCGCCGCGCGGCCACCGACGCCATGCAGGAGGTGCTGGAGTGCGCGCCGGAGATCAAGGCGTGCAACCAGAAGGCGCGGTATATCGCCGACCTGAACCGCAGGCTGGACGAGGCGGAGCAGGACACCATCCGGGGCGAGCTGTTCACAGGCTCCGTGGTCACGGCGGCACAGTCCTTCCTAAAGCTGGGCATCGCCACCACCGTCCTCACGGGGGTGCTGCTGATGAGCCGCGGCGACCTGGCGCTGATCCCGTTTCTGATGTTCCTTATCGCCGCCACCCGTGTATATGACCCCATCGGCTCCATGTTTGCCAACATGGCCGCGGTTTTCGCCTGCGAGGTGCGCATCGAGCGTATGCAGGAGATCGAGAACGAAAAGCGCATGACCGGACTGACCGAATATGATCCCGACGGCTACGACATCCGCTTTGAGCACGTGACCTTTGCCTACCGGGAAAAAGAGGACGTGCTAAGAGACGTCTCCTTTACGGCGAAGCAGGGGCAGGTGACGGCGCTGGTGGGCCCCTCCGGCGGCGGCAAGTCCACGGCAGCCAAGCTGGCAGCCCGCTTCTGGGACCCGGCGGAGGGAACGGTGCGGCTGGGCGGCGTGGACGTGTCCACGGTGGACGGCGAGGCGCTGCTGAAAAACTACGCCATCGTATTTCAGGATGTGGTGCTGTTTGCGGATACCGTGATGGAAAACATCCGCCTCGGCAAGCGGGACGCCACCGACGAGGAGGTGCTGGCGGCGGCGAAGGCGGCGCAGTGCGACGCCTTTGTATCCAAGCTGCCGGAGGGCTACCATACCCTGATCGGGGAAAACGGCTCCCGGCTCTCCGGCGGCGAGCGGCAGCGCATCTCCATTGCCCGCGCCATCTTGAAGGACGCGCCGGTGATTTTGCTGGACGAGGCCACGGCCTCGCTGGACGTGGAAAACGAAACGGCGGTGCAGGCGGCGCTGTCCGGATTGATCAAGGATAAGACGGTGCTCATCATCGCGCACCGCATGCGTACCGTCATGAACGCCGATCAGATCGTCCTGCTCTCCGGCGGCCGCGTGGTTGAGATGGGTTCTCCGGCAGAGTTGCTGAAAAAGAACGGCCTGTTCCGCCACATGGCGCAGCTCCAGAGCGAGAGCATGGAGTGGACGGCGTAGAAAGTTGCGAGATAAACAGAATTCCAAGTGCAATATTGGAAAACGAAGTGTCGAAAACAAGGAGGCGTTTATGAAAGAAACAAATAAATGGTCTGTCAGGGATGTGATCACCACGGTGCTGCTTTCGGCGGTGCTGATCGTGATCCAGCTCGTCGTCAATATGGTCTGCATGGCCAACGACTTTGTCAGCATGGTGCTGTCCGTGGGGATCACCATGTTCCTCTGCGCGCCGGTCTATATGCTCATGGTCAGCCGGATCGGCAAGCGTTTTGTGACGCTGATCTATATGACGATCCTCGGTGTGATTTTCCTGCTGATGGGCAACTGGTTCTTGCTTCCTTATTACGTTCTCGTGGGAATCCTCTGCGAGGCGATTCTCTGGAAGGAAGGCTCCTGCCAAAAACCGAAACGGCTGACTGCCACCTGGACGGCGGCGAGCCTGCTGTACAACGGGGTCAATCTGCTGCCCATCTGGTTCTTCTGGGACACCTACTACGATTTTGCGCTGGCAAGCGGCATGGAGCAGAGCTACATCGATTCCTATGTGCGTTACTACACCTCTCCCGGCTGGCTGGCCTTTATTCTGCTGTTCACGACGCTGATGGGCTTTTTAGGCTGCATGGTGGGCAGTCGGCTGATCCGCAGGCATTTTCAGAAGGCCGGCGTTCTATGAGAGCGGACGCATCCTTTGCGGTGCCGGTCAAGCTGTGGGCGCTGCTGTGCGTCTTTGCCGGAGTGACGATCGGCGGGAATGTGCTGCTCACCTGCATCCTGACCGGCGGGGCGCTTCTTTATCTCGTCTTACAGCGGAACTTCCGCCTTGCCGCGTCCTATGGCTGCTTTTATCTGCTGCTGGCGCTGCTGCTGTACGGTATCCGCTTCCACGGGCTGCGCATGCCGGTCTTTTCGGAGTTTTATGTTCTGATGTTCTGGAACCTGTCACCGATCTTTCTGGTGTCATGGGATCTGATCACCACGCCGCCGGGGATGCTCTCCGCGTTTTTATCCCGCCTCCGTATGCCCACCCCGTTCATTCTCGGGCTTCTTGTGGTTTTTCGCTTCTTCCCTACCATGCGGACGGAGCTAAAGGGCGTAGGCAGGTCCATGAAAAACCGGGGGCTGACCGCAGCGGGACAGCTGCTCGCACATCCCGTGCAGAGCATAGAGTATGTGCTGGTTCCGTTTCTTCTTCGGGTATTGCAGCTTGCCGATCAGCTTTCCGTTTCCGCCGTTGCAAGGGGCGCGGAGCGTCCGGGCGTGCGCGGCAGCTATTATGAGAAAAGGATCGGGGCGCGGGATCACATCGCGGCAGCCGCATGTGCGATAGTCACGGCTTCCTATTTGGTTTTGGAAAGGAGCATGGCATGATCGAGCTTACACACGCTTCCTTTCAATACGAAAACTCAGACAGAGGCGTGCAGGACATTTCCCTTTCGGTAAAAAGCGGCGAATGCGTCGTGCTGACGGGGCTTTCCGGCTGCGGCAAGACCACCGTGACAAGGCTTGTCAACGGGCTTGCGCCGTCCTATTATCCCGGAGTTTTCAGCGGGAGCGTGAGGATAGACGGCAAGGACATATCAAGGCTTTCCACATGGGAGATCGGGCGTTTGGTGGGAAGCGTTTTCCAGGACCCTAAAAGCCAGTTCTTTTCCTCCGAGCTCGCCGGAGAGGTCGCCTTTCCCTGCGAGAATTACGGCCTGTCCGCCCGGGAGATACGGGAGAGGACGGACGCCGCCATAGAGGCGTTGAAGCTGTCCCATTTGAAAGACAGGGCAGTTGACGTCCTCTCAAGCGGAGAAAAGCAGCGGGCGGCCATTGCGTCCGTATATGCCATGAAGCCAAAGGCCTTTGTGTGCGACGAGCCGACGGCCAACCTCGATGCCGCCGGGACAAGGCAGCTTGCGCAGACCCTACGGCAGCTCAAGGAGCAGGGCTTTACCCTGCTCATCGCGGAGCATCGGATCGACTGGCTGATGGGGATCGCAGACCGGTTTTTATATCTGCGGGAAGGCAGAATAGCGGCCGAGTATACACCGGAGGATTTGCTCCGCCTGCCGGAAGCAGACATCTTGGGCATGGGTCTGCGCTCTCCGCACGAGGGAAAGTGCCTTCCCGCTCCCTCCGTATTGGACGAAAGCCCTGCCGTCTTGAAGACAGCAGGGCTCTCGAAAAGAATACGCAAAGAAGTTATTTTTGAGGATATTTCGCTGTCCGTTCCAGAGGGCGGCGTGACCGCCATAACGGGACAAAACGGCGCGGGGAAAACCACCCTTGCGCAGATCCTCTGCGGGCTGGCAAGGCAGACAAGGGGGCATATCCTGATAGATGGGAAAAAGGCAAGAGCGGCAGTCCGGCGCAGGGATATCTATTACTGCGGCAACGACACGTCAACACAGTTTTTTACGGCAAGCGTGGCGGAGGAGCTGCTGCTGAATACCGAATTGACGGAAGAAAACAAAGACCGTGCCAGACACTTGCTGAAGGAATTTGGCCTTTACGAGTACAGGGCTGCGCACCCGTCCGCCCTGTCCGGCGGGCAGAAGCAGCGGCTTGCCATAGCCTGCGCCATCTTTTCCGGCCGCAGGATATTGATACTCGATGAGCCCACCAGCGGCCTTGACGGGCGAAACATGCGCCTGATCGCAGAAAGGCTGAAAAGCGAAGCGCGGAACGGCAGAACCATTCTCGTGATCACCCACGACAGGGAGCTGATCGAGAGCTGCTGCGATAACGTTGTGGAGGTCGGTACAAAGCCCAGTGAGGTACAGTGAACGCCTTTTGCCATTGAGCCAAAGCGGGGCAAATGCACGAATGTTACTTTGCGTTGCTTGCCGCAACGGTGTTGTTGCTGCTATACTATGTGTGGAATCTTTGAGGGACGGAGGGATCTCCATGTTTCAAGAAAACCTTCGACTGAAACGCAGGGAGCGAGGTCTTTCGCAGGAGGAATTGGCATCACGTCTCCATGTCGTCCGACAGACCATTTCAAAATGGGAGAAAGGTCAGTCGGTTCCCGATGCTGAGCAGTTGATAAAGCTTGCTGTCATTCTTGAAACGACTGTAAGCGAGCTTTTGGGCACCCAGGCGGAAGGCAAAGAGGAGCCGAACCAGTTGGCAAAAGAGCTGTCCCGCATCAATACACAGCTTGCCGTCAGGAACCATCGAACGCGGCGCGTGCTGAAAATCATCACTGTTGCTCTGCTCGTGTTTGTGGCTTTGGTTTTTGCCATCATGGCGTTGAATTATGCGCCAATGCCGCTGTCCAAATGACACACTTACATAAGGAGTAAATCATGAAAAAGCTAATATGCGTTATGGCCCTCGTGTGTATCGGAATGCTTCTGGTATCGTGTGGGTCAAAACGCCTTGGTGATCCCAAGACGCAGCTTATTCGGGATTTTGGATTGAATATTGATAAGAAAGACTGTGTGCTTGAAGAACTCTTCAATAACTACGAAGGGTTTCCTTATGAGGGAATAGCACTATATAAGCTGACCGTTGGGGAGGACGTGCGTCAGGCGTTCCTGCAATGGGAACGCTTTCCCCTCCCCGAAGCGGCTGAGAACTTTCTGGAGAGCCTTTCCGCCTATGTGGAGCTGCCCCCGATCGCGGACGGCTACTGGAAAATGGTGGATCGAAACCAGGGAACGAGCGCATACACAAATGTTTCTCTGTGCGTATACGATGTGGCAACAGGTGCCGCATACCTCTTGACAATGGATATCTAACGATAAGCAGCAGTCCCCCGGACGTTTCATTGTCCGGGGGACTGCTGCTTATATTGTGATCGAAGCACAGCACGGAATTTCCGGTTGATACAGCCCACGCTGCCTCAGTTTACAAACGCCGCGTTTCCCAGCCGGCAGTACAGGCAGCCACTGTCCTCGTACGGCTCGAATGTGCCGACCACCGTGATCTCACTGCCCAGCTCCGGATAATCATCCGGATAGGTGTGCTCACCCGCCAGCGCAAACTCCAGTCCCTGCGAGCAGCAGGCTGTCGCGTCGGCGATGACGCAGGCGAAGTATATCTGATCGGGGATAAAAGCACCGTTTTCGTCGGTGGCCTGGTACACGGCGAACTGCCCTTTCATCTTGACGGTTTTTCCGATGTAGTTATCCGGGAAGGAGATCATGCTGTTGACCTCGGAATAGACCATAATGCCGCTGAGTGCGGTCAGGTCAATGTCGACCGCGGCGGTGCCTTTTGCATCCTCCGCAGCGGGCTTTTGTGCGGTGCCCTCACGGCCGCAGGCGGCGAGAGGGATGAGAGTTAGGGCAATCAGCAAAACGCATAATAGTTTTTTCATCTGCGAATACCTCCCAATACCGTGCCTGCCAGCCATGACAGACCGAAAGCGCCGATCTGAACGGCAACGATGGTGGAGCCTACCGGCGTACCGGCGAGAATGGACGCCAGAATGCCGAGCAGCGCACAGAAAACCGAAAGGACTGCCGCGCAGATGGTCACGCTGCGAAAGCTCTTGAACATCCGCATGGCGGACAGTGCCGGGAAGATCACCAGTGCGGAGATCAGCAGGGAACCCACAAGGTTCATCGCCAGCACGATGATGACCGCAACGACGACGGCGATCAGCAGGTTGTAAAGCCCCGCCCTCGTGCCGGTCGCCCTTGCAAAGTTCTCGTCAAAGGTCACGGCGAAGATCTTGTTGTAAAACAAGATGAACACCGCCACGACCAGCACCGACATTCCCACGCACAGCCATACCTCTGCGGGGGACAGCGTCAGAATGGAGGTGGAGCCGAACAGCGTGCTGCACACATCGCCCGAAAGGTTGGATGAAGTTGAAAAAATGTTCATCAGAAGATACCCGATAGCAAGTGCTCCCACCGAGATCATGGCGATGGCGGCGTCGCCCTTGATTTTCGTATTCTGCCCGGTGCGCAGGAGCAGCACGGCGCTGAGGATGGTAATGACCATGACAAGGGGCATTTTGTTGGTGATCTGCAGCACGGCGGCGATCGCCATCGCGCCGAACGCCACGTGGGACAGACCGTCACCAATGAAGGAAAACCGCTTCAGCACCAGCGTCACGCCGAGAAGCGACGAGCACAGCGCGATCAGCACACCGACAATGAGCGCATAGCGGACAAAGGGATATGCCCAATAGAGAGCCAGCTTTTCCAAGATAGCGGTCATTGGCTGTCACCGCCCTTCTTCGCGTCAAACAGCCGCCCTTGCGGGCTTTGGAGATAGTCCGCCCTTGTCCCAAAGAAAACGGTGTCGCCAATATGCAGAATATGGCTGGCGTATCGGGCGGCGGCAGCCACATCGTGAGAGATCATAATAACGGTGATGCCGTCCTCACGGTTGAGCTTTTCGATGAACGTATACATTTCAGCCGTTACCTTGGGGTCAAGCCCGGAAGCAGGCTCATCAAGAAGCAGCATTTTTTGCGTGGCGCACAGCGCGCGGGCAAGCAGCACCCGCTGCTGCTGTCCGCCGGACAGCTCCCGATAGCACCGCCTTGCAAGCCGGGTGATCTGCATTTTCTCCATGGCGTCCACCGCAAGTTTCTTTTCTTCTTTATTATAAAAAGGACGGCTGCCGCAGCGGCCCTGACACCCGGAGAGAACGATCTCTCTCACGGATGCCGGGAAGTCCTTTTGTACCACTGTCTGCTGCGGCAGATAGCCGATCTCGTTTTTCCTCAGCCCATCGCCCGTCAAAATTCTGCCGCTGATGGGGGCCTGCAAGCCGAGGATCGTTTTCATAAGGGTACTCTTGCCGGAGCCGTTTTCCCCTACGATGCAGAGGTAGTCGCCTGCCAGGAACTCAAAGCTGAGGCCTTGGAGAACGGGTCGTCCATCGTAGCCAGCACAGAGATTTTGACAAGTGAGCTGAGCCATAGACCTACCTCCTTACCCTAACGCTTCCTTCAGCACGGAGAGATTCTTCTCCATAACGGAAAGGTAGGTGGCGCTGTTTGCCACGTCCTTGGAGGTGGTGGACTGCATGGAATCCATGGTCAGCACCTTCTGATTCTTCCCGGCGGTGTTCTGAACGATGGTTTCCGCGATCCTATGCTGTGCGCCCTCGATGGTCAGCACGCAGGGCAGTCCCAGCTCATCCACCTTCTTTGCAAGGAACGAAACGGTTTCAAAGCTGGCCTCGGTTTCGGCGGAGCAGCCCGCAAAGGCGGCGTAGTAGCGCAGACCGTAATCATCCACCAGATAGCGGAACGGGAAACGGTCGCCAAACAAAACGGTCTTATGGGCCGCACCGTCCACAGCCGCCTTATAGTCTGCGTCAAGAGTAGCCAGCTTGTCCCTATACGCCGCAGCGTTGGCGATATAGGTGTTCTTGTTGTCCGGGTCGATGGCACACAGCGCATCCGCAATCGTCACGCAGAGTACTTGGGCGTTCTTCAGGGACAGCCAGACGTGCTCGTCCTTTTCCTCCCCATGGTCGTGCCCCATCAGCTCATCAAGGATGTCCTCTGCGGAAAGAGCGTCCTTCACAAAAAACGGATTGGTCTTGCCGCTCATCAGCGCATCGAAGCCGTCGTTGCCGAAGTAGATATGGAAATGCTCCGCCTCGCCCGGCTCGTGGCCGTGGTCGTTGAACTGCACATATTGGGGCGCATCGGCACTGGTGGTTTCAAACTGATAACGGACGCTGCGGATATTGCCCTCGTCATCCAGCTTCGGCTGATAACCGGCATAGGTGTATTCAGCGGAAACGGTTTTTCCGTCTGCATAAGTGAAGGTGATCGTGTTCCCGTTGATAGAAATCTTCTCAGCGTCGCATTGCCACGAGGTCTTGTACTTCTCCCAATAGGTGTCCTTTGTGGTCGAGCTGTCCTCGTCCTCCTCCGCCCTGTGTTGGCAGAATTTGTCCAGGTCGCCGTTCAGCAGATAGGGGTGCAGAGACTTCCACGCACCGGCGAAATCCGAGAGGGTGCGATCCCTGATGTCATCCTCCGTGAGCTGTTCATCGTGGCTGTGACCGTGACCGTGACCGTCCTCCTGCATACCCTCAACGGTCTCCTCCGTTTTTACGGAGTCGCCCAGGACCTCCAGCAAATTGATGACCTTCATATTCCTGTTGGCGGCGTTTTTCAGCGCGTCGTCCACCCAGCCGTCGGACTCGCCGCCCACATAGACGAAGAGGTCGCAATCGGAGATTCTGACAATATCATCGGCGGTGGGTTGATAGCTGTGCAGGTCAACGCCGTTATCCAGCAGCATGGTTACCTCGGCGTTGTCGGCCTTGTCACCGAGGATCTGCCTGACCCAATCGTATGCGGGGAAGATGGTCGTGACGACCTTCAATTTGCCGGCTTTTCCGGCATCCTTCGGCTTTCCGCAGCCGGCAAGGACGCCGGCCAGCATCATAAGCGCAAGCAGCAGCGCAGTTATCTTTTTCATAGGGTTGTTACCTCCAGATTATGATAAGAACGTAAAAATGGGCGCAAAAATACAAGGGTGACGGCAACGCCGCGAAAGCCTATCCGAAAACGGATAGACTACACCCTCGTAAATAGTTCTTATTTAATCTGAAAGCTTGACCTTGAGCGAAACTAAAGTAAACGTGCGGACAAGCTCCGCGCAGGAGGGAATGACGCTGCACGGGGCATACCTGACCGCCGCGGCGAAAACCGCGGCAGCACCGGCAAGCCCAATGCTCTTGAGCAGATTTTCACAGACCTGCAGCTGGTGGCAGATGGCGCAGTCCTCGCCGGAGCAGTTGTGGTTGGCTTCGACCGCAATATAGACAGCGGAGGACAGCATGACAGCCGCCAGCACGGCTGCCAGCAAGCCTGTGATCAAACGAGATTTCTTTGTCATAGCCTGTCCTCCTTCCAAATATTATTCTTCCCGGCAGTCCGCGCAGGTGCCATAGAGAACTGTGTCGGCGGCGTCCAGCGTGAATTGCTCGCTCTGCGCCAAGTGCTTTGCAAACAGGACGGCGTTGCCGCTTGCCATGTGAAAGGTTCTGCCGCATTTTACACAGCTCATGTGCAGCGCACCCTTGCAGCTCTCGGCGTCAAGGTACTGATAGTAGACCTCCCGCGTGCCGCTCTTGCTGCTGCGCCGCACTTTTTCTTCCGCCTCTAACTGTGCAAGGTTCCGGTATACGGCGCTGAGGCTGATCTTTTCATCCACCAGCGCGTCCGCAATTTGCCGTGCGGACAGCAGCTCATCCGGGTGCCGGCTCAAATAGGCAAGCAGAGCCTTCCTCTGCCGCGTGCTGTAACTGGACAAGTCACCACGCCTCCAATTTGCAATTCATTTGCAATTCAGCATAACATGATGCCGCCCCGATGTCAATATGCAAATTCGCCGCAAATTAGCCGTCAACGCGGATAGTGCCTGCTCCGCTGAAATGGGCTGCGGCAGAGCGGAATGATCCACTCTCCGTTTTCGGCGGCAAAAAGGCAGCGGCAAATGCCAAGTGAAAAAGCGGTAGAAAAACGCAATAAGATTTCCTGTTTATCAAACCCCAAAAGCACCTTCAGAGTAAAAGGCTTTCATTACGAACAGCAGCTGACCCACCGTATGCTTCAGTGCATACGGTGGGTCAGTTGGCTTGTGTGGCCTACTCAGTCGAGCGGGGGCTTTCTTTTCTGCTGCGTCAACATATCCGTGCCCGGCCTATCCCTCAAACAAATTCAGGAGGTATCCGTAGCCCTCGGCCTCCATCCTCGCGTAAGGCACGAAGCGGAGGGCGGCGCTGTTGATGCAGTAGCGCACACCGTTGGGCGACTCCGGATCGCCGGTGAACACATGACCCAGATGGGAGTCGCCTGCGCGGCTGCGCACCTCTGTGCGGCGCATGCCGTGGCTCAAGTCCTCCCGTTCCACCACAGCAGGACTCTCGATGGGCTTTGTAAAGGCAGGCCAGCCGCAGCCGCTTTCAAACTTATCCGTAGAGGAGAACAGCGGCTCGCCGGTGACGATGTCCACATAGATGCCCTTTTCGAACTTGTCCCAGAGCTCGCCCGTGAAGGCGCGCTCCGTGCCGCTCTCCTGCGTGACGCGGTACTGCTCCGCCGTCAGCGTGTCCCGGATGGTCTCCGCCGCGGGCTTCCGGTAGTCGCCCGGATCGATGCGAAGCCTAGAGAACAGCTCCATCTCCGCCCGGGGGATGTGGCAGTAGCCGTTGGGGTTCTTTTCTAAGTAGTTTTGGTGATATTCCTCGGCGGGATAGTAATTCCTCAGCGGACCGATCTCCACAAAGAATTTCTCGCTGCGGCCCCGCTCGATGTCCGCGATGCGCTCCACCGTTTCCCTGGCTTTGTCGTTGGTGTAGTACACGCCGGCCTGATACTGGCTGCCCCGGTCGTTGCCCTGCCGGTTCTGCACCGTGGGGTCGATCACATAGAAGCAAGCCAGCAGAAGGGCGTCCAGGCTCACCTGCTCAGGGTCATACTCCACCCGAACGGTCTCCCGAAAGCCAGTGCCTCCCTTGCAGATGGCCTGGTAGGTGGCGTCCGCCTCGCAGCTGCCGTTGGCGTAGCCGCTTTGGGCGTCGATGACGCCGGGGATGGATTGCATGAGCTGCTCCATGCCCCAGAAGCAGCCGCCTGCCAGATAGATGACATTTTCCGTGGTGTCCATATACATACCCTCCTCGCCGGACATATCCGAGGACTGTCCGGTTTTCTCCGCTTCCTGCGTGTCCTTTTCCCGCGGTATATGCTGCCGTCCTGCGGCACATCCGCTGAGCAGCAGCACCGAGGCGAAAAGAAGGGCCAATACGCTTCGATACATGGCGTTTCCTCCTTTCAGGGGGAGCAAGGGTCACTCCGCCCCGTCGCCGTCCTGCCTTTTGCTGCGGCCGGGCCGCAGGACGGTATATAGCAGCGACCCAAGGACGCAGCCGAAGCCGGTGGAGAGCCACGGGCTGGACGTAACGGTGCAGGTGCCGGTGGCGCAGCCCACATAGCGGTAGTACAGAAACCCTCCGGCACTACCCACCAGGGGCAGGGCAATGACGCGCAGAATGCTCGTCAGCTTACAGTTCTTTTTCTTCATAATAGCCTCCCTTTGAAGATATTGGATCAGCCCATATCGGCAGCCAGGGCCTTGTCGATCTGGGCTTGCAGTGCATCGGCCTGTGCCTTGCTGGTGATAGCCCCCACAATGGGATCACCCACGATGCGGCCGCTGCGGTTGACCACGTAGGTGGTGGGATAGGCGTAGATGCTCTCCACGAACTTGCCCGCCTCGCTGCCGGAATCGAAGTACACGTTCTGATAGGTGGCACCGCTCTGGGTCAGCACGTCCTTGGCGTCAGAAATAGCCGCCTCGTTGCCGTCCAGCGTAAGGGCATTGATGCCGATCAGCGCACCGCCCTTACCGGAAAGCTCCTTGTTCAGCGCATCCAGATCGCCCAACTCGCCCACACAGGGACCGCAGGTGGTGAACCAGAAATTCACCACGGTGACGGCTTTGCCGGAGAACAGATCGCTGCTCTTTACCGTATTCCCGTCCAGATCCTTGCCCTCAAAGGCAGGGAACTTCGGCAGGCTGCTGTCATCCGTCGTCTTGCCCGTGCTGCCGCCGTCGGTTTTATTGTCCTTACTGCCGCTGTCGGGCATCGTGTCCATATCCTTGTCCGTCGGCATATTCATATCGCTGTCCAGAGATTTTTGCACGATCTCTGGATACTTTTCCTCCAGTGCGGCCAGCTTGTTTCCGATGTCGCGGATCTTCTCCGCCTCACTCTGAAGCAGCTTCAGCTCGTCTGCCGAAAACTGATCCTTGGCGGCGTCGATGGTTTCCAGCAGGAAGTCGCCGTAGTTTTTGCCGTTCTCCATCATGATCTTACCCTTGTCCGCTGCCATAAAGACCTTTTCCCAAAGTGCCGTGTTCTCCGCCAGGATAGCAGCTTCCTGCGCTGTCAGCTCCTTGTGCATGGCGGCTGCCTCCTCGGCGTTCTTCGGATCGTTGTCCATGCCGTCCATGCGATCGCCGCCCTTTGCACCGCAGGCAACCAGAGAGAGCACCAGCACGACTGCCAACAGCCATGTCATTAGTTTCTTCGCGTTCATGTTCGTTCCTCCTTGCTCTTTGTCGTCGTTCTTCTGCGGCGTTTCTGCCGCAAGGATCGTTTATTTTTACTGTCTCCACGGCCGCAGCGGAAGAGGGCGGCGTCGGTGGGACAGATACGCTGCATTCTATTACCATAATAAAGTGAACAGGTTAAAATATTGGTTAAGAACGGGGATTTAATGGAAATATATCTTAAATTCGCTGAAAATAAAGCGATTATGGAAAAAAGGCAGGGGCAGCAAGAAGAAAGCCTCTGCGAAAAAGAACCAAGCCCAAAAGCCGCGCGGATGCGGAGAGCGTTCTCCCCGCAGCCGCGCAGCCGTTTGTAAAGTTCTCTGCTTTTAATGCAAGACCTGCATCTCCGGGTTCTTCTCCCCGAATTTCTCCCGCAGCGCGCTGCAGATATCCTCCCGGGACTTGCCCTGCTTCTCACCGCTTTTAATGAGCTTGTACGCCTGAAACAGTGCCGAGGGGCCGATCTCACTGCTGAAAAAGCCGATGCCCTGATTCCATGCCAGCAGCTCGAACACATCGTCCAGCGCGGCGCTCTCCACACCGTGGATATATGCCTTTACCAGCTCCCGCGCCGCCTGCCTCATCCGGCCCGCACCGACAGCGTTGGTCAGGGACAGCAGCAGCCGCGTTTCGTAGGGCAGTACGCGCTTCTCGCTCTGCCATGTGGTCTCCCAAAAATCCACGGCGATCTGCCCCAGCTTTTCATCGATCATGGGATAGTTCAAAAGAGCCAGCGGCTTGAAGGGAGCGGAGCTGTCGCCTTCCTTCTTCTCCACACGGCAGAACCAGACATGGAACTCCGCCTCACCCCGCTGCTCGGTGTGGTGCTCGTAGCCCAAGCCCTCCATGACAGCGTACAGTGGATGCGGCTCAAAGGTCTGGATGATGTGTAATCCTTCGCCCACCTCCAACGCCTCGGCTCTTTTCTTCAGCCCTTCAAAGAAGCTGCCCTGTATATGGCGCACATCCACGGTCTGAAACCCCTGCGCCTTATTCTTCCAGTTTTCATAACTCATAGTCTTTGCCTCTCTTGCAGAAAGCTCACGCCTCTTCGAAGGAATCCTTACCCACGCCGCACAGGGGGCATTCAAAATCCTCCGGTACCTCGCTCCATGGCGTACCCGGCGCAATTCCGCCCTCGGGATACCCCACGCTCTCGTCGTACTCCCAACCGCAAACGGTGCAAACGTATTTCATAATGCGTCTCCTTTCGTGTTCTCCTGTTTTTTAGTCCTCCTTCAGCCGGCCGTCCACCGTGACGGTGACCACCTGCCACGGGATGAACTTCCCGCTCTGCTGGAGCGCCTTTTTCGCCGCCATCTCCAGCCCGCCGCAGCAGGGCACCTCCATCCGCACGACGGTGACGCTCTTGATGTCGTTATTTCGGATGATTTCCGTCAGCTTTTCGGAATAGTCCACGCTGTCCAGCTTGGGACAGCCCACCAGCGTGATGTGTCCCTTGATGAACCGCTCGTGGAAGGCGGCGTAAGCGTAGGCGGTGCAGTCGGCGGCGATGAGCAGCCGCGCCCCGTCGAAATACGGGGCGTTCACCGGCACCAGCTTGATCTGCACCGGCCACTGGGACAGACGGCTCGTCTGCTCAGCGCGGGGTGCTTCCACGGCGGGCGCGGTCTCGCGCTGAATGTTCCGGGACTGGCTGCCGGGGCAGCCGCAGGGCAGCGTCATGCCTTGCTCCCGCATTTTCCGCTGCTTGTTCTCCATGACGGCTTTTTCATCGTAGGCGGCGGCCTCCCGCTCCACGAAGGTGATGGCACCCGTGGGACAGGTGGGCAGGCAGTCCCCCAGCCCGTCGCAGTAATCGTCCCGCATCAGCTGCGCCTTGCCGTCCACCATGGCGATGGCGCCCTCGTGACACGCCTCGGCGCAGGCGCCGCAGCCGTTGCACTTATCCCTGTCGATCTCAATGATTCTCCGTACCATATTTTTGTCCTCCTTGCGGTTCTTCTTGACTTTGTGGCTTCATTTTACTATCATAATTTATGAAAGTCTGTTGGCACGCCAACGAAAAGGAGAAAAATATGCGGATCAATTTGGGGAACACCCCGCTTTTTCGCGGCATGACGGTGCCGGACATCGAGGAAATGCTGCGCTGCCTGCGCGCCGTAGAGCGCACCTATAAGAAGGGCGCGGTCATCCTGCCGGAAGGGACGCCCACGGAGCAGCTGGGCGTGGTGCTGTCCGGCCGTGTCATCATCGAGATGGGGGACGTGTGGGGCAACAACAGCGTCCTCAGCAGCGTGGGCGCAGGCGGTATCTTTGCGGAGGCGTATGCCTGCGTGCCGGGCGAGCCGCTGATGGTCAACGTCACCGCCGCCGAGGACACGGAGGTGCTGCTATTGCACATCGGGCAGGTGTTGGAGCCCTGCGCCAAGGTGTGTCCCCGCCATCTCCGGCTGCTGCGGAACCTGCTGACCCTCTCCGCCGGGAAGAATTTGCAGCTCTCCCGCCGGGTACTGCACACCTCGCCCAAGTCCATCCGCAAGCGGCTGTTGTCCTATTTCTCGGAGTGCATCAAGCGCACCGGCAGCTACGAATTCGACATACCCTACAACCGCCAGCAGCTGGCGGACTACCTGAACGTGGAGCGCAGCGCGCTGAGCAACGAGCTGTCCCTCATGCAGCGGGACGGGCTGATCCGGTATGAGAAAAACCACTTTGCCGTGACGGAGCAGTTAAGGCAACGGTGAAATAGGGAAGCGTGCGGCGTGGTAGGATGGTTCGCTTTTG
>ENA-UOIY01001219-UOIY01001219.1-human-gut-metagenome-genome-assembly--contig:-P114-NODE-1219-length-29762-cov-90.724408_pt1 | contig 29762 bp, 20 predicted proteins | sample MGYA00242335_ERZ723882 | MGnify/ENA metagenome assembly ERZ723882
CTTGCCGCCTGCAATTCACAGACAGCAAGCCCTTTCGGCTGCTTGAACAATTTTTGCTTCAAAATATTGTCTAACTTTTTGGGGTCACTTCATTTCCGCTTCACTGGGGACGATGTTACTGTCCGAAGAAGAAATAGGGTCAGGCGTTTCTGCAATATGCGAGGCGTTGTTGCATCCCGTAGTCAGACACAGAAACACGGCGAGTAGAATAACTGCGATTTTGGATTTCATACGCTTCACTCCCTTCGTCAACATTCTACCCGATGAGAACCGTTCCGACAAAGATGCGTTTTGAAGCGCAACTTTTTATCATATCGCCAAAACGCAGTTTTCTGAATTGTGCGAACTCCGTTTGCTCTTAGATAGATTTAGCTTAGAGAGATAGAGATAAATCAGGAGATAGTTTATTTCGGATAGTCTGGTAGTTCTCAGGGGTTGGAGTGTGAGGAAGGGGACGGCAGGAAACATACTCCGTGTGTCTATCGGCTGTCACGCTCTGCCCGCTGACGAAGAAAGCGACTGTAATGCTCCAATGCTTTGACCACATAATCCTCCGTTTGGCTTACGGGGATATTCTTCGGAATCAGGCTGCGCACCTTGTCGCCACGCAGGACGATTTTCTCTCGCTGGTTGGGTTTTTCTTCGCTCATAATGGCGGATATCACCTCCGGCGTGAGCTTGCCGTCCGTGAAGAATTGGCGCATCCGAATGGTCTGTGCGTGGGAAGGTGTGGCTTGGTTCAGGTCGATTTCGTCTACTACGGCTCGCTGGCAATCCTCGTCCAAATAGGAAAGCTCCACCGCAGGCCGCATCTTGATCTGACCCTCGTCCACATAATCACGCAGCTCCGAGACAAGGTGGGTCAAGCGGATATAGCGGCGGATTTGATCTTGACTCTCGCCAACTTGCTCACCGAGTTCCTCACGAGCTGTTTTCGACTTCTGTGCCACTGGCACAGAAGTTAAATCTGTACGCTGTCCTTGTCGTTTCATCGCTTCCAGCCTCATCTTATAAGCAAAGGCTTTTTCGCTGGGCAGTATCTGCAACCGTTGGAAATTGCTTTCGACCATCAGGATGATGGCCTCATCACGGGTCATTTCCCGCACCTCTGCTTTTACGGTTTCAAACCCGGCAAGTTCGCAAGCCTTTTTGCGGCGATGACCCGATACGATTTCGTATCGTCCATCCTCTTTGGGTCGAAGGGTGACAGGAGTAATGATTCCACGCTCTTTGACACTCTCCACAAGCTGCATCATATCCTCGTCATCTCTAACCTTAAAAGGATGGTCAGGAAAATCGTCAATCAGCTCAAGAGGACTATCATAAATGCGCGGGAGTTTATTTTCCTTTCGCTCCGCGTCATTCATGAAAAGCTCATCGTACCCGGTCAGGCCCAGATCGATTTTTTTGCACGCTCTTCAAGATCTGTCACCTCCTTTGTGAGTGCCTCATACCGACTCCGCCCTTCTGATTTGTGATGACGATCACCTTACATTTTTCCATGGGGTTATCCTCCTTTCAAAGTATCGAATCATTGCTGATCCACGAAAGCCTCAAAATACCTTTTGGGGCTTTCGTCGCTGCATTTCATTTTTCCTCGAACCCAAAATGCAGAAAAGGAAGTCATCAGACGCCCGATAGCGAATCGGGTCCATGGGAATCTCACCCCCGCCGGGTTCTCCGCCGGTTCCGTAGAAAAGTATCATTATACCCTAAGCCTGTCATGGCCGTATCCGTAGCTATCGGATATTTCAGAATGGTTTCGGGGGCGCTCTCCACCTTGTGTCCCGCTGATACCGTTAGCGGCAGGTGGGTCTTGGCGTACCTTCATTCGGCTGTTGACTTAGGGAATGTATCTGATGAATGGTATTCAATTTTCAAGGTTCCCGGAAGGCTCATCGCCTTCTCACTTTCCCTTTCCCGAATTTTTTCGCGAGATTCCCAAACTTTTTCAAATAAATTTTGTGCCGGTTCCAGAAAGCAAAAAAGCGCCCACTGTACCTGTTTAGCAGGCGCAGTGAGCGCAAAAATAAGACCCGGTGATTTCTCACCGAGTCTCGTATCTGAATATGTAGTTTTAACAGAAAAACAGCCCCGCAGAATCACTTCTGCGGGACTGAAATGCAATCGCATATTTCTCTCGGCATCCGTGGTGCACCCTTGGTGTAAATTGGTGTACGGATTGGTGTACGAGAGGCTTTTTTAGCTCAATCAGGGGGCTATCAATAGAGCTTTGCGCCGGCGGGGATGTGGGGATCCACCATCAGCAAATGCAACTTTTCTTCGCCGTTTTCGTGGTGCACGGCAGAGATGAGCATACCGCAGGAATCAATGCCCATCATGGGGCGGGGCGGGAGGTTGGTGATGGCGATGCAGGTCTTTCCAACCAGCTCTTCCGGCTCATAATACTCGTGAATTCCGCTCAAAATGACCCTATCTGTGCCGGTTCCGTCGTCCAAAACGAACTTTAAGAGCTTCTTGGACTTCTTCACGGCTTCGCATTCCTTAACCTTCACGGCACGGAAATCGGACTTGGCGAAGGTGTCAAAATCAACGAAATCCTTGAACAGCGGCTCGATCTCCACGTTAGAGAAGTCGATCTTCTCCTCCGCAGCGGGGGCGGCCTCGGCGGGGGCAGAAGCCTCCTTGGAAGCCTTCTTGTCGGAGTCCAGCGGCTTCATTGTCGGGAACAGGATCACGTCGCGGATGGAATCGGTGCCGCACAGCATCATGGAGCAGCGGTCGATACCGAAGCCCAGACCGCCGGTGGGCGGCATACCGTACTCCAGCGCCATGACGAAGTCCTCGTCCATCATGTCGGCTTCCTCGTCGCCGTTGGCGCGCTTTTCGGCCTGCGCCTTGAAGCGCTCGTACTGGTCGATGGGGTCGTTCAGCTCGGAGAAGGCGTTGCCCATCTCGCAGCCGCAGATGAACATCTCGTAGCGCTCCGTCAGCTCCGGCTGGGTGGGGCTGCGCTTGGCCAGCGGACTGACCTCCACGGGGTACATGGTGATGAAGGTGGGCTGCACCAGCGTCTCCTCCACCTTCTGGTCGAACGTCTCGTACAGGGCGTTGCCCCAGGTGTGGGGCACGCCGTCCATGTCCACGCCCACGCTCTTGGCCAGCTCCACGCCCTTGTCGGCGTCGCCGATGCAGGCCATGAAGTCCGCGCCGGTGACGTTCTTCACCGCGTCGGCCATGGTGACGCGCTGCCAGGAGGGGGTCAGGTCGATGTCGTGACCCAGCCACTTGATGTGATAGGTGCCCAGAATTTCCTTGGCGGCACCGGTGAGGATGCCCTCCAGAATGTCCATCATGCCGTCCAGGTTGGTGTAGGCCTGGTACAGCTCGCAGGTGGTGAACTCGGGGTTGTGCTTGGTGTCCATGCCCTCGTTGCGGAAGATGCGTCCCACCTCGTACACGCGCTCCATACCGCCCACGATGAGCCGCTTCAGGTGCAGCTCGGTGGCGATGCGCATGTACATGTCGATGTCCTGCGCGTTGTGGTGGGTGATGAAGGGGCGGGCGTTGGCGCCGCCGGCAATGGGGCTGAGGACAGGCGTCTCCACCTCCATGAAGCCCAAACTGTCCAGATAGCGGCGCAGGAACGCCACGAAGCGGCTGCGGATCTCGAAGTTCCGCTTGCTCTCGGGGTTCATGATCAGGTCAACGTAGCGCTGGCGGTAGCGGATCTCCTTGTCGGTCAGGCCGTGGAACTTCTCCGGCAGGGGGCGCAGGGACTTGCTCAACAGGGTAATATCGTGGGCACGGACGGACATTTCGCCACGCTGGGTGCGGAACACCTCGCCGTTGACGCCGACGATGTCGCCGATGTCGTACTTCTTGAAACGGTCGTAGTTGTCCGCGTCCATCTCGTCCTTGCGGGCGTAGAGCTGGATGCGGCCGGTTTTATCCTGCAGGTCGCAGAAGGACACCTTGCCCATGCCGCGCTTGCTCATCAGGCGGCCGGCCACGGAAACGGGCTTGCCCTCCAGCGCGTCAAAGTTGTCCTTGATATCCTGGGTGTGGTGGGTGACGTCGAACTTGGTAATGGTAAAGGGATCGCGTCCCTCGTCCTGCAGCGCCTTCAGCTTGTCGCGGCGGATGCGCAGCAGCTCACCCATGTCCTGGGGCTGTTCGGTCACGTTGCGGTTGGTTTCGTCTGCCATAGTGCAGCCTCCTTTGTATCGTTACCGCCGGTGACGGCGGTGGTCAGCGTTCAATCTTGTCAACACGGTAGTGGATCACGCCCCTGGGCGCCTCCACGGTCACTTCCTCGCCCGCCTTGCGGCCCATCAGCGCCTTGCCAAAGGGTGAGTCCTCGCTGATGGCGCGGCTCATCACGTCGGCCTCCTGAGAGCCAACGATCTTATAGGCGGGCAGCTGCTTTCGTGTGTCCATATTGGTGACGGTGACCAGGCACCCGATGGAGATCTTGTCGGAGTCCATCTCGCTCTCGTCCACGATAACGGCGTGGAGAAGGATGTCCTCCAGTTCGGCGATGCGGGAGTAGAGCTTGCCCTGCTCGTTCTTCGCCTCGTCATACTCGCTGTTCTCGCTGAGGTCGCCGAAGCCGCGGGCCTCCTTGATCAGCTCCGCTACCTCGTCGGCGCGGGTGGTTTTGCTGTAATCCAGCTCCTGCTTCAGCTCGTCGTAACGAGCCTGGCTCATTTTGAATTCCTTTGCCATGCTGCATGTCCCTTTCTGCTAAAAGAATACCCGTCGTGCGGGATAAAAACAATATGTCACGTTGCATTATAGTGACTTTTGGTGTGTATGTCAAGCAAGGAAGTGATATGAATGTCCGATGGGAACCATTTTCCGGCATCCAGCAGCGCGGCGGCCAGCTGCTCCGCCGCCGGCGGCTGGGGCGCGGGCATGCGGGGGGATGTCCAGAGGAGCTGCTGGCGGGCGGCGCAGTCATCAGAGAGGTACAGCACCGGCGCGGCCTCCGGCGGCGGACAGTCGCCGCAGAGGACAGTCAGCGCCGCGGGGCGGCCGCCGTCGCCGGGCGAGACGCCCCAGCGGTACAGCAGCTCCTGCGCCAGCAGGTGGGGTGGGTCGTCCAGCGACAGATACCGGGCGCGGCGGGCGAGCACCGGCGCGGCGGCGCGGGCAGCGGCCTCCCCTCCCCTGCCGCAGCGCAGCAAAACGGCGGCGTTTTGCAGGCCGCCGGGACAGAGGACATCCAGCAGGCCGTCCAGCAGGGCAAGGCGCAGCGGCAGGACGGGATATGGCGTTATGTCTACCTGTTCTGCCAGCGGCAGGAGGGCAGCATCGGCGCAGACGCAGCGGCGGACGCCGGAGGCATGCAGCTCACGCAGCCACCGAACAGCCCGGCGGCGGGCGAGATAGCCCCTCCCCACAGACAGGTGATGAAGGGGCAGACCGTCCATGTTGATGGTGGTAATATCCGTTTTCTGTCCGGAAGTTATGTAAACAAGCATGGAAGTTCCTTTCGGCGGTCATACGGGGCGGACAGAGTCGTCTGCCCCTACAAAACGAGATAAGAGGTTCGCCGCGCACAGCAAAGACCCCTGTCCCACTATTATATGGGACAGGGGTCAGGATATGCGGTTTTACCACGCGGCGATATAGCCGGGCAGGTAGTTCAGGGGATTCTGGTACACCGTCACGCTTTTGCCGTTCACAATGGTAGTCGTGCGTACCTCGTAGTGAAGGTGGGGGCCGGTGGAGGCGCCGGTGTTGCCGGTGACGCCGATAACCGTCCCCTGCGACACGGTGTCGCCCGGAGAGACCTTAACCACACTCATGTGGGCATACAGCGTCGTCAGGCCGCCGCCGTGGTCGATGACCACGTAGTTGCCGTAGCCGCCGCCCCAGCCGCTGGAGTTGGTCAGCAGCACACGGCCGCTCTTGGTAGCGTAGACGCTGCTGGTATAGCCCACGTTGCAGATGTCCACGCCCTTATGGTTGGTACTGCCGAAGCCGCCGGGCGCTACACGGGAGCCAATAGGCGAGCTGATCATCTTGCTGGTGCTTACCGGCCAGATAAAGCCCTCGGAGCCGGGCACCACGTCGGAGTCGGCAATCAGCCTTGCGATCTGCGCATCAATCTCGTCTGCCGCCTTTTCCTCTGCCGCATGCATCCGCTCCAACGCTTTCTGGTCGGCGGCGTACTCGTTCATGAGCTTGGTCGTCTCGTCCAGCTTGCCCTGCAGCTCGCCCTGCTGCTCGCCCAGCTGGGCTTCCTTGGCCTCCATCTCGGTCTTCTCCGCCTTGATGTTCTCCCGCGTCTCCTTCATGGCGGCGATGAGGGTCTTGTTGTACTCGGCCACCTCGTTGACGAATTCCATGCGGTTGAGCAGGTCGGCCATGCTGGTGGCCTTGAAGAGAACGGAGAGATAGCTGAGGCTGCCGCGCTCCTCCTCGCTGCGCACCTGCTGGCAGAACAGCTCATACTGCTCCTGCTCCAGCAGCTCGTAGCGGGCGATCTGGGCGGCGGCATCGTCGATCTGGTTCTGGGTGTCGTCGATCTGCTCCAGCAGCAGCTGGTTGCGCTGATCCAGCAGATTCTTGGTGACCATGACGTCCTCTTTCTTGGCCTTGGCCTCGGCGATCTGCTTTTCCAGATCCTTGAGCTTTTCCTGCTGCTCCTTCTTTTTCTGCTCCAGTGCGGCGATCTGGGCGGCCTTGCGCTGCTCCTCCTCCAGCTCCGCCGCAGTCTTGGCGGCGTAGGCAGGGCGGACGGAGCCGGCAGCCGCCAGCGCCAACAGGGTCAGAACGGCCAGAAAAGCGCAGAGGATGCGTTTTGCGGATTTCATGCGTGATCTCCTTTCTCAGACACGGAGGAAGCGGCGGATGGCGGTCAGGCTGCCGCCCACGCCCACAAGGATGCCGGCTCCCAGAAATACCAGCGCCACATAGTACCATATTTCGGTGAAGGGCACCACGTTCAGGATCTGCAGGGAATCGGAATTGGCAATGCCCTGCGCAACAGCGGCGTACAGCCCCCACTGAAGGCCGAAGGCGATGACGGCGCTGAACAGACCCAGCAGCAGCCCCTCGTAGACGAAGGGCCAGCGGATGAACCCGTTGGTGGCACCCACCATCTTCATGATGGCGATCTCGTCCCGGCGGTCGAAGGTGGTGAGCTTGATGGTGTTGGAGATGATGAACACGGACACCAGCAGCAATATGGCGATGAGGGCGATGGAGATGACACCGGCCACATTGCGGACGGTGGTGAAGCCGTTGGCCACGGCCTCGTCCGCCCGTGCCTTGGCGATGCCGGGGATGTTCTCCACGGCGGTGCGCGTCTCCATGATGCGGTCGGGGTCGGTGACGTGGATCACAAAGCGGTGGCGGAACACGGTGGGATCCAGGTCGCCGTACACGTCGGAGTCATCGTATTTCTCCACATAGGCGTCGCGGGCCTCGGTGCGGGTGACGAAGGTGCAGTCAGCCACGTTGCCGGTGGCCTCTATCTGGGTCTGGAGGGCGCGTGCCTCCGGCTCGGTCAGCGTCTCGTCCACAAAGGCGACGATGGCGTTCTCCTGCTGGAGGTCGGCCAGATTTCGGTTGGCGTTGTAGGCCACCAGCGTGAAGGTGCCCATGATCAGCAGACAGGCCACGGTGACACCGATGGCGGCAAAGGACATGAACCCGTGGGAGAACATGTTGCCGGCGCCCTCTTTGACGAAAAACTTGAAATCATGCTTCATGTGTCATACCTCATAGCTGCCCATGCCGTCCCCGATCACAAGGCCGTCGTTCAGCAGGATAATGCGCTTGTTGAAGTGGTTGACCAGTCCCCGCTCGTGGGTGACGACGATGACGGTGGTGCCCAGCGCGTTGATGCGCTCCAGCAGCGTCATGATCTCCAGAGAGCGGGCGGGATCCAGGTTGCCGGTAGGCTCGTCAGCCACCACGGTGGAGGGGTTGTTCACCAGTGCGCGGGCGATGGCCACGCGCTGCTGCTCGCCGCCGGACAGCTGGTCGGGGTAGCAGTTCTCCTTGTCGGCCAGTCCCACCAGCTCCAGCACATAGGGGATGCGGTTTTTCAGCTCACGGGGCGACGCGCCCACGGCGCGCATGGCCAGCGCCAGATTGTCGCGGACGGTCTTGTTGGCGATAAGACGAAAATCCTGAAAGATAACGCCGATAGTGCGGCGCATGTAGGGCAGCTGCCGGTCGGCAATACGGCTCATGGAGAAGCCGTTGACCATAACGCGGCCGGAGGTGGGCACCACCTCGCCGGTGAGCAGCTTGATGATGGTGGATTTTCCGGAGCCGGAGGGTCCCACCAGAAAGACGAATTCCCCGTCGTCCACGGTAAAGGAGACGCCCTTCAGGGCGTGGGTCCCGTTGTCGTATATCTTCTCTGCATCTATCAATCGAATCATAGCAGCGCTCCTGTTCGGCAAAGTGCAACATATTGTGGTAAATTACAACTGTAAATACCATTATATATAAATAGTTACAAAATGGCAACAGGAAAGATATGAAAATATTTTGAACAAGTTCGTTGCCTGTCGGTTGGACGCAGCGGGGCGGAAAAAGGTTCCAAAAGGGTGAAAAATGTCCCCGCTGTACGGGAGCGGATTCCCACGCCAGTGACACGGTCACTGACGCGGGAATGACAGCGCTTCGCGCTGTTAGGGCGGATGTGGGCATTCGCCCCTGCGATGCAGAATTAAGACGGTGCGAAACGAGACGTCGTACCCCAAGGGCATTTGTTCCGCTGCGCTCCACGGCAGGACGCCGTCCCCTACATCCGTTATGCGGACACGCTTGCCTGTCTTTTCGTAGGGGGCGATGCCCACATCGCCCCGCCGTGCCTGTGCGGTATCCCTTCGGGCGGTCAGGGTCATCCGCCCCTACGCACCCGCGCCGCGCAACAAGCAAAAAAGACCGGCAGAGCCGGTCTTTTTTATATGCAGTTACGCCTCGATGCCGCGGCTGGTCAGGTACTTCTTGACCATCAGGGCGACCTTGAAGGTGATGGCGTCGTCGAACTCGCGGAGGTCAAGGCCGGTGAGCTTCTTGATCTTTTCCAGCCGGTAGACCAGCGTGTTGCGGTGGACGAACAGCTTGCGCGCCGTCTCGGACACGTTCAGGTTATTCTCGAAGAACTTGTAGATGGTGAACAGCGTCTCCTGATCCAGCGCGTCGATGGGGTTCTTTTTGAACACCTCCTGCAGGAACATCTCGCACAGGGTGGTGGGCAGCTGGTAGATCAGGCGGCCGATGCCCAGATTCTCGTAGTTGATGACGTAGCGCTCGGTGTCGAACACCTTGCCCACCTCGATGGCGATCTGGGCTTCCTTGTAGCTCTTGGCCAGATCACGCAGATGGAGCGCCAGCGTGCCGATGCCCACGAACACGCGGCTCTCGCCGTCCTCGCGGAGGGCGACCTCGATGCGGGAGGCCACGGCCTCCATATCCTTGGCGGTGGCGTTCTCGTCCATCTGGTGGATCAGCGCCACGTCATGCTCGCCCACGCTGAGGACGAAGTCGTTCTGCCGGTCGGGGAACAGCGCCTGCACCACGTCCACGGGGACACTGTCCAGCCGGTCGTCCATGGGACGGATGACGAACACACCGCGGGCGACCTCGGCGTCCACATGCAGCTCCTTGGCGCGCATGTAGATGTCGGAGATGAGGATGTTGTCGGAGATGATATTCTTGATGAAGGAGCCCTTGTCGTGCTTCTCCTCGTAGTAGCTCTTGGCGGCGTTCAGGGCAACGGCGGCCATGGCGCAGACGGTGCGGCTCATGCTGTCGTCGCCGGTGGCGAACACGGCGTAGTCAAAGCTGCTGCTCCAGCTGGGCAGCGCCTTGAAATACTTGCCCTCCAGCGCAACGCAGGAACCATCGGCGGCGATGATAGGCTCCACATACTTGCCCCACTTCTTGCCGATAGCCGTCAGCTCACTGCAGGCGATGACGGTACCCTCGGCGTCGATAACGCCGATCGTGCGGTCAGTCGTCTCCTTGAATTGAAGTACAGAGTTCTGAAAGATCCTGCCGGACATAACGTAATCCTCCTGCGAAACCCGCGTCGGTACTTTGTGCAATCTGCTCAGTTGTTTCTCCTATTATATCGTCATAATCACGATTTTGCAAGCGTTTTTTTATCTTTTACACAAAAAACTTGTCGTGTTTTTTGTGGTTATGTCAAATAAATCACATGGCACATACGCGGTACAGCGCCGAGATCTCCTCATCGGTCAGCAGGCGGTATGCGCCGGGCGGCAGGTCGTCCGGCAGCGTGAGCGGCCCCATGGACAGGCGCTTCAGATACAGCACCGGCGCACCGCAGGCGGCCAGCATCCGCTTGACCTGATGGAATTTGCCCTCCCGCAGGGTGACGATGCAGGTGCGGGGCTGGGGCAGCAGCTCCAGGCCGGCGGGCAGACACACAAGGCCGTCGGGCAGAGTCATGCCGGCGGCGAAGGCGGACACGTCCGCCGGGGACAGGTCGCCGTCCACGCGGGCAATGTAGCGCTTATCCACATGGTAGCGGGGGCTGAGGAGCCGGTGGGTCAGCTCGCCGTCGTTGGTCAGCAGCAGCAGACCCTCGGTGTCCTTGTCCAGCCGTCCCACCGGCGCCAGATCGATGCGGCGCAGCTCCGGCGGGAGAAGCTCCAGCACCGTGGGCTGGCGGCGATCCTCGGTGGCGGTCAGCACCCCGGCGGGCTTGTGCAGCAGGACGTAGGTGTACCGGCGGAGGGTCAGTGGCTGGCCGCAGACGGTGAAGACGGCGGAAGCCGGGTCGTACTTCTCCTCGGCGGAGGCGGCGGGGACGCCGTTGACCAGCACCTGCCCCTGCCGCACCAGCTGCTTGACCTCCCGGCGCGACCAGCGGCCTGTGGCGGCCAAGAGCTTATCCAGACGTTCCATGGCGTATCCTCCCTGCGGCGGTTTTTCTGTATCATAGCATATTCCGGGCGGAATGGAAATAGGTAATGATGAGGTGATGAAAATGATGGTATTTCAGGTGCGGCTTCCCCGGCGGCGGGCGGCGGCTATGGCGGCGGCGGTGGTCATGGTGGCGGCCGCGGCGGCGGTGCTGGCCGGATGCTTCAATGGCAAGGAAAAGCCCTTGACGCTGGCGGACGACCCCGCAAGGGTCTCCTATTTACAGGAGTTGGGCTGGCAGGTGGAGAGCACGCCGGTGGAGACGCTGGATCTGCAGCTGCCACAGGAGCTGGCGGAGACATGGGGCGAGTACGCCGCCATGCAGACGGCGCAGGGTATGCCCTTCGCGGACTACGCCGGGCAGCCGGTGCGCCGGTACACCTACCGGGTGACCAACTATCCGGGGATGGAAAAGGGCGTGCAGGCCAATCTGTATCTGTGCGGCGATGTGCTCATCGGCGGGGACATCGTGGCCACGGGCAAGGGCGGCTTCCAGCACGGGTTGGAGTATCCTGGAGTGTAAAAGCGAATACAGTCAGGCGTATTTCGACGCGATTATACAATTAGTTGTCGGAATAGGCAGAAAAAGAGGAAGCCTTGCGGCTTCCTCTTTCCAGTCTGTCGAAAAAGTCTGTCATTGCGAGCCAGTGTTCACACTGGCTCGCAATCCGTTTCTAAAACGCACAAATCCTGCGCTTTTCGCAGGTTCCTGTCTGAAAAGATACGGATTCCCACACCAGTGACATCGGTCACTGGTTCGGAATGACAGGGGCGTGGGGTTATCGACACGCAGAAAAAGAGGAAGCCTTACGGCTTCCTCTTTTATTCATTGCGCAGTCCCTGTGGGGTCAGATTACTCGTCGATCTCGATGACGACGCCGGAACCCACGGTACGGCCACCCTCACGGATAGCGAAACGCAGACCGTTCTCGATAGCGATGGGGGTGATCAGCTCGACCTTCATGTCGACGTTATCGCCGGGCATGCACATCTCAGTGCCCTCGGGCAGGGTGATGACGCCGGTCACGTCGGTGGTACGGAAGTAGAACTGGGGACGATAGTTGTTGAAGAAGGGGGTGTGACGGCCGCCCTCGTCCTTGGTCAGAACGTAGACCTGGCCAACGAACTTGGTGTGGGGGTGAATGGAACCGGGCTTGGACAGAACCTGGCCGCGCTCGATCTCGGTCTTAGCAACACCACGCAGCAGAGCACCGATGTTATCGCCGGCTTCAGCGTAGTCCAGCAGCTTGTGGAACATCTCGATACCGGTAACGGTGGTCTCGCGCTTCTCATCGGACAGACCGACGATCTCGACCTTCTCGTTCAGGTTCAGCTTACCACGCTCCACACGGCCGGTAGCAACGGTACCACGGCCGGAGATGGTGAACACGTCCTCGACGGGCATCAGGAAGGGCATATCCTCCTTGCGGTCGGGGGTGGGGATCCAGCTGTCAACAGCGTCCATCAGCTCCTTGATGCAGGCATACTCGGGAGCGTTGGGATCGGTGGACTCGGAAACCAGAGCGTTCAGAGCGGAACCACGGATGATGGGGGTCTCGTCGCCGGGGAAGCCGTAGAAGTCCAGCAGCTCGCGGACTTCCATCTCCACCAGCTCCAGCAGCTCCTCGTCGTCGACCTGGTCGCACTTGTTCAGGAAGACCAGCACGGAGGGCACGTTCACCTGACGGGCCAGCAGCAGGTGCTCACGAGTCTGAGCCATGGGGCCGTCGGAGGCGGCGATGACCAGGATAGCGCCGTCCATCTGGGCAGCACCGGTGATCATGTTCTTGATATAGTCGGCGTGACCCGGGCAGTCGACGTGAGCATAGTGACGCTTCTCGGTCTCGTACTCGACGTGAGCGGTGTTGATGGTGATACCACGCTCGCGCTCTTCGGGAGCCTTATCGATGGAGGAGTAATCGGTGTACTCCGCCTTGCCCTGCAGGGCCAGATACTTGGTGATAGCGGCGGTCAGGGTGGTCTTACCATGGTCGATGTGACCGATGGTGCCGATGTTAACGTGGGGCTTAGTTCTCTCAAATTTCTGCTTAGCCATTTGAAAAAATCCTCCTTAACAGTTTTGTATCGTGTGTGGGGCAGCGTTACATTCTAACACTGCCATTTTACAGTATTTGCGTAGGAAAATCAATCGTAAATTACGGTTTTAGAAATTTTCCTTGCCGGTACGCTTGGCGATGAGCTTCTCCTGCAGACCCTTGGGCAGCTCGATATAGTGGCTGGGCTCCATGGTGTACTGACCGCGACCCTGTGTGCGGGAGCGCAGGTCGGTGGCATAACCGAACATTTCGGCCAGAGGCACGAAAGCGTCGATCTGCTGGGCGCCGGAGCGCATCTCGTAGCCCTGGATCTGACCGCGGCGCGCGTTCAGGTCGCCGATCACGTCGCCCATGTACTCGTCGGGGACGATGACACAGACCTTCATGATGGGCTCCAACAGCGTGGGATCGGCCTTGCGCATGGCCTCCTTGAAGGCCATGGAGCCGGCGATCTTGAACGCCATTTCGGAGGAGTCCACCTCGTGATAGGAACCGTCGAACAGGGTGACCTTCACATCCACCACGGGGTAACCAGCCACGGTGCCGGACAGCATTGCGCCCTGGATACCGGCGTCGATAGCGGGGATATACTCCTTGGGGATGGCGCCGCCCACCACGGCGTTGACAAACTCATAGCCCTTACCGGACTCGTTGGGTTCCACGTGGATCTTCACATGACCGTACTGACCCTTACCGCCGGACTGACGGGCGTACTTGGTATCCTGATCCACCGCCTTGCGGATCGTCTCCTTGTAGGCCACCTGAGGTGCGCCCACATTGGCCTCCACCTTGAACTCGCGGAGCAGACGATCGACGATGATCTCCAGATGCAGCTCGCCCATGCCGGCGATGATGGTCTGACCCGTCTCCTCGTCGGTGTAGGTGCGGAAGGTGGGATCCTCCTCAGCCAGCTTCGCCAGAGCGACGCTCATCTTCTCCTGACCGGCCTTGGTCTTGGGCTCGATGGCCACGCGGATGACCGGCTCCGGGAACTCCATGGACTCCAGAATGATGGGATTCTTCTCATCACACAGGGTGTCGCCGGTGGTGGTGTTCTTCAGACCCACCACGGCGGCGATGTCGCCGGAGTAGACGGACTCGATATCCTCACGGTGGTTGGCGTGCATCTGAAGGATGCGCCCCATGCGCTCGCGCTTGCCCTTGGTGGCATTGAGCACGGAGGAACCGGTGGTCAGCGTGCCGGAGTAGACACGGAAGAAGCTGAGACGACCCACATAGGGATCGGTCATGATCTTGAACGCCAGCGCTGCGAACGGCTCGTCATCGGAGGACTTGCGCTCCTCTTCCTCGTCGGTCTTGGGGTTGACACCCTTGATGGCGGGGACATCGGTGGGAGCGGGCATGTAGTCCACGATGGCGTCCAGCAGCTTCTGCACGCCCTTGTTGCGATAGCTGGAGCCGCAGACCACGGGCACCATCTCCACGGCACAGGTGGCCTGGCGGATGGCGGCACGGATCTTGGCGGTGGGGATCTCCTTCCCCTCCAGATACAGCTCCATGATCTCATCATCGAACATGGAGACTGCGTCCAGCAGCTTTTCGCGGTACTCGTTGGCAAGGTCGACCATATCCTCGGGGATAGGCTCCACGCGCATATCCTTGCCCAACTGATCGTAATAGATATCGGCATCCATCTCCACCAGATCGATGATACCCTTGAAGGTATCCTCTTTTCCGATGGGCAGCTGGATGGGGACGGCGTTGGCCTTCAGGCGATCGTGCACCATGTCGAGAACATGGTAGAAGTCCGCGCCGGTGATGTCCATCTTATTGACGTAGATCATCCGGGGGACGTGATAGTGATCCGCCTGACGCCAGACAGTCTCGGACTGAGGCTCCACGCCGCCCTTGGCACACATGACGGTGACGGAGCCGTCCAGCACGCGCAGAGAACGTTCCACCTCCACAGTGAAGTCCACATGACCCGGTGTGTCAATGATGTTGATACGCGTCTGGGGGAACTGATCCTTGGAGCCCTTCCAGTAGCAGGTGGTAGCGGCGGAGGTGATGGTGATACCACGCTCCTGCTCCTGCTCCATCCAGTCCATGGTAGCGGTACCCTCGTGCGTTTCACCCAGCTTGTAGTTCACGCCCGTGTAGTACAGAATACGCTCTGTGGTCGTGGTCTTGCCTGCATCGATGTGTGCCATGATGCCGATATTTCTCGTATTTTCCAGTGTAACCTTTCTCGGCATACCGTTCTCCTTTTTGTTTCGTTGGTTTGATTACCAGCGGAAGTGGGCGAAAGCCTTGTTGGACTCCGCCATCTTGTGGGTGTCCTCGCGCTTCTTCACGGCGGAGCCGGTGTTGTTGGCTGCGTCCATGATCTCGCCGGCGAGACGCTCGGCCATGGTGCGCTCACCGCGGGCGCGGGAGTAGTTCGTCAGCCAGCGCAGACCCAGGGTCTGACGACGGGCGGGGCGAACCTCCATGGGAACCTGATAGGTGGCACCGCCGACACGACGGGCCTTGACTTCCAGGCTGGGCATGATGTTTTCCATAGCCTGGGTGAACACTTCCAGAGGATCCTTCTCGGTCTTGTCCTTGATGATATCAAAGGCGCCGTAGACGACCTTCTGGGCGACGCCCTTTTTACCGTCCAACATGATGCTGTTGACCAGCTTGGTCACCAGCACGGAGTTGTACATAGGATCGGGCAAGATCTCTCTCTTGGGAACATTACCTCTTCTGGGCACTATGCTTCCCTCCTTCATAAAAATATGATTTCACAGGTACTCAGCAGCTCGCGGGCTGCTGTACGGCCTGCCAAAGAGGTACATTATATATGAGAATATAAGAAACCTTTTCGGCAAAGCTCATGTCAGCAAGGATTACTTGCTCTTGGGGCGCTTTGCGCCGTACTTGGAGCGGGCCTGCATACGGCCGGACACGCCCTGGGTATCCAGAGTACCGCGGATGATGTGGTAACGGACACCGGGGAGATCCTTGACACGGCCACCGCGGATCATGACGACGGAGTGCTCCTGCAGGGAGTGACCCACGCCGGGGATATAGGCGGTGACTTCGTAGCCGTTGGTCAGACGCACACGGGCGATCTTACGCAGAGCGGAGTTGGGCTTCTTGGGGGTCGCGGTTCTCACGGCCGTGCAGACGCCGCGCTTCTGGGGAGAGCTGAGGTCGGTCTCCTTGTTCTTCAGCGTGTTCAGACCCTTCTGCATAGCGGGAGAATTGGACTTGTAAGTGCTCTTCTTACGTCCCTGCTTGACCAGCTGGTTAAAAGTAGGCATTTGGTTTCTCCTTTCATAAGATTTGTCGGGAACTTGTCCCTGTATTTTCCACGGAACAGAGGAACTCTATTCCGGCTGGAAACGATGCTCAGCCGTTCAGCACGGCTACGGCGGCGGCAGGCACGGCGATGCCGCAGGCTCTGCCCAGCTGCTGGAGCGTCATACTGCCGTCGCAGGGCACGTCCTGCGTGCGGCACAGCTCCCGCAGCGGCTCGGTGAGCCGGGGATCGGCGTCGGAGGCCAGATAGACGGCGCGGGCAGCTCCCTGCATCACGGCGCGGCGGGTCTGCTTCAGCCCCACCACTCTATCTCTGGAAGCCAGCTCTCCGGGCACAGGTGCTCTCCTCCTGTCATCGCATAACAAATCTCGCGGGCGAATCCCGCGCAATTTGAAATTATAGCATAGGCGGAGGGAAGCGTCAAGTGGAATCGGCGGAAAAATTTGTGGATTCCTATGAAATAGAGCAAAAAATTTCGGCGGTAGTAACAAAAAGAGCCGCCCGAAGGCGGCTCTTTTATCATGGGGGAAGTAATTACTCCTGGTCGGGAGTCTCCGGGGCGTCCTCCGTCTCGGGGGCGGCGGGCGTCTCGCCCTCCGGCTGCTCCAGATCCTCGGCAGAGGCCGGGGACACAGGGGCGGCGGGGGCGGCGTGGGCGATGTGCATGGCTTCAGCCTCGTCCTCGCGCTCGGCCTCCGTCTCGGGCACCAGCTCCTCAGCCAGCTTGCGATAGGCCGTCAGGCCGGCGCCGGCGGGGATGAGCTTGCCGATGATGACGTTCTCCTTCAGACCCACCAGATGGTCGACCTTGCCCTTGATGGCGGCCTCGGTCAGCACCTTGGTGGTCTCCTGGAAGGAGGCGGCGGACAGGAAGGAATCGGTGGCCAGAGATGCCTTGGTGATACCCATCAGCAGCTGGGTGTAGGTGGCCTCCTGCAGCTCCTCGCCGTCCTCGCGCTTCTCGCCGGCGGCGATGCGGGCGCGGACAGCGGCGTTGGCGTCCTCGACCTCCAGAATGTCGGCCATGGCGCCGGACAGCAGGCCGACGGCGTCGTTGGCGTCCTCCACGCGCACCTTGCGCATCATCTGGCGGACGATGACCTCGATGTGCTTATCGTTGATATCCACGCCCTGCTGACGGTAGACCTTCAGAACCTCCTGAATGAGGTAGTTGTGGACAGCGGAGGCGCCGCGGATGCGCAGCACGTCGTGGGGGTTCAGCGCGCCGTCCTGCAGCTGGCGACCCTTCTCGATGACCTCGCCGTCCTGCACCAGCAGGCCGGTGTGGGGCACCGCGTAGGTGCGGGTGTCGCCGTCGTCAGCGGTGATGATGATATTCAGCAGGCTGCCCTTGGTGGCCTCCTCGAAGCGCACCTTGCCGCCGATCTCGGCGATGGTGGCCATCTTCTTGGGCTTGCGCGCCTCGAACAGCTCCTCCACTCGGGGAAGACCCTGGGTGATGTCGCCGCCGGCCACGCCGCCGGTGTGGAAGGTTCGCATGGTCAGCTGGGTACCGGGCTCACCGATGGACTGCGCCGCGATGATACCAACGGCCTCGCCCGCGCCCACGGGCTTGGAGGTGGCCAGGTTCATGCCGTAGCACTTGGCGCAGATACCGCTGTGGGCGCGGCAGGTAAGCACGGTGCGGATCTCGGCGGAGTGGATGTCGAAGGACTCCAGCAGCGCGGCGTCGTCCTCGGTCATCATGTGATCCTTGGAGATCAGCACCTCGTCGGTGCCGGGCTTCAGGATGTCCTTGACGGGGAAGCGACCCTTGATGCGCTCGGAGAACTTCTCGATGACCTGACCGCCCTCGCTGATCTCGGACACCAGAATGCCCTTCTCCACGCCGCAGTCGGCCTCGCGGATGATGACCTCCTGGCACACGTCCACCATGCGGCGGGTCAGGTAGCCGGAGTCAGCGGTACGCAGGGCGGTATCGGCCAGACCCTTACGGGCGCCTCGGCTGGAGGTGAAGTACTCCAGAACGGACAGACCCTCGCGGAAGTTGGCCTTGATGGGGATCTCGATGGTCTTACCGGCGGTGTTGGCCATCAGGCCGCGCATACCGGTCAGCTGACGGATCTGCTTCATGGAGCCACGGGCGCCGGAATCGGCCATCATGAAGATGGGGTTGTACTTGTTCATGTTGGCGGTGAGGGCGTCGGTCACGTCGGCGGTGGTCTTTTCCCACTCGCGGACGACCAGCTTATAGCGCTCCTCATCGGTGATGAAGCCCATGTTGTACTGATCCTCGATGTCCACCACGCGCTTCTCCGTCTCGTCGATCAGCTCGTACTTGGCCTTGGGCACCGTCATGTCCGCGATGGAGATGGTGATGGAGCCGCGGGTGGAGTACTTGTAGCCGGTGGCCTTGATGTTGTCCAGCACCTCGGCAGCGATGGTGAAGCCGTACTGCTTGATGGTCCTGTCGACGATCTTGCCCAGCAGCTTCTTGCCGCACGTCTCGGTGATCTCGTAGTCGAAGAACTTGTCGGAGGGCGTGCCGTCCTCGTTGAAGCGCTTCACGAAGCCCAGATCCTGCGGGATGTTGCGGTTGAAGATGATGCGGCCTGCGGTGGCGCGCACCACATGGCTGACCTTCTCGCCGTTCAGCTCCTTGGTGACGCGCACCCACACGGGCTGGTGGATGCCGATAACGTGCTCGTTGTAGGCCATCAGCGCCTCGTCCTCGTCGCGGTAGATGTTCAGATGGGTGTTGGCCTTCTCCTCGTCGGTGAGCTCGTCGTAGGTCTTGCCGGCCAGGGCGAAGTCCACGCCCTCCGGCCACAGCTCGTCGTTGGTCATCTGGCTGACGCCGTTCTCAAACCGCTCGAAGGTCAGGTAGTAGGAGCCCAGCACCATGTCCTGCGTGGGGACGGTGACGGGGCCGCCGTCCTGAGGACGCAGCAGGTTGTTGGCGGACAGCATCAGCAGGCGCGCCTCAGCCTGCGCCTCGGCGGACAGGGGAACGTGAATGGCCATCTGGTCGCCGTCGAAGTCGGCGTTGAAGGCGGTGCAGTTCAGGGGATGCAGCTTCAGAGCGCGGCCCTCCACCAGCACCGGCTCGAAGGCCTGAATGCCCAGACGGTGCAGCGTAGGCGCACGGTTCAGCATAACGGGGTGATCCTTGATGATCTCGTCCAGCGCGTCCCACACCTCGGTGCGTCCCTTGTCCACCATCTTCTTGGCGGATTTGATGTTGTTGGCGCTGCCGTCCTCCACCAGCTTCTTCATGATGAAGGGGCGGAACAGCTCCACGGCCATCTCCTTGGGCACGCCGCACTGGTAGATCTTCAGCTCGGGGCCGACCACGATAACGCTTCGGCCGGAGTAGTCCACGCGCTTGCCCAGCAGGTTCTGGCGGAAGCGACCCTGCTTGCCCTTGAGCATATCGCTCAGGGACTTGAGGGCGCGGTTGTTGGCGCCGGTGACGGGACGACCGCGGCGGCCGTTGTCGATCAGGGCGTCCACCGCCTCCTGCAGCATGCGCTTCTCGTTGCGGACGATGATATCGGGCGCCTTCAGCTCCATCAGGCGCTTCAGGCGGTTGTTGCGGTTGATGACCCGGCGGTACAGATCGTTCAGGTCGGAGGTGGCAAAGCGACCGCCGTCCAGCTGCACCATGGGGCGGATCTCCGGAGGAATGACGGGCAGCACGTCGATGACCATCCACTCCGGCTTGTTGCCGGACAGACGGAAGGCGTCCACCACCTCCAGCCGCTTGACCACCCGCGCCTTCTTCTGGCCGGAGGTGGTCTTCAGCTCGGCGTGGAGCTGCTCGCTGAGCTGCTCCAGATCGATCTGCTGCAGCAGCTCCTTCACGGCCTCAGCGCCCATGCCGGCGCGGAAGTCGTCCTCGTACTTCTCCCGCATGTCGCGGTATTCCTTCTCGGAGAGGATCTGGTTCTTGGCCAGCGGCGTCTCGCCGGGATCGGTGACGATATAGGCGGCGAAGTACAGCACCTTCTCCAGAATACGGGGGCTGATGTCCAGCAGCAGACCCATACGGGAGGGGATGCCCTTGAAATACCAGATATGGCTGACGGGGGTGGCCAGCTCGATGTGACCCATGCGCTCGCGGCGCACCTTGGCACGGGTGACCTCCACGCCGCAGCGGTCGCAGATCTTGCCCTTGTAGCGGATCTTCTTATACTTGCCGCAGTGGCACTCCCAGTCCTTGGTGGGCCCGAAAATGCGCTCGCAGAACAGGCCGTCGCGCTCCGGCTTCAGGGTACGGTAGTTGATGGTCTCCGGCTTCTTTACCTCGCCGTAGGACCACTCGCGGATCATTTCCGGAGAAGCGATGCCGATCTTGATGGCGTCAAATGTTGCGTAACTCATAATTCAGCTCCTCCCTTTCCTTAAAACTCGTCGCCTTCATCGTCGTCGGCATAGGAGGCATCGACCTCCTCGTCGGCCACATAGTCGAAGCCGGCGTCCGCCAGCTCGTCCTCGTCGGCGTAACGGTTCTGTCTTTCGTTGTCGGCGTCCATGCGCGCCAGATTGAAGGTGTCCAGAGCGTCCTCGTCCTCCTTCAGCTCGATCTGGTTGCCGTCGGCGTCCAGCACCTGAATATCCAGGCACAGGGACTGCAGCTCCTTGACCAGCACCTTGAAGGATTCCGGCACGCCGGGGGTGGGTACGTTGTGACCCTTGACGATGGACTCGTAGGTGCGGACACGGCCGGTGACATCGTCGGACTTGACGGTGAGGATCTCCTGCAGGGTGTAGCTGGCGCCGTAGGCCTCCAGCGCCCACACTTCCATCTCGCCGAAGCGCTGGCCGCCGAACTGCGCCTTGCCGCCCAGAGGCTGCTGGGTGACCAGGGAGTAGGGGCCGGTGGAACGGGCGTGGATCTTATCATCCACCAGATGGTGCAGCTTCAGGAAGTAGACGTAGCCCACCGTGACCTTGTTGTCGAAGCGCTCACCGGTGCGGCCGTCGTACAGCCAGCTCTTGCCCTCGGGATCGAGGCCGGCCAGCTCCAGCGCCTCCGCAATGTCCTTGTCGGTGGCGCCGTCGAAAATGGGGGTGGCCACCTTCCAGCCCAGGGTCTTGGCGGCGTAGCCCAGATGAACCTCCAGCACCTGACCGATGTTCATACGGGAGGGAACGCCCAGGGGGTTCAGCACGATATCCAGCGGCGTGCCGTCGGGCAGGAAGGGCATATCCTCCTGGGGCAGAACGCGGGACACGACGCCCTTGTTACCGTGACGGCCGGCCATCTTGTCGCCCACCTGGATCTTGCGGCGCTGGGCGATGTAGACGCGGACGACCTCGTTGACGCCCGGCCCCAGCTCGTCGCCGTTCTCGCGGGTGAACACCTTGGCGTCCACCACGATGCCGCTCTCGCCGTGGGGCACCTTCAGAGAGGTGTCGCGGACCTCGCGGGCCTTTTCACCGAAGATGGCGCGCAGCAGGCGCTCCTCGGCGGTGAGATCCGTCTCGCCCTTGGGCGTGACCTTACCCACCAGAATATCACCGGCGTGGACCTCCGCGCCGATGCGGATGATGCCGCGCTCGTCCAGATCCTTCAGAGCCTCCTCGCCCACATTGGAAATGTCGCGGGTGATCTCCTCAGGCCCCAGCTTGGTATCGCGGGCGTCGATCTCGTACTCCTCGATATGGATGGAGGTGTAGACATCCTCCTTGACCAGGCGCTCGTTCAGCAGGACGGCGTCCTCGTAGTTGTAGCCTTCCCACGTCATGAAGCCCACCAGAATGTTGCGGCCAAGGGCGATCTCGCCCTGCTCGGTGGCGGGGCCGTCGGCCAGCACGGTGGGATCGTCGCCGCCGTGGACGCGCTCGCCCACGGAGACGATAGGCTTCTGATTGATGCAGGTGCCGTGGTTGGAGCGCAGGAACTTGATGAGCTTGTAGTCCTTCGTCTCGCCGCTGTCGTACTTGACGGAGACGTTGGTGGCGTCCACCTTGGTGACAACGCCGTCGCCCTCGGCCAGCACCGCCACCTCGGAATCCAGGCAGATCTTGTGCTCCATGCCGGTGCCCACGATGGGAGCCTCCGGCTTCAGCAGAGGCACGGCCTGACGCTGCATGTTGGCGCCCATCAGGGCGCGGTTGGCGTCGTCGTTGGGCAGGAAGGGGATCATGGCCGTGGCGATGGACACCATCATGCGGGGGCTGACGTCGATGTAGTCCACGCCGCTGCGGGGCACCTCCACGATCTCGTCGCGGTGGCGGCAGGTGATACGCTCGTTGGTCAGGCAGCCGTTCTTGTCCACCGGCTCCGCGGCCTGACCCACCACATACTGATCCTCCACATCGGCGGTCATGTAGGTGATGTCGTCGGAGACGTGACCCGTCTCGTGATCCACGGCGCGGTAGGGCGCCTCGATAAAGCCGTACTCGTTGATACGGGCGTAGGTAGCCAGATAGGAGATCAGGCCGATATTGGGGCCTTCAGGCGTCTCGATGGGGCACATACGGCCGTAGTGGGAGTAGTGCACGTCTCGGACTTCCATGTTGGCGCGCTCGCGGCTCAGACCGCCGGGGCCCAGTGCGGACAGACGGCGCTTGTGGGTCAGCTCGGCCAGCGGGTTCGTCTGATCCATGAACTGGCTCAAGGGGCTGGAGCCGAAGAACTCCTTGATGGCGGCGGTGACGGGGCGGATGTTGATCAGGCTCTGGGGCGTGACGATGTCCAGATCCTGAATGGTCATGCGCTCGCGGATCACGCGCTCCATGCGGCTGAAGCCGATGCGGAACTGGTTCTGCAGCAGCTCGCCCACGCAGCGCAGGCGGCGGTTGCCCAGATGGTCGATATCGTCCTTTGTCACAAGGCCGTGGGCCAGTGCGTTCATATAGTTGATGGATGCAAGGATGTCGTCCACGATGATGTGCTTGGGCACCAGATCGTCGGCGTGCAGGCGGCACTGCTCGATCAGCTCCTCGCCCTTGTACTGCGCCAGCAGCTCCTGCAGCACGTCGAAGCGCACCCGCTCCTTGATGCCGCAGGCCTCGCGGGGATCGAAGTCCACATAGTGGGACATGTCGCACATCTTGTTGGTGAAGATGCGGATCGTCTCGCCGGAGTCCAGCGTGACGCTGATCTCATACACGCCCACCTTGTCCAGCAGGGTGCAGTCGTCAGCGGTGAGCACATGGCCGTCCTCGAACAGGATCTCGCCGGTAGCGGGATCGGCCACGGGCATGGCCAGCTTCTGACCCTTGGCGCGCGCCCAGAAGGTCAGCTTCTTGTTGAACTTATAGCGGCCGACGATGCTCAGGTCATACCGCCGGGGGTCGAAGAACAGGTTCTGCATCAGCGTCTCGGCGGAGTCCAGCGTGGGGGGCTCGCCGGGGCGGAGCTTGCGGTAGATCTCCAGCATGGCCTCTTCATAGGTCTTGCAGGTATCCTTCTCCAGCGTGGCCACAATGCGGCGGTCGTCGCCGAAGCGCTCCATGATCTCCGCGTCGGTCTTCAGACCCAGCGCGCGGATCAGGCAGGTGATGGGCAGCTTGCGGTTCTTGTCGATACGCACCCAGAACACCTCGGAGGTGTCCGTCTCGTACTCCAGCCACGCGCCGCGGTAGGGGATGACGGTGCTGGTCAGCAGGGGCAGATCGGTCTTGAGGTCGATCTCCTTGCCGTAGTAGATGCCGGGGGAGCGGACGATCTGGCTGACCACCACGCGCTCGGCGCCGTTGATGACGAAGGTGCCGCCGTGGGTCATCAGCGGGAAATCGCCCATGAAGATCTCCTGCTCCTTGATCTCGCCGGTCTCCTTATTGTGCAGGCGCACCCGCACCTTCATGGGAGCGGCATAGGTGGCGTCCCGCGCCTTGCACTCCTCCACGTCGTACTTGGGCTTCTCATCCATGCTGTAATCAATGAAGCTCAGCTCCAGATTACCGGCATAGTCCACGATGGAAGCCACGTCAGCGAATACCTCGCGCAGGCCGGTGTCCAGGAACCACTGGTAGGATTTCTTCTGGATCTCCAGCAGGTTGGGCATCGCCATCACTTCCTCGTGACGGGCAAAGTTCTTGCGGAGTGTCTTGCCGTAGTACTTGTCTTTCGCCATCTCTACGATCACGCCTTTCCATAAGTTATTGAGCTCCGACGCGATACGCACGGGCTTGTTGGTTCATTTTCACCACAAGCCCTTGTGTTTCCGCATCGGAGATGGTATACTTTGGTTGTATGAGAGTGGGGCTATGGCGCCACTCGTCCAATATAAAGCAAGTCATTATACCAAATTTTTTCCACATTGTCAATGCGTTTTCCACCGGTCTTCCGGTGGATTTTTGTATTTATAAGAAAAAAGACCGGCTTTGCCGGTCTTTTTCTATACATTTCTCACTTCGCCCGCTCCAGGCGCACGACAGATTCTATATTTGCCGTGCCGGGGAACATGTCCACGGCGGCGGCGCGGACGGCTCCGTAGCCCTCCTGCGCAAACAGCTTCACGTCCCGCGCCAGCGTCGCCGGGTCGCAGGAGACGTACACGATGCGCTGCGGCTGCATCCGCGCGGCGGCAGATACCACGTCGGGGCTTAGCCCCTTCCGGGGCGGGTCCACGCAGATCACGTCCGGGCGCAGCCCTCTGGCGGCGAAGTTCGCCGCCACCGCCGACGCGTCGCCGCAGAAGAACTCCACGTTCCCAATGCCGTTGCGCCGGGCGTTTTCTCTGGCGTCCGCAATGGCCGCCGGAACGATCTCCGCGCCGATGACGCGCCCCGCCCGCCGCGCCATCACCTGCGTGATGGTGCCGGCGCCGCAGTAGAGATCCAGCACCGTCTCGGTGCCGGTCAGCCCGGCGAAGTCCAGCGCCGTGCGGTACAGCACCTCTGCCATATCGTGGTTCACCTGATAGAACGACGGCACGGACAGCCGGAACGTCAGACCGCACAGCCGGTCGGTGAGCACGTCCTCGCCCCACAGGGTGCGGTACTCGCCGCCCAGTATGGCGCCGGTGGGCTGGGTGTTCACGCCCAGCACCACGCCTACCGTCTCCGGCACCGCCTGCCGCAGCAGGGACACCAGCTCCGGCTCGTGGGGCAGCTTCTTCCCGTTGACCAGCACGCAGATCAGCGACTGCCCCGCCTGGTTGGTGCGGATGTACAGATGCCGCAGCAGGCCGCGGCGGGTCTTTTCATCGTAGCCGGGCACCCGATACGTCTCGATATACCGCCGCAGGGCGTCCGCCGCCGCGTCCGCCGGGGGCTTTTGCAGCAGGCAGCGCTCCACGGGCACCAGCTGGTGGCTGCGCGCCTTGTAAAAGCCCACCTGCCCGTCAGCGGCGACGGGGTACTGGCTCTTGTTGCGGTAGTGCAGCGGCTCGCCGCTGTAAATGGTCTCCACGGAGACGTCGCTGCCGCCGATGCGGTGCAGGGCGTCCTGCACCCGCTGCCGCTTGGCGTACAGCTCCTCCTCCCTGTCCATGTGGCGGAAGTCACAGCCGCCGCACCGCCCGTACCACGGGCAGTCCGGCTCACGGCGGTGGGGGGACGGCTCATGCACCTGCACGACCTTGCCGAAGGCGGCGTTTTTCAGCACCTTGAGAATGAGCACGTCGCAGTCCTCGCCCCGCAGCGCCCGGTGGACGAACACCGCCTGTCCGTCGATACGCGCCACGCCCAGCCCCTCGGAGGTATAGCCCTCGATGCGGGCGCAGTATGTTCTGTTCTTCTCCGGCATGGGTCAGAACTCGAACTTGCTGATGAGCTTGCTGATGGCCTCGGCAAAGGCGGCCAGCGTCTTGTTGTCCCGCCCCTTGCTGCGGCGGATAAGGCCGACGAGCATGTCGCCCAGCTGCACCAGCCTCTGATACGCGCCGGTGGTCTTGGGCGCACCCTCGTAGGCGCGGGTCCTGCGCTCCGGCAGATAGCCGGGAGAGAGCTGCTTGTCTGCGATCAGGTCGTACTCCTCGGTGTACTGGGGCGCGTGGGCGGCAAAGCCCAGGGACTTCACCGTGTCGGCATACACCGGCGCCACATCTCTGTCGCCGTGCACTACGAACACATGGGTGGTCCTGGCCGGGTCAAAGTGCTTGATCCAGTCGATCAGATGGTCGTGATCCGCGTGGGAGGAAAGCCCCTGGAAGTTGACGATCTTGGCGCGGACGGCGATATCCTCGCCGAACAGCCGCACGCTCTCGGCGCCGTCCAGCAGGTTGCGCCCCAGCGTGCCGGGAGACTGGAAGCCCACGAACACCACGGCGCTGTCGGCGCGCCAGAGGTTGTATTTCAGATGGTGGCGGATGCGCCCCGCATCGCACATGCCGGAGGCGGAGATAATGACCTTGGGCGTCTTGTCCATGTTCAGCAGCTTGGACTCGTCCACCGTCTCCGTCAGGTGCAGGCCGGGGAAGTTGAACATGTGGGTGCCGTCCTGCACCAGCGCCAGCGCGTCGTCGTCCAGATAGCCCCTCAGGTCGCCGCAGAAAATGGTGGTGGCCTTCTTCGCCAGCGGACTGTCCACATACACGGGGAAATCCTTCACGGAGGTGACAAGCCCCTTGTCCTTGATCTCCCGGATGAAGTACAGCAGCTCCTGCGTTCTGCCCACGGCGAAGGAGGGGATGACCACGTTGCCGCCCTTGCGCAGCGTCTCGTCGATGATCTCCGCCAGCTCGTCGGTGTAGCTCCACACCTCGGTGTGGTTGCGGTCGCCGTAGGTGGACTCCGTCAGCACATAGTCGGCGCTGGTGAAAAACTGCGGGTCGCGGATGATAGGCTGATCCACGTTGCCGATATCGCCGGAGAACACGATGGTGCGCTCCTCGTCCCCCTCCCGGCAGGTGAGCCTGATGCTGGCGCTGCCCAGCAGATGTCCGGCGTCGATGAACTGCGCCGTTACGCCGTCCACCACCGGCACGTCCTGCCCGTATTCGCAGGTCTGGACGAACTCGCGGACGCGCAGGGCGTCGGCCACGGTGTAGATCGGCTCTATCTCCGGGCGGCCGGCGCGCTTGTTCTTGCGGTTCTGATACTCCGCGTCCTGCTCCTGAATGTGGGCGGAGTCCTGTAACATGATGTCCAGCAGGTCGGCGGTGAGCCGGGTGGTGATGATCTTCCCCTGAAAGCCGTTCTTGATGAGCATGGGGATGCGGCCGGAGTGGTCGATATGGGCGTGGGTCACCAGCACCGCGTCGATGCTGCCGGGATGGAAGGGCAGCGCGGTGTTGTCCACCTCGTCCCTGCCCTGCTGCAGGCCGCAGTCCACCAATATCCGCTTGCCGTTGACCTCCAGACAGTGGCAGCTGCCGGTGACGCACCGGTCTGCACCGTAAAAACTCAGCTTCATGGCGTAAACTCCTTCTTTTCGTTGTGGGGGTGGGGTTGCTTCTTACTATTGTTCAGTATACCACGTTTTTCTCCTTTGCACAACCGCAAACCGGTGCGTCTGCCCGACAACTGTTCACAGAAATTCTTTTGCATTAGACAAAAGAGTGTGGTATACTTTATTAGTATTGCTATGTACAAAATCCTCAGAAGCAGAAAGGATACAGATATATGGGACTGTTTACCAAGGTTTTCGGCACCTACAGCCAGCGGGAGCTGAAGAGCATCTACCCCATCGTGGACAAGATCACCGCGCTGGAGGAGGACTATAAAAAGCTGACGGATGCCCAGCTGCAGGCCAAGACTCCGGAGTTCAAGGAGCGTCTGGCCAACGGCGAGACGCTGGACGACATTCTGCCGGAGGCCTTCGCCACCGTGCGGGAGGCCGCCGACCGCGTGCTGGGCATGCGCCCCTACCCCGTGCAGCTGGTGGGCGGCATCGTGCTCCATCAGGGGCGCATCGCCGAGATGAAGACCGGCGAGGGCAAGACGCTGGTGGCCACGCTGCCGGCCTATCTGAACGCTCTGACCGGCGAGGGCGTCCATATCGTCACCGTCAACGACTATCTGGCCAAGCGCGACAGCGAGTGGATGGGCAAGGTGCACCGCTTCCTGGGTCTGACCGTGGGTCTGATCATCCACGACATGAAGAAGGAGGAGCGCCAGAAGGCCTACGCCGCCGACATTACCTACGGCACCAACAACGAAATGGGCTTCGACTACCTGCGCGACAACATGGCGCTGTACGCCTCCGAGCAGGTGCAGCGGGGACACGCCTTCGCCATCGTGGACGAGGTGGACTCCATCCTGATCGATGAGGCCCGCACGCCGCTGATCATCTCCGGCATGGGCGAGAAATCCACCCAGCTGTACGACATGGCGGAGATGTTCGCCGCCCGGCTGAAGAAGTTCGTGGTGGTGGAGACGGACGACAAGGAGGAGGAAGCCACCGACATCGACGCCGACTATGTGGTGGACGAGAAGAGCAAGAGCTGCACCCTCACCGCCCGCGGCATCAAGAAGGCGGAGGAGTTCTTCCATCTGGACAACCTGTCCGACCCGGAGAACAGCACCATCGCCCACCACATCAACCAGGCCATCAAAGCCCACGGCATCATGAAGCGCGACGTGGACTATGTGGTCAAGGACGGCGAGGTGGTCATCGTGGACGAGTTCACCGGCCGCCTTATGTTCGGCCGCCGGTACTCCGAGGGTCTGCATCAGGCCATCGAAGCCAAGGAGCACCTGTCCGTCCAGCGGGAGAGCAAGACGCTGGCCACCATCACGTTCCAGAACTACTTCCGCCTGTACCGCAAGCTGTCCGGTATGACCGGTACGGCGCTGACGGAGGAGGAGGAATTCGCCACCATCTACGCGCTGGATATCATCGAGATCCCCACCAACCGCCCCATCGCCCGTATCGACAACGAGGACAGCGTGTACAAGACCGAAAACGGCAAGTACCGCGCCGTGATCCAGCAGGTAAAGGCGTGCCACGCCAAGGGGCAGCCCGTGCTGGTGGGCACCGTGTCCATCGAGAAAAACGAGCTGCTGGGCAAGATGCTCACCCGCGAGGGCATCAAGCACAACCTGCTGAACGCCAAGAACCACGAGAAGGAAGCGGAGATCGTGGCGCAGGCCGGTCAGTTCGGCGCCGTGACCGTGGCCACCAACATGGCCGGCCGTGGTACGGATATCATGCTGGGCGGCAACGCCGAGTACATGGCCAAGAACGACCTGCGCAAGGCCGGGCTTTCCGATGAGCTGATCGCCGAGGCCACCGGCTACGCCGAGACGGACAACCAGGAGATACTGGACGCCCGGAAGCTGTTTGCCGACAAGCTGGCGCAGCACAAGGCGGAGATCGCCGGAGAAGCCGACAAGGTGCGGCAGGCCGGCGGCCTGTTCATCATCGGCACCGAGCGGCACGACTCCCGCCGTATCGACAACCAGCTCCGCGGCCGTGCCGGCCGTCAGGGCGACCCCGGCGAAACGCGGTTCTACATCTCGCTGGAGGACGACCTCATGCGTCTGTTCGGCGGCGACCGCGTCACCAACCTGATGGAGCGCATGAACATCGACGAGGACACCCCCATCGAAAACAAGATGCTGTCCCGCGCCATCGAGCAGGCCCAGACCACGGTGGAGAGCCGCAACTTCCAGGCGCGTAAATCCGTGCTGGAATACGACGACGTGATGAACAAGCAGCGCGAGATCATCTACGGCCAGCGCAAGCAGGTGCT
>ENA-UOIY01001220-UOIY01001220.1-human-gut-metagenome-genome-assembly--contig:-P114-NODE-1220-length-29740-cov-7.782988_pt1 | contig 29740 bp, 28 predicted proteins | sample MGYA00242335_ERZ723882 | MGnify/ENA metagenome assembly ERZ723882
GCGCCGGTGTTTCCGGTGATCTTCACGTCGCCGGTAAGGGTCAGGGAGCCTGCGCTCAGCGCGACCGCGCCCTTGCCGCCGGAGTTGCCGGTAATCAGGCCGGTGCCGAGGTTGGCGGTCGAGCCGTCCCGCGTCAGTGAGATCGCACCGCCCTTGTTGTTCTTGATTTCGACGGGAATGGCGCTGCTCTGCTGCGCCATCGTCACTCTGCCGTAGGCTGCGTCGATGCCCGCACCGGTATTTTCCGAGATGGTACCGCCGTAGAGGTTGACATTGGTATAATAGTCGCTTGTTGCGATGGAGGGCATGGGCCAGTGGGTGGCCGAAATACCTGCGCCGGTATTGCCGGTGATGGTGCCGCCGTAGAGGTTGATGGTATCATCTGACCGGGTGATGGTGGACATCACACCGTTCCGCTCGTTGCCGGAGATGATGCCGTCGTACATATTGAAGGTTCCTCTGTTAATTACACCGGGGCCGTACTTGGTGTTGCGGATGTTGCTGATGACCGGGCGATCCGCGGGATAGTCGGAGCTTTTTTGATAGTAGCAGCCGCCGTACATATTGAACGTACCGCAGTTATAAACGCCGCAAACCGGGTCGTTGTAAACATCGCGGATGCCGTCCGTTTCCGAGCTGGTCATGCAGATGCTCACGCCGTAAAGCTCAAAGGTGGCAGTTTCGTCAAGAGAAACAGCGGCGCAGCTGTCGCCGGTGATGAGACCCCGGTCGCCGGAGAGCTGGCAATCCGTAAATACCAGACGCGCATTATTCATCACAAGGAAGGCGCTTTGTGCATCCGGTACATTACAGGTAAGGGTATGGCCATGCAAACAGATCACAAACGTGCAGCCCTCCCAAACATGGATTCGTTTCGTGAGGGTGACATCATTGGCAAGGTAATAGTAGAACGTTTTTCCCTTGTTGTTCGCTGCTTTATGGTTGATCTCCAGAAGGTCTGCTTCCGATCGGATCACGTTCATTTTTGAAATATCGCCGGAGGTGTTTTCCGTCCCGTCCTTGGTGAAGTAGACCCCTTCATAGGTCGTGTGTCCGTTCATGGCTTTATGATTGCTGATTCCTCCTCCGCAGACGCAATGCGCCGACGGATGCGGCCAGTCAAGGCGAACTGCGTTTGCCGTGAGCGGGAAGAGCTGCGCGAGCAGGCAGAGCGTCAGCAAAATGGCGAACAGTCGTTTTTTCATGTGGTTTCCTCCGTTTCTGAAATCAAGGGGGCTTCAATTTCCTGCAGTGAAAAATCGTAGTGCATCGCCAGCGTTTGGAACAAGGTATGCATCACGCGCTCGGCAATCGAGCGGATGTCCAGACGCTCGACGAAGCGAACTGTCTGCTCCAGTTCGTCCTCCGGCACCCGGTACACCCGCATCGCCGCCGTCAAAAAGCGGCTGAGCTTGCGTTCCAGCGGGAAATGGATGTCGCATTTTCGTGCCATATAATTGCGCATCAGTCCTGCCGTGCCGATTTCCATCTCGTAAAAGTCGCTGTCGCTGTAATCCGGGAAATTTGCGCTGAAGATCTGCTTCAGCTCTGCCGTGGTATGCAGGTAGATATATTCCGACGTGTCGGGTAGGGAATAGGCCTCAATGTAGATTTCCCGCAGGTTCTCGTTCAACTCGGTCAGTGTCAGCTGGATCGCCGTTTCCACCGCATAGGCGTAAACCGGCGGCAGCTTGGTGTCTGCAATGCTTCTTGCCATGCCGAACTGTCCGCCGAACATCGTTTCGGTCAAATCCAGCAAAACTCTGTCCTTGGTGGGAAACAAATTCAAATAGCTTCCCCTTGCTACGCCCGCTTCGTCCACGATCTGACTGACAGAGGTGTTTTTATACCCCTGCTCCAAAAAGAGACGAACGCACACGGTCAGTATTTTCCGCCTCGTCTCGCTGCTGTCTCTCCGCAAATCCATCACCTCCCCTCAAGCGTTTTAGTATGTATACCAATAATATCATAACAAGAACAAAAAGGCAAGTGGTATTTGAAGCTTTGCCTCCGTAAATTGTGACTTTTCCGCAAACGCTGGCTTCTTTCATTACTCAATGACCGCCAACTACGAAAAAGAGCAGAAGGAGCTGCTGAAGCTCGTAGCTGACGGCAAGAAAAATCTGTTGGATGCGGAGCAAAGGAAGGTGGATTTGAGGCTGCTGATGAAAGCGCTGCGGGATTATACGGACATTCGACAGCTTACGCCGGAGATCGTCAATGCGCTGATCCGGCGCATTGACGTCCATAACAAGGATAAGGCGACCAAGAAGGTCAAGGTCGATATTTACTTCACTGCCGTTGGGCTATTCTCTGTCCCTACGGAAAGTGAGATGCAGGCAGCAATGGAGGAGATCCGTCAAAACCCGCAGCAGTTCAAGACTTCGGCATAAAGCAGAACACGGTGCAGCCCCTTTTCAGAGACTGCACCGTATCCTGTATAAAAACTTCGTTATGTGCTCATGTCTAATGCGGGTGCCATTTTTGTCCGCCATAGGGGAAAGCAGCAACCCTTTACCGCACCCAGCGGCTTATGGGAACAGCCAATGCCGCCGATAGAACCGCCTGCGCTGCCTTTGCCGACAGATAGCCCCTCATGTGGAGTCCGCTCCCCTCCAGCACCGCCGCCGTCTGACAGTGGACGCACACGCCGCCCCAGCCCATCAGTGCCGCCGCCAGCACGAAGTCCCCCCGTGTGCCGGAGAGCCGCAGGATGCCGCCGGTAAGCTCCAGTAGTCCCAGCGGAAGAGGGTGCTCCAGCCCCGTCAGGGCCGTCAGCAGCCGGGTCAGCACCAGAAAGAACACCACGAAGCCGCAGACGTGGAGCATCCCCTCCCCCGCTCCCCGGACGGCCCCCGGAAAAGCGGAACCCAGAGCCTGCGGCGCAGACGGCAAAGTCCGTCCCTCCGGGGACGAGGTGCTGCGGGTCAGCAAAGCCGTCAGCACGGCGGCCGACACATGGATCAGCCAAAGCCATACCCCGGCCCGGAGACTGCCGAAGCAGCCCGCCCCCGCCACGCCCAAGGCAAAGGCCGGGCCGCAGTTGTTGCAGAACAGCAGCAGCCGCTGTCCCTCCTGTCGGGAGACTGCCCCGGTGCGGGCCAACTCTCCCGCCGTCTGGGCGCCCACCGGATATCCTCCCAGCAGACCCAGCAGCACTGCCGTACCGCCGGGACCGGAGACTCCCAGCATCCGGCGGGTCAAGGGTGCCAGCAGCCGCCCCAGCGCCGCCGCGCTGCCGGTGGCCACAAACAGCCGGGACACCACGAGGAAGGGAAACAGCGCCGGGATCACCGAGCCGACACAGAGGGCCAGTCCCTCCCGCACCGCCTGTGCCGCCGTCTCCGATGCCGCCAGCAGCCCCGCCATGACCGCCAGCAGTCCCAGTGCCAAGCCCATGCTCCCTCACCTCCCTTTACCCTGCCAGCTTATGACGGCGGGCAGAGGTCCATGCCACGGACAGGCAAGTTTTTCCGGCGGTACGCATACAGTCCACCGTGGGAGGGATGCCTCATGGGAGACAAAAAGCGGCTGGCCCGTGCCGGTCTGGAGGTCATGGACCGGCTGGATCTGCCAGGGGAGCTGGCGGCGGGGGTGGGCCGCATGGAGCTGGTGGGGGACCGCCAGTTCTATATGGAGCAGCACCGGGGCGTGCTGCGGTACAGCACGGAGGTCATCGACATCGCCGCCGCAAACATGATGGTACGGATCACGGGCCGGGAGCTGCAACTGCTGGCCATGACGGACCGGGAGCTGCGGATCAGCGGCACCATCGCTGCCATTGAGCTGCTGACATAGGAGGAGCCATGTATCGTCAGATCGTCCATTTTTTACAGGGGCAGGTGCTGGTGCGGATCGAGTGCGGCTGTCCGGAGCGGATGTTGAACCTCTGCGGCGCACGGGGCATCCCCTTTTGGGAGCTGACATGGGAGTCGCCGGTGTGCCTGACTCTGCGGGCCGTAGGCCGGGACCTTCCCCGTCTGCGGCAGGCGGCGGAGGACGCCGGCGGCAGCCTGCACCTGTGCCGCAGCGGCGGCGTACCGGTGTTCTGGCGGCGTCTGCGCCGGCGGTACGTGCTGCTGGCCGGAGCGGTGCTGGCGCTGGTGCTGATGTTCGGCGGCAACCTCGTCATCTGGGACTTTCAGGTCAGCGGCAACGACACCGTCCCCACGGAGACCATTCTCCGGGCGCTGGAGGACTACGGCATCACCGTGGGGTCGCCGGGTCTGCACATCGATCAGGAGACCATGCGCAACCATGTGCTGCTGGCCCTGCCGGAGGTATCGTGGCTGGCGGTGAACGTCCGGGGCTGCGTGGCCCATGTGCAGGTGGTGGAACGGCACCGTCCGCCCAAGGCGGCGGACCGGAGCACCGTCACCAACATCGTGGCCCGGAGAGCGGGCCTTATTACCAAGGTGGAGGCACTGGAGGGGCAGGCCATGGTGCTGCCGGGGGCCACCGTCACGGAGGGACAGCTGCTGATCTCCGGGGTGTCGGAGACGGAACACATCGGCGCACGGTTTGTCCACAGCATGGGGGCCGTGTGGGCCAGAACGTGGTATGAGCTGTCGGTCAGCGTACCGCTGCAGATCACGCAACCCGCCGCCAGAAGCCGCAGCCACAGCCGCTGGGCGCTGGATATCGGAAAACACCGGATAAAATTCTACGGAAAGGGTAGCATCACCGGGGTGGATTGTGATAAAATAACATATTATAAACCGTTTACCCTGCCCGGAGGGCTTCGCCTGCCTCTGACGCTGGTGTGGGAGCGCATCACCGCATGGGAGGGCGCCGCCGCAGAGCGCACGGAGCAGAGCGCCCGTCAGGAGGGAGAGCAGCAGCTGCTGGCCCTGCTGTCGGCCCGGCTGCCGGAGGGCAGCACCGTCACCGACACCCGCTTCGCCGCTGTGCGGCAGGGGAACCGGCTGACGGTGGTGCTGAAGGCGGAGTGTCTGGAGCAGATCGGCCAGACCGTGACGCTGCCGGAAACGGAGACTACACAGAGATAAGGGGGCTTGTCCCGTATGGAACAGCGTGTAAGCATCGAGCGAATGGAAGAGGCCATCAATCTGTTCGGCTCGTTTGATGAAAATATCCGGCTTCTGGAGGCGGAATTCCATGTGACGGTGGTGAACCGTGACGGGGAGCTGCGGATCTCCGGGGAGCCGGAGGATGTGATGATGGCTGCCAAGGCAGTGGAGGCGCTGCTGACCCTCTCCGGCAAGGGGGAGTCCATTACCGAGCAGCACGTCCGCTACGTCATCGGCCTGTGCCGCAGCGGCCAGTCCGAGCGCATCGGAGAGCTGACGCAGGACGTGATCTGCATCACCTCCAAAGGCCGGCCCGTCAAGCCCAAGACCATCGGCCAGAAGCAGTATGTGCAGGCGGTGCTCCACAGCCCCGTCACCATCGGGGTGGGGCCCGCCGGCACCGGCAAGACGTATCTGGCGGTGGCGGCGGCCGTGGCGGCCTTCCGGGCCAAGCAGGTCAACCGCATCATCCTGACCCGCCCCGCCGTGGAGGCCGGAGAGCGGCTGGGCTTCCTGCCCGGCGACCTCCAGAGCAAGGTGGACCCCTACCTACGGCCTCTATACGACGCCCTGTTCGATATGCTGGGGGCGGAGACGTACCAGAAATATCTGGAGCGTGGCAACATCGAGGTGGCCCCGCTGGCCTATATGCGTGGCCGGACGCTGGATGACAGCTTTATCATTCTCGACGAGGCCCAGAACACCAGCCGGGAGCAGATGAAAATGTTCCTGACCCGCATGGGCTTCGGCTCCAAAATGGTCATCACCGGCGACATCACCCAGATCGACCTGCCGGGGGACAAGCCCAGCGGCCTGAAGGACGCCATGAAGATCCTGAAGGGCGTGGAGGGCGTCAGCATCTGCCAGCTGACCCAGCAAGACGTGGTGCGCCATGTGATGGTGCAGCGGATCATCGAGGCCTACGCCCGGTTCGAGGAGAAGCGCAAATGAGAAAGACACACTACATCCCCATCACCGCCGATGTACCCGGCGCCGCCAACGATGCCAACTGCGCCCTGATCCGTCGGACCATCCGCACAGCGCTGGCGGCGGAGGGCCTCACGGTCCCCTGCGAGGTGGACGTGCTTCTGACGGACGACGACGGCATCCACGAGATCAACCGGGAGCTGCGGCAGGTGGACCGGCCCACGGACGTCCTCAGCTTCCCGGAGTTTGAACTGACCCCCGGCCAGCTGCCCGGCCCGGAGGACGCCGACCCCGGCACGGGTCTTATCCCGCTGGGGGACATGGTGCTCTCCATGGAGCGGGTGGCGGCGCAGGCCAGGGAGTACGGTCACTCCAAGCGGCGGGAGCTCTCCTATCTGGTAACCCACTCGGTGCTGCATCTGCTGGGCTACGACCATCTGGACGAGGGGCCTATGAAGGCACAGATGCGGGCCAGAGAGGAGGCCATCATGGCCCTGCTGGGTCTGGAGCGGTGAAAAGGTCCGCTCTGACCGGACTCCGGCTGGGGCGCCGGGAGGACGCCGTGTCCCTTCCGAAAAGTCTCTGACAGGAGACGCCGCAGCCCTGTCCGCTGTGCGGCGGGCCGCTGGACTATTTCCATAAAAAGCCAGGAAAAGCAGCTGCGGCGGGGTCTGCACGGCCTGCGGTGTGCGGTATGACACCATGCAGCTGCTGGATGAATGAAACGCGAAGTAAATTTCTCCCTGTCCCTATTCAAAATTGCTCACAGAAAGCTGAGGATCACCTTATGAACGAGAAAAACAACATCACCAAAACCGCTATGCTCACCGTGTGCGGACGGCCCAACGTGGGCAAGTCCAGTCTCACCAACGCCCTGGTGGGTGAGAAGATCGCCATCGTCTCCAACAAGCCCCAGACCACCAGAAACCGCATCTACGGCGTGGTGAACCGGGGCGACACCCAGTTCATCCTGCTGGATACGCCGGGCCTGCACAAGGCCCGCTCCCGGCTGGGGGACTACATGGTGAAGGTGGTGCGGGAGAGTCTGGCCAGTGTGGAGGCCGCCCTGCTGCTGGTGGAGCCCATCCCCCACGTGGGAGAGCCGGAGAAGATCCTTCTCCAGCGCATCCGGGAGGAGAAGCTGCCCTGCGTACTGTGCATCAACAAGATCGACACCGTGGAGCGCAAGGACGATCTGCTGGCGGTCATCGCCGCATACAGCGAGGTCTACCCGGATTTCGACGCCATCATCCCCATCTCCGCCCGCACCGGCGACGGTCTGGAGGATCTGCTGACCCAGATGCAGCGGTACGCCGTGGAGGGGCCGCAGCTGTTCCCCGACGGCATGACCACCGACCAGCCGGATCAGCAGGTCTGCGCCGAGATCATCCGGGAGAAAATGCTGCTGTGTCTGGATAAGGAGATCCCACACGGCACGGCGGTGGAGGTGACCCGCTTCACCGAACGGGAGGACTCCGGCATCATCGACCTGGACGTGACCATCTACTGCGAAAAGGCCAGCCACAAGGGCATCATCATCGGCAAGCACGGGGATATGCTCAAGCGCATCAGCACGCTGGCCCGGCAGGATATCGAGAAGTTCATGGGTACCAAGGTCTATCTGGAAACGTGGGTGAAGGTCAAGGAAAACTGGCGGGACAATGTGAATTTCATTCGTTCACAGGGCTACAACGAACAGTAATTCCCGTTAGAAGCATGAGCCGACCCTAAAACTTACCACTCATGTTTCGCCCCGGCGGCGGCAAGCTAATGCCGGGGGTGGAGATCATGTGCGATTACTGGAATCTTTTTCTGGAGACCGGAGCGCCGGAGCTGTATCTGCTGCACCGGTGGGAGGAGGAATCATGCCAAACCAACCCATCGTCACCGCCGGACTGGTGCTGCGGGAGACCGTGACCAGGGAGACGGACAAAATTCTGACGGTGCTGACCCCGGATCGGGGGAAGATCTCCCTCATTGCACGGGGCGCCCGGCGGAAAAACAGCCGTCTGGCGGCGGCGTGTCAGTTGCTGGCCTATTCGGAACTGACCATCTACGAAAAGGGTCAGTGGTTCATGCTGGACGAGGCGGAGACGCTGGAGCTGTTCACCGGCCTGCGGACGGACTTCGTGGCTCTGAGCCTTGCCTCCTATCTGGCGGATCTGACGGACGCCACGGCACAGGCGGAGGACACGTCGCAGCTGCTGCGGCTGCTGCTGAATGCCCTGTACGCCCTCAGTGTCCTGCATAAGCCGCCCCAGCTGGTAAAGCCCGCCTTCGAACTGCGGCTCATGGCGCTGTCGGGCTTCGAGCCTCTGGCTGACGGCTGCGCCGTGTGCGGGCGGCCGGAGCCTGAGAATCCGGTGCTGGACGCCGTCCACGGGGTGGTATGCTGCGCCGCCTGCCGGGAAAAGGGCGGGCTGGCCATGCCCCTGTCCCCCGCCGCTCTGGCGGCCCTGCGCCACGTGCTGTACTGCCCGGATAAGAAGCTTTACAGCTTCACGCTGGATACCCCCGCCCTGCGCCAGCTGGGGCAGGCGGCGGAGGTCTATGTCACCGCCCAGCTGGAGCGCAGCTTCCGGACGCTGGACTACTATAAATCCATTTTGCCGCAAGAGGAACCTACATATGACTGATTTGTTTGAAAAATCCATCCGCACGCTGGAGCTTCCGGCGGTGCTGGAAAAGCTGGCGGCCAAGGCGGTCAGCGACGCCGCCAAGGAGCGATGCCTGCGCCTGACTCCCGCCACGGACACGCAGGAGGTGCTGCATCTTCTGGATGAGACCGACGCCGCCAAGGAGCGGCTGGGTCTCCACGGCAGTCCCTCCTTCTCCGGAGTCAAGGATGTATCCGCCGCCCTGACCCGTGCCGACCACGGCGGTATGCTGAACACCCGTGAACTGCTGGATGTGGCAGGCGTACTGACCGCCAGCCGCCGGGTCAGCGAATACGACGCCCAGCGGCAGGGGGAGGCCACGGTGCTGGACCGGCTGTTCTCCTCTCTGCACACCAACCGCTATCTGGAGGATAAGATACGCTCCGCCATTCTGGACGAGGAGACCATTGCCGACACCGCCAGCAGCGAGCTGGCGGATATTCGCCGGAAAATGCGGCTGGCGGCCACCAAGGGCCGGCAGATCCTGCAGCGCATCATCTCCTCCCCCTCCTATGCCAAGGTCCTGCAGGAGGCCCTCATCACCCAGCGGGACGGCCGCTTCGTGGTGCCGGTGAAGGCCGAGTGCAAGGGCAGTCTGCCGGGTCTGGTCCACGACATCTCCTCCTCCGGTGCCACGCTGTTCGTGGAGCCTATGGGCGTGGTGCAGGCCAACAACGAGCTCAAGGAGCTGGAGGCCCGTGAGCAGAAGGAGATCGACCGTATCCTGCGCCAGCTCTCTGCTGAGTGTGCCGGCCAGATGGAGAACATCCTCTGGGACTACGACATTCTGGTGCAGCTGGATGTGATTTTTGCACGGGCGCAGCTGAGCTATCAGCTCAACGCCAGCCGCCCGGAGGTGCGCCGCCGGGGCGGCATCACCCTGCGCCGGGCCCGGCATCCTCTGCTGGATCAGGCCAAGGCGGTGCCGATCACCGTGGAGCTGGGGGAGCAGTTCGACACCCTGGTCATCACCGGCCCCAACACCGGCGGCAAAACCGTGACCCTGAAAACCATTGGCCTGCTGAGCCTGATGGCCCAGTGCGGCCTGCACATCCCCGCCGACGCCGGCAGCGCCGTGCGGGTGTTCCGCCGGGTGCTGGCGGACATAGGAGATGAGCAGAGCATCGAGCAGAGCCTGTCCACCTTCTCGGCCCATATGTCCAACATCGTCCAGATCCTGAAGGAAGTGGATGACCACAGTCTGCTGCTGTTTGACGAGCTGGGCGCGGGCACCGACCCGGTGGAGGGTGCGGCTCTGGCCATCGCCATCATTCAGGAGGCCCGGACTCAGGGGGCTATCATCGCCGCCACCACCCACTATGCCGAGCTGAAAACCTTCGCCATGACCACGGCGGGGGTGGAGAACGCCAGCTGCGAGTTCGACGTACAGACCCTGCGGCCCACCTACCGGCTCCTCATCGGCATCCCCGGTAAGTCCAACGCCTTCGCCATCTCCCGGCGGCTGGGGCTGGATGAGTCCGTCATTCAGGCGGCACAGGCCCAGATGGACAGCGACTCCGTTCGCTTCGAGGACGTGCTGACCCAGCTGGAAGAGAAGCGTCAGCGGCTGGAGAAGGCCCAGAACGAGGCCGACCGACTGTGGCGGCAGCGGGAGGAGGACGCCCGGAAGGCCCGGACCTTCCGGGAGCAGATGGAAAAGGGCAAGGAAAGCGCACGGGCCAAGGGAGAGGCTGAGGCCAAGCGCATCGTCCGGCAGGCCCAGCAGCAGGCGGAGGAGATCTTCGCCCAGCTGGATCAGCTGCGGAAGGAGCAGCAGAAGCAGGCCAACGTGCAGGCCCTCAACGACGCCAAGGCCGCCGTGCGCCACCATCTGAAAACGGCGGAGGAGCAGCTGCACCTGCGGGACGAGGAGCAGGAGCCCGCCTATACGCCGCCCCGGCCCATCGCCGTGGACGATCAGGTGGAGCTGCCCGGCGTGAAGATGGCCGCCACGGTGCTGGCCGTCAACGGCGACGGCACCCTGCTGCTGCAGGCGGGCCGCATGAAGATGACCGTCAAGGCCCAGCAGGTGCGCCTGCTGGAGGGCGCTCCCAAAAAGTCCAAGCCCGCACCCAGTCCCTCCGCCGCCACCCTGAACACCGTGTCCCGTGCCTCCTCGGAGCTGGATATCCGGGGCTATGAGACGCTGGAGGCCGAGAGCGTGGTGGAAAACTATCTGGACAGTGCCGTCATGGCCAAGCTGGGCACCGTCACCATCATCCACGGAAAGGGTACCGGCGCTCTGCGAAAGGCCGTCCACGAGATCCTCAAGCGTAACAAGGCCGTCAAAAGCTTCCGGCTGGGCCGCTACGGCGAGGGTGAGGCCGGTGTCACCGTGGTGGAGCTGAAATAAGCCGCTTTCGTGTAGAACGACGAATTTTTTCTTTGATTCTCTGCAATCGCCACAAATTTTTGTGGGATTGAATATTGCTTTCTCCCCATTATCCGTTATAATATTATGTGTAGCAGTCGGCTTGATGACTGCGAATAAAGGAGTGCTGGTTTGATGTATACGCAGGAAATTACCGTTCAGAATGAGGTGGGGCTGCACGCACGTCCCGCTACGTATTTCATTCAGAAGGCCAACGAGTTCAAGAGCGGCATTTGGGTGGAGAAGGAAGAGCGCCGGGTCAACGCCAAGAGTCTGCTGGGCGTACTGTCCTTGGGTATTGTGAAGGGAACCAACATTGCCCTCATCGCTGACGGCTCTGATGAAAAGGAAGCCGTGGATGCTCTGGTATCTCTGATCCAGAACAACTTCGGTGAGTAACGACCGAACATGAAACAGCGCCGGTGTCTGCTGTCAGCAAGCACCGGCGTTGTTCTGCTTTTATCCTCTCGGCGGGCAAGCGCAAGCACGCCTGACAGCGTGTCCTTCCGGCGCTTTTTTCCTTGCTCATCGATGGTACGATCTCTGCACAAAAGGACGCCCCCGGCGTGGCCGGAGGCGTCCTTTTCATGTGTTCCGCTGCCCCCTATGGGGCCGCCCGGTCAGCAGCCGCAGCCGCAGCCGTTGTTATTCTGGGTGTTGCCGCAGCCGCAGCCGTTGCCGCCCCAGAACAGGCACAGGATGATGATGGCGATGATGATCCAGCAGCCGCAGCCGCCGAAGCAGGAGTTCTGATTGCACATAAGAACGTGACCTCCTATGAAAATTGGACCCGCAGGTCTCATTCCATAGTATGATCCGCCCCTTAATAGAGTTCCTCCGGCCGGGAGATACGGTAGCTGAGGGTCAGGAGGGTATCCACAAAGTGGATGTCCTCGAAGAATACCCCCTTGGTCTGGGTGGAGAGCTCCACATTGGTAAAGTTCCAGAAGCCCTTCACTCCCAGGGCAATGAGCCGGTCCGCCAGCGGCTGGGCCACGCTCTGAGGCACTGTCAGCACCGCCACGTTGGGGTGGTACTCCTCCACATAGTGTTCCAGCTCCTCCATGGGCCGGATGGTCACGTCGTGGATCTTGGTACCGATCAGCGCCGGGGACACGTCGAAGGCGGTATCCACCTGAAAGCCCACCTTCTGAAAGTCGAAGTTCTGCAGCAGCGCATGGCCCAGATGGCCCGCTCCCACCACAATGAGCCGGTAGCCGGAGTCGATGCCCAGAATGTGGCCGATTTCCGAGCGCAGCTCCGCCACGTTATAGCCGTAGCCCTGCTGGCCGAATTCACCGAAGCAGCTGAGATCCTGCCGGATCTGAGAGGCGGTGATGTCCATTTTCTGCCCCAGCGAATTGGAGGAAATGCGTACCACGCCCTTGTTATGCAGCTCGTCCAGATAGCGGTAATAGCGGGGCAGACGATGGATCACCGCATCCGAGACCTTTTGTTTTTTCATATGCGTCCTTCTTCTTTGCCGGCGGCAGGAGCCGGGCTGCAGCCCGCTTTCCCCTACCGCTTGTTTTCGTCTTTCTGGATTGTACTCCAAATTCCAGAACTTGTCAACTTTTTTAACAATCTTTTTTGTCTTTTGTGCAGTTTTCTTCTTTACATTCCCGAAAAAGATGGTATAATAAATTAGTCGCAAGGGGGGAAAGTCTCCCTCTGCTCCATATGCGCCCGTAGCTCAGCTGGATAGAGTGACAGACTCCGACTCTGTAGGCCGCTGGTTCGAATCCAGTCGGGCGTACCATAATGTGGAGACAAAAAAGATGTCTCCTGCGAAAAGCCCGATTATATCGGGCTTTTTTGCTACCCAAACGGCGATTTTTCTCTGTACCAAAACGCAGATGTAAAATCGCCGTTTTCCCTTTGTGGATAGACTTGAACTCCCGAAAAGTAAATATCAGATACACAGGCAGATAGAAAACAAAAATCTATCTGCCTTTTTTATTACCCTAAAAGGGAGAAACCAAATATGCTGCAGAAAGAATTAGCCAAACGCCTCAAAGCCCGGTACGACACCAAGATGGATGGCAACGGATGGATGGAAGTGTCCTCGGACGGCATCCCCCTCTGCCGGATAAAATACAACGGTCAATTTCTAAGCAACGCCGACCAAAACCTCTCGGATGAATACCGCAGTAAAATTGCAGATATTCAAGATGAGATCTCTACGGTGCGAGAATATGTCGGGCTCTACGAACACGCACCGCAGATGAAAGCCGACGGCGTCTCCGATTACAGACAGCGACTCGGTGCTCTGGGGAGATTACTCGCCGAACTATGAATATGTCTGCAACATAATTTTTCGTATGTAGTAAAAGCCACAGGATTGCGGGTATGTGATTTCTGCAAATACACAGAGTCACCCCCAAAACGGGCGCAAAAAGGCGCGCCAATGAAAACAGTCTGTTCATTGGCGGTGCTTACTGCACTATTCTAACAATATTCTGAGGGGATCCCCCCAAAAAAGTTACGCAAAAACGTCATCTTCTCCTTGTAAACAAGGCAGAAATATGATAAAATTTTTCAAAAAAGCGATTGCTGAGCATTTTTGCTGCGAGTCTACTACATACGAAAAATTATGCTGTACCGAAGCGTCTGCATCGATAGGAAGCACAATTACGGTTTGACCTCCTGAAGTCGGGCTGCATCGTGCTATTTTTTACCAATGCTTTTAGCAAACACAAAAGCAATCGTTTGTGCAGCTGCAAATGTGTCCGCTACACGGCAGGAAAGGAAACAGTATGGCAGGCCGATATTCAAAACAAGAGCTGAAGGACAAGCTTCAGCGCTCTGCGCTTCATCTTGTAGCGACGGAGGGCATCGAGTGTCTCTCGACGAGGAGACTGTCCGCAGGTTGCGGATTGTCCGACCCGTACATCTACCAGTGCTACAGCGATATACCGGAGCTGCTGGCGGATACATTCCTGCGGGTAGACTGCGAAGTGGCGGAGCTGATGAGAACCGTCATCGGGACGCAGTTCATCGCTCCTGCCAAGCCAGTGAAGCTGGCTGATGTGTGCCGACTGCTTTGGGGTGCGTACTGGCGATACCTGATGGAGGATCCAGAAAGAACGGTGTTCTATTGGCGCTACTATCAGTCCGGCTACTATAACCGGGATATTCTGGCTGTCCGGGAGAAGAATTTCCGGGTGTTCACCGATTTTATTGTCAATACCGGAAAAACGTTGGGTCTCTCCGACGATGCCCAGCGGCTGGCCATTGTGACCATGCTCATCGACGATACCGTTTCGGCGGCGGTGAGGATACACCTGGGCTATATACAGAAGGATGCCGTCAGCGAGGACGATATTTTTTACTCCGCCTTTTCTCTGCTACTGCGCAAGATCGACCCGCTGATTGGAATCAGCGGCGCAGCAAATCTGACGCCTGCGGAGGGAAGCCCCCGATGACGGAAAAGGAACTGAGAAAGCTCAACCGCTATGAGCTGCTGGAAATGCTGCTTGCACAGGGGAAAAAGCTGGAGCGGCTTGAACGTGAACTGGCCGAGGCAAATGAGAGGCTGGCGCAGCGGCAGCAGATCGTTGCGACCTCCGGCACAATGGCCGAGGCAGCAATGCGTCTGAACAGAGTTTTTGAGGCTGCGGACAGTGCTGCGAAAGAATATCTCAGCAACATGGAACTGATCGCAAACAGCTTACTTGATGATGCACGACGCAAAGCGGCTCGTATCATTAAGGATGCGGAACAGCAGGCGCGGATATATTCAGAGCATTTGGAGGAGCAGAATGACCCACAGCGAGAATACAGGCAAAAAGGAACAGCCGATACCTTCACTGGAGGAACTGAGTGGTGAACTGCGCCGGGAGAAATTCCGCCGACGCTACCGAAAGCTTCTGCGAAGCACGATCTATGCGCTGGTCGTGGTGGCAGCTGTCAGCGTGCTGATCGCCACGCTGCTGCTGCCGGTGCTGCAGATCTACGGCACCTCCATGAATCCCAATCTGACGGAGGGCGACATTGTGGTTTCGGTGAAGTCACCCTCCCTTGAAGCGGGCGATGTCATCGCATTTTACTACAACAACCGGGTGCTGGTCAAGCGGGTGATCGCCACCGGCGGAGAGAGCGTATATATTGACGCCGCCGGAAATGTATCCGTGAACGGGACCCTTTTGGACGAGCCGTATCTTGCGGAAAAGGATGCCGGAACAAGCGATTTGGATTACCCTTATGTGGTGCCGGCGGGGACATACTTTGTGCTGGGTGACCATCGGGAGAGCAGCGTGGACTCCCGCAGCTCGCTGGTGGGCTGCGTGGAACAAAGCGAGATCGTGGGAAAGATAATCTTCCGTGTCTGGCCGCTTTCATCATTTGGAAAGATAAAATGAATTTTCAGAAAGGAAATATGCGGTGAATCGGGATATTCAGCGACAAACAGAACAACTGAATAAAAAGCGCCTACTGCGGCAGCGTTGGCATCGGTGGTTCTCTATCCCCGCCTGCGCCGTGATGTTCGTGACGGCGTATGCGCTGATCCTTCCGGCCATCACGCTGGACACCGCGCCGGACACCTACTGCGGACAGGAGGAACATATCCATACGGATGAATGCTATGAGATCCCGGGCGTACCGGAGCATACCGTCATCGACTGTCCGGTACAGCAGGGACTGCACATTCATACCGCAGCGTGCTATGGAGAAGACGGTGCGTTGCTCTGCACGGAGGATTCGCCGCAGATCATCCATCACCACGACAGCTTTTGCTTCGATAGCAGCGGCGAGTTGCTCTGCACGCTACCGGAGGTGAGTGAGGAGGATGTGCCCGGCGGTATGGTACACCAGCATACGGCGGATTGCCTGACGACTGTGTCAGCTGTTGCGCCGGAGGGTCTGCTGTGCACGAAGCCGGAGCATATCCACACAGCAGACTGTCTTGACCCGGAAAAATGGGGCGTGACGGCGGTGGACGGCGAAGAGGACTGTGGGGACGACCCATATCTTATCGGACGAGACACATCGCTTATCCCTCTGACGGAGATGACAGGCGCAGAGCTGTTCGCCCTGACCGACGAGGAGCTCGTTGCGCGGACGCAGGAATTCCTATCGCTGACGGACGAGGAATTTGAGGGGCTGAACGAGCGCATGGCCGCGCTGGTACGGGATATGGCGCCGACGGAGAACGTTGCACAGACGGAAGCGGGGATGCTCCGCACCGCACCGCAACGCGCACCGGCAACCGCTGCCATCGACCCAACAACGGCCACGCTCAAGATACAGGACAACATCGCAGTAAACGGCCACTATGACCTGTCCCTCAACGGCGGAGACGCCCAAGCGGGCGGACAGGTGTCCTACCGCTGGTATCGGACGAAGGACAACGGTACGCGGGAGGCCGTCGCGCGGAGCTTCTACCGCAACGCCGATGGTACCACCTCCTCCAACCTCGGGCCCAGCGGCAGCTACCTGTATTTGGCGCTGGATGGCGGCGGAGTGACCGATGCGGTGTCCTCCGTGGAATACGAGGCAGTCCTTGTACTCAACGGCACGGAAACCAGCGTCAATGCCAGTATCACCAATACCGACTATAACAAGTCCGTGCTGAACGGCAGCTTTGAACGCCCTCAGAACAACCGGGCGTCCACGCAGTACGATCAGGGGTACACGGGGCTGGAATGGCGCACCACCGCCACCGACAATAAGATCGAGATCGTGCGGCTTACCGACCAGACCCTGAGCAGTTGGAGATACAGTTATAGCTACCGAAGCGGATGGTCATACATAGATGTGTGGCCCGTCGACGGCAACCAGTATGCCGAGATCAATGCGGAGCAGGACAGCGCTCTATACCAGAGCATCCTGACTGTCCCCGGCACAACGATGAACTGGCAGCTCTATCACGCACAGAGACCAGGGTGCGGCTATAAGATCGGACGCAATAAGGACACCATGTATCTGTGCATCGTGTCGGATACGCAGGCGAAGCAGTATTTCAGCAGCACCGAGAGCCTGCGCTCACATGTAAAGCAAGTGCTGGGGAACGAAACGGTCTATAACGAGGGCGGCCTTTACATCCAGAAGATCTCAGACGACACGACCTGGGGCAAGTATACGGGCACCTATACCGTGCCGGAGGGACAGTACCTGACGCGCTTCTTCTTCCTCAGTGAAGAGTACACAGGCGGGGGGCTCGCCGGTAACCCGACCCTCGGCAACTTCCTGGATAATGTCTGGTTTAGTCAGGAACTGCCCGATCCCTCATCCAACGAGGCCACCATCACTATTCAGAAAACGGTGCGGGGCGACCTTACCGCCGAGCACCGCGCCGAGCTGCAAAGCCGCCTCTATTTTGAAATACGGGAGGGTGACACGGTATTGCAGGCCCTTCCTGCCGCCGCGCTGGGCGACTGGAAGCAGAACGGCAGCGACTGGTGGATCAGCAAGAGCATCCCCATCAGCGACGACTGGGTCGGCAAGACCGTGGATGTTGTGGAGTGCAGCTACGAGATGGACGATCTCTCCTACACCGTTACAACGGAAAAGTCTGGGCAGGAGACGACGCTCAGCCCACACAGCCGGCCCCAATTCGACTTCGTCAACGACTATCGGAAATCCGCTGCGACGCTGACGGTGGAAAAAATCGTCAACGGCACCGATACCTCCGGCAGTTTCCCCTTTGTCGTGTCCTGCGTCATCACTGATCCCAACACCGGGGAGAAAAAGACGGTGCATGAGGAGTTCACGCTGACGAATCATGGCGTGCAGAATGTTGCCAACCTGCCCATCGGCGCAGAGGTCACGCTGACCGAGACGAAGTACGACGGCTATACCGCCGCCGTGTACCAAGGCGGCAAGCAGGTGGCGGATAGCGGCACATATACCTTTATCATCACGGAAAACACCGAGCTGACCGTGTATAACACTATGGGCGTGCCCCTGCCCGAAACAGGCGGTGCGACCCCCTACCTTTTCATCTACGGCGGACTTTTCCTGATGCTCTCCGCCGTTGTGACCGGATATATTCTCAGGCGCAGGTACGGAAAGGAGGACTTGAGGTAATTGGATCGTCTCTCCCGACCGGCGTACCGGCACGGCAGCGCCGCAGGATATATCCCGGAGATACAGCAAGCAGAAATTTCATAAAAAGAGAAAGGAATAAGACCATGAAACACACGAAGAAAGCGCTGGCGCTGCTCATGGTGCTGGTCATGTCGCTGTCGCTGTTGACGGTGACGGCCTTCGCCGCAGGAACAGGCAAGATCACCATTGAGAACGCCACGGCGGGCATGGAGTACAAGCTCTATAAGGTTTTCGATGCCAGCTATATTGACGGCACGGCCGACGGCACAAAGCCTGCCGGTGCGACCTACACGATCAAGGATACTGATCCGTGGTATTCCCGTGTCAATGCAGATGGCAATCCCTTTACGCTGACGCCGGACACCGCACATCCTGGTACCTACATCGTCTCTATCGCGGAAGGCCAGCAGGAAACCGCTGCGACTTGGTTTCAGAATGTAAATACTTCCACTCTGGAGGCAACACAGACTAAAACCCCCACCAACAACACCGTGACATTTGACGGACTGGACAAGGGCTATTATTACATCAAGAGCGGAGTGGGCGCTACCGTGACACTGACCCATGCCAATGAGACAAGAACAGTGATCGACAAGAACCAGCAGCCCGGCTGGGGCACTGATCCGGATGGCAGCACCAAGCCCGGCGGCAAATTCATCAAGACCGGCGCCAACGGAGCAGGCACGGAATACGGCACTCTCGGCACCGCCGACATCGGCGGCAAGCTGGACTACAAGATCGACATTTTCAGCGCCACCAACTATCAGGGCGATAAGATGATCAAGGAGTATATCATCGAGGATACGGAGAGCCCCGCCGTCTTCATGCACTTTAGCACCATTAAGGTTTGGGTCAACGGTACCGAGCTGACAAAGGGCTGGGTCGAGGGTGTAGACGAAACTTCTGGCAACAGTCACGCCATCGGATCTTCCACGACTCCCGCCACTTCAAAAGACGATGCCGACTGGTATGTGGAGAACGCCGATAATACCGACAGCAAATTCAGCATCCACATCAACTGGCTGAAAAGCGATGGAGCCTTCAAGTTTGACAACAACGGCAAGCCCAATGTAATCAAGATCACCTATGAGGGCGTGCTGAAAAGCAAGGGCGTGGTCTACGGCGACAACGGTAACCTGAACACCGCAACGCTGTTTGTCCTGCCGAACGGCTCTACGACAAGAGCACAGGTCGGCAATCCCAGCGAAACCAAGGCCGTTACCTACTCTGGCGAGCTGTTCAAGTACACAACGGAGAATGGTGTCAAAAAGCCTCTGGCTGGTGCAGAGTTTACGATCACGCGGGCAGGTGAAACAGCCCCGCTGGCGTTCTATCCCTCCAAGGCCTATGCCGGTGTCTATTATCTGGCAACTGATGAGAACTGGAACTCCGAGCATGTTGACCATTCTGATTCCTCGAAGAAGGAGAGCATGAAGGTCACCACGCTTGTGACCCCTGCTGACGGCATGATCATCACCCGTGGTCTGGCTGGCGGCGAATACACCATAACGGAAACTAAGGCCCCCGGTGGCTACAACAAGCTGACTGCCTCGATCAAAATGCCTCTGGAGCAAGGCGGCAATCCGACTGCCGGTGTTAACGTAACAGATGTCAACAAAACGCTGGCGGCTGACGGATCACCGCTGTCAACTCCCGTCGCATTTCAGAATGTCCATGTAAAGGAGATCGAGAACAACAAGGGAACCGTCCTTCCTGAGACGGGCGGCATCGGCACCACGCTGTTCATCACGCTGGGCGCACTGGCTGTCATCGGCACAGGACTGTTCCTGGTAACCAACAAGCGCATTTCCAAGGAGAATTTCTAATCAAACCACTCAACGGCGGCATGGCGGGGGAGCTTACCTCCCCCGCCTCACCGCCCCATGACCGCAGGGAGAAGCCCATGAAGATCGGACGAAAAATCACGCTGATATTGCTTGCTATATTCTTCATAGGTCTCTCCCTGCTGTTATACCCATCTATCAGCAGCTATTGGAACTCCATCACCCAGTCCAAAGCGGTGGAGGACTACGACGCCATGCTGAAAAGCCTGACGCCCAAGGACTACTCGGACATTTTCGCGGCGGCGGCGGACTATAACACCCGTCTTGCGGCGCTGGATTTCCCGCTTACGGAGCATACGGCGCTGACGGAGGACTATAACTCTGCGCTGAATGCCTCCGGCGACGGGATGATGGGGTATATCGACATCGATAAAATTCAGGTGAAGCTGCCCATTTATCACGGCGTGAGCGGCGGCGTGCTCAGTCACGCAGTGGGACACATCGAGGGCAGCAGCCTACCCGTTGGTGGCGAGAGTACGCACTGTGTACTGTCAGCGCACCGCGGGCTTCCCAGCGCAAAGCTGTTTACTGATCTCGACAAGCTGGAAATCGGAGACACTTTTCGAATCACCGTCCTTGATCGGGCGATGATTTATGAGGTCGATCAAATCAAAACAGTCCTGCCCACCGATGTGGGCGACCTGCTCATCACCGAGGGCGAGGACTATTGTACGCTCATCACCTGTACGCCCTACGGTATCAATACCCACCGTCTGCTGATACGGGGACACCGCATGTCATCGGAGGATCTGCGGAAAATGCAGGTGCTGTCCGACGCCTTTATCGTGGACAGGCTCATCGTTACGCCCATCGTGGCATTACCCATTATCTTTATACTGATGCTCTATGTGTTTTTCGAGCCGCCCAAGAAAAAATTGCCCATAAATGAGGAGGGAGAGATCGAATGAAAAGAAAACTGCTCTGCCTACTGCTCTCCATGCTGCTGGTCACAACGACGGCACAGGCTGCGGAAAAGCCGAATGCTGCCGTGGACACCTCCCGCAGCTGCACCTTGACACTGCAATACGCCGCCTCCGGACAGACCGTCCGGCTGTACCGTGCGGCGGACATTTCGTCCAACGGGCGTTACACCCTCTGCGGTGCGTTCGCGGGATACGGCATCTTTATGCCCGCCGGGAACGGTCAGGCGGAGTGGGATGCCCTGCGTGACACTCTGCTGGCGTATATAGCGGCGGATGCCCTCGCGCCGGACGGCACCGCCGTTACCGGCGCGGACGGAAGGGCTGTGTTTACCGGGCTTTCCGCAGGTATGTACCTTGTGGATGAGGCCGACATGGAAGTGGGCGGCAGCACCCGGCAGTATGTGCCGTCGCTCATTGCCGTTCCCGGCGTGGGCGGAGGTGGAAATTGGAGATACGATGTGACCGCCGCACCCAAGTACACCGAAAAGCCCGGCGGGGACGAGCCGGACACGCCCGTCACCTACACGGTGGTAAAGCTCTGGGCGGGAGAAAAATCCTCAGACAAGCGCCCCGCCAGCGTGGAAATCGTCATCTACAGAGACGGCGTGGAGCAGGAAAGGCAGACGCTGTCTGCCGACAACGATTGGATGTACCGCTGGACGGCTGTCGGCAGCACATGGATCGTTTTGGAGCGAAATGTCCCGGAGGGCTACGCCGTCACGGTGCAGCGCAGCGGCAGCAGCTTCTTTGTGACCAATACGCACAGTGCTGTACCCGACCCGATACCCACGCCGGAGCCTACCCCAAAACCTACGCCGGGGCCGGGAGACAGACCTCAGACGGGAGACGAGTCCCACCTGACGCTGTATATCGTCTGCATGGCGGTATCCGGGCTGGCGCTTCTACTGCTGGGAGTGTTGAACAGAAATCAGAAGCATGAAAAGAAATAGAACATTTTCCGGGCTACTCCTGCTTGCGGGAGCGATTTTGGTGGCAGCGGCGGTGGGGCTTGCCTTGCTCAGCGTATGGAAAAGTGCGGCGCAGCGGGATGAGCGAACCGAGGCTGCGCATCGGCTGCAAATGCTGACGGCTGAGCCGATCGCCGGCGTGATCGGCGACCATGCCGACGAGGAAATGCCCCGGCTGGAGCTGAACGGGCGTGACTACATCGGTCTTATAGAACTGCCGGAGTACGGCGTTTCGCTGCCAGTGGCGGCGGATTGGGACACAGGATCGTTCCCGTTCCGCCCCGCGTGCTACAGTGGAACACTGTATAGCGGGACATTGGTCATTGGCGGCAGCGGCGGTGAGGACTGCTTCGCCTTTATCAGTCAACTGGACGCCGGAGAATGCGTGATGTTCACCGATGCACGGGGCGTTCGGTATGCCTTCACCGTGTCGCGGATTACACACCATGCGGCGCTGGGCGCAGCGGAGCTGGAAGACCCGGAATCGTCGTTGCTGCTTTTTGTGAAGACGGGTAGGACATATCTGCTTGTGCACTGTGTAACCGCATAAAAACAGAATAAACCGACAATAAGATGCTTTGAGAGATCCGGCAGATATTCGACTATAGGCGGCATAACAACCGCCGAAGCCATTTGTGCCATGACGATCCTGAATTTTCGTGAAAATTTTGAGCGTGGGAGAGACTGCTGTATTGCAGTCTCTCTTATTTTTTCTCTATGATCGCTGCAAGATCCACACGGATGCCGTATTTGTCCAACAAGGATATAGCCTTGGCTTTATGTCAGAAGGGCGGTTTCTATGGGATGTCCTCCTCCCCTCGACGCTGTCTCCTCCGAGTAAGTACATTCTTCCTCTATTTGTCCATGCGCAAGCATAAGACAAGTTGATTCGTTGCGTCTATCCGAAGATCATCCCCCTCCCCCCAGCGTCCACATCTTTGTATGCTTCCATGCCCACAGCGGTGTCGCTGTGGGCTTTTTTGCGCCCTGTGCGTGACCCCGCTGCTGCGGCCCGCCACCCGTTTCTGAGATTTGCAGCCAACCAAATTTCAGAATACGGAGGAACCATATATGGGTTTTAATTATGCAGAAGACCTTTCAGCAGGATGTCATCAACCGCAAGGCTATCAAGAATACAGGCCAACTTCCCATGTACCTCATTGAAAATCACCATGAGGGCATTGTCAGCCGTGAAAAGTATGATGCCGTACAGGCAGAGATGGCACGGTGGAATGCAGCAAAGAGCCCCTCCAAGAGAGCCTCCACCGGTCTTGCCGCCTACACCAGCCGCTACGCCCTCTCGGACCGTCTGGTCTGCGGTGAGTGCGGAACGCTGTACCGCCGCTGCACATGGACGCACCCCGATGGAAAGCGTGTCGTGTGGCGCTGTGTGATCCGTCTGGACTACGGCAAGAAATACTGCCACAGCTTGCCCACGCTGGACGAGGCGCCGCTCCAGCAGGCGATCATAGCCGCCCTCAACACCGTCCTGCCGGATTTAAATGGCCGCATCCGCCAAATCACGGAGGCGCTGGAGGCGGAGGTCATCCCGTTCCCCGGCAGCGGCATGAGCCTTGGCGACATCGACCGCAGACTGGCGGAGCTGGAGGTGCGGTTTCAAAGACTGCTGGAAAAGGCGGCGGATGATCCCATCGCCTGTGGGGATCAGTTCAAGGAGATACTGGATGAGCAGACTTTCCTGAAGGAAAAGCGGTCCGGGATCCTCGCAGATAACAGCGAACAGGCAAAAGCCAATCAGCGCATCATGGATGCCGCACAAACCTTGGAAAACGCATCACCCCACATTACGGAATGGGACGAAAGCGCCGTCAAGATTTATGCGCAAACTTGTTTGCAGGCTCCGGCTGAGTGAAGTCAGCCGGCAATAGAGACGTCATCCAGAGCCGCCTCCAAATGCTTCCTGTTCATGTATTTCTTGCAGCCTCACTGGGTGCCCGCCTTCGCCATGTGGCGGGCACAGACCAGCATCAGGGAGACAAATTTGTTGTCCCCGGCCTGTGTGGTGCCGATGTAGAAGTTCATCAGGCTGTGAATCAGGGCGGAAAACGATATATCGCCCATATTGTCCAGACATGGTATGAGGTCAATAAGAACAAGGGCATCATGTTCAGAATGCAGGATTGGGTAGAATCCGGGAAAAACGGAGAGCACTGGGAGTAGTTCTATCAAACAGGCTTATCAAAACATTCTTATTTCCGGCAGCGCTGGAGATGTCCATGCATTAGGATGCTGGGCCAAAGGTGATTCCGTGCCGCTGACCTCCGGCACAAGCCGCAGATTCGGGATCGTGCTGCGTTTTTACTATTCGGATGGTACGGAGGGCGAGGAGATCGCCAACGTATCCGGATCGCAACAGTCAGAACGACTGGCAGTATCTGTCCCTGCGGGCAGTTGCGGAAAAAAGCGTATACCTCCATGCGGATCGTGTTGCGTTATGACAATTACCCCTGTAACCGTCAGGTTACAGGGGTGCTTCTTTTTTCACAGATGGAACACATTCACCAGAAACAGCAGGGCCAGTCCATAGTAGGTCACCACGGCCACCAGATCGTTGACCGTCGTGATCAGCGGGCCGGAGGCCACCGCCGGATCGATGTGGATCTTATGAAACAGCATGGGAACCATCGTCCCCACAAGGCTGGAGATCACCATGGCCACCACCAGCGACACCCCAACGCAGCCGGAGATCAGAAAAGCCGGCCCCCACGCATAGCCCTTGCACACATGGATGTAAACCCCTAAAACCGCCAGCGCCATGAGTCCCAGGCACCCGCCGTTGAGAAGACCTACCCGCATCTCCTTGCCCAGCAGGGCCAGCTCCTCCTTCAGGGTAAGGTTCTCGTCCATGAGGACACGAATGGTGACGGCCAGCGACTGGGTGCCGACGTTGCCCGCCATATCCAGCACCAGCGACTGGAAGCAGATGACGATGGGCAGCACCGCCACCACGGACTCGAAGATGCCCACCACCGACGAGACGCCCATGCCCAGAAACAGCAGCACGATGAGCCACGGCAGACGTTTTTTCATACTGACGGCGGCAGGCTCCCGGAGGTCCTCCTCCGAGGTCAGGCCGCCCAGCTTGGCGTAGTCATCGCCCATGGCGTCATCCACCAGCTCCACCAGATCCTGAGCGGTGAGGATACCGGCGATCCTTCCGTCCTCCGTCAGCACCGGCAGGGAATCCTCCTCATACTCTGCGATCCGGTCGATGCAGTCCTCCACCTTTTCATGGGCCAACACATAGGGATAGCTGCGGCGGATGATCCCGCTCAGCGGATCGTTTTCACGGGCGATGATCAGATCCTTCAGGTCGATGGCCCCGGCAAAGACGCCGCTGCCGTCCACCACATACAGCGTGGAGATATTGTCGTGCTCACCGGCCTGCCGCACCAGCTCGTTCATGGCGCCGCAGACGGTCAGTGTGTCCGGGATGCAGACGAAATTGCCGCTCATGCGGCTGCCGATCTCCTCCTGATGAAAGGCCAGCAGCCGCCGGACATCCTTCCGGGTGTCGTCGTCCAGATGGGCGGCCAGAGCCTGCTTCTTCTCCGCCGGAAGCTCCCGCAGCATATCCAGCGCATCCGCCGTGTCCATGTCGGTGATCACCGCCGCCGCCAGATCCGCCGGAAGTTCCGTCAGGAAGCGGGAGGCATCATCCAGATAGGGGAATATCTCTGCCAGCGTCCGGGCGTCCAGCTGCCGGAACAACCGCTCCCGCTCCGCATCCGTCAGCAGGGTGACGGCCTTGGCCACATCCCGCTGGTGATAGTGTTTCAGCAGCTCCGGCAGACGGTCCCCGTTTTGGGCCGTGCGGATGACCGCTGCGATTTCCTGTGCGAACTCCTTGTTTACCATTCTGTTCATCATATTCTTGTCCTCCTTTGACGCTACTTTGGGCAAAATGGGCGCAAAAATACACCGCCTCAGAGATAGTTGCCACAGCAAGACGTCTCCGGTGCGGTGCAGAAGGACACGACAAAGTAGAATGCGGTCAGCTCCTGTCCATGGATGACCACACCCTGTGTCTGTATCTCTGCTGGCCGCATACCCGGCTTCGTCCTGTACTTCCGCAGCTATCCATGAACATTCACCTCCGTTGATGGCTGAAATAGGTCTTTTTTGACCACAACCCATCATAGCAGAACCCATCGGCACTGTCAACCGTTTCTTTCCCCGGTTTTTTACAGCCCCGGAGGCCCCATGGCCTCCGGGGCTGCACTCCCGGCATTTACTGTCCTTGGGGCCGGATCTCCACAGTCCTGCCGCCAAGACTCTCATAGATGCGGTGGGAAACGGAGAGGACGGTGCGCCCACGGGAGGCCTGACGCAGGGCCTCCCGTACACGGGCCTCCGTCTCGGCATCCAGATTGGCGGTGATCTCATCCAGCAGCAGCACAGCGGGGTCTGCCGCTGCGGCCCGTGCAATGGACAGCAGCTGCCACTCCCCCTGAGAGAATATCCCATCCGTACACACCGTGTCATACCCCTCCGGCAGCGTCTGGATGGCCTCGTCGATCTCCGCCAGCCGGGCGGCCTCCTTGGCCATCTCTCCGGTGATCTGCGGGTCGCACAGGGTGATCTGCTCCAGCACGGTCCCCGGTATACGGGAAAAATGCTGCTCCACGCAGCCGATACAGATGTGCCGCTGTCGGTCCGGGATGGCTGAGGCGTCCACTCCGCCGATGGTGACTGTCCCCGCCTCCGGCCGGTACAGCCCCAGCAGCAGCTTAAACACCGTGCTCTTTCCGACTCCCGTCCGACCCGCCAGCGTCACCTGCTCCCCCTGCTTCACCGTTATGGAGAAGTCGGTGAGCACGTGGCTTTCCCCATAGCCGAAGGTCACATGGGAGAACACCACATCGCCACGGGCCTCCTCCCGCTCCGGAGGAATGTCCCGCTCCGGCTGGGCCAGAAAGGCATCGATGCGGCGAACGCCCGCCATGGCCGACTGGATGGTCTGTATCTCCATGCCAAGGCTCTCGATGGGGGCGAAAATGCGGGAGATATAGCTGATGACCGCCACCGATGTACCCACGGACATCCCGAACAGGGTCAGCAGTTCTGCGTTGCCAGAGGCGGAGAGCAGAATGACCGCCCCCACCACCACGGCGTCCAGCAGCAGCACCACCGGCGAATAGACGGCGTCATAGAAGTTGGTGCGTTCCACGGCGGCATAGCTGTCACCGATGCGCCGTTCATAGCGGCGCTCCATGTAGTCCTCCAGCCCCAGCGCATGGATGGTGCGGATATTGTGCAGCGTCTCCGGCACCTGTCCGGACACGGCTGCCACGGCGTGACGGTGATCCAGCTGCGCCGCCAGCATCCGCTTCTGCACGTGGCGGGTGAACACGGCCAGCAGTGGCAGCACCAGCAGCAAAACCAGTGCCAGACCGGTGTTCTTCACGGCGATGACTCCCAGAATGGAGAGAATGCGGCAGGCGTCTGCCACCATACTGATGATGCCGGAGGTGAACAGCGCCTCCACGGCATCCACATCGCCGGAGAAGCGGCCGACCACCTCACCGGGGTTCTGGTCCACCAGCGTTGCCACCGGCAGCTGCGTCAGCTTTTGAGACATCTCCCGGCGCAGGGCATGGGTCATTTTCTGCCCGAACAGCACCAGCAGGCTCTCCTGCGCCGAGGACAGGATACCCTCCAGAGCCAGACTGCCGAAGTAGAGCAACGCCGCCAGAAGGCTCAGGGGGAGTCCCCCCGTCAGCCGGTCGATGATGCGGGCCAGCACCAGCGGCGGCAGAAGCGACGCCGCCACCGAGGCTGCCACACATAAAAGCGTCCCCACGGTCAGCAGCCGGTGCTCCCCCGCCGCCGCCCGGATGGCGGCAAACACGCCTTTTTTCTGTCTGTTTTTCATGACTGCTCCCCTCCCGTCTGACTCTCATACAGCTGGCGATACACCGGAGCGGATGCCATCAGCTCCTCATGGGTCCCCACAGTGACTTTGCCGTTCTCCATGAAGATCACCTGCCGCAGCTGTGGGAAGTGATACAGCCGGTGGGAAATCAGGAACACCACCTTGTCCTTGGCATAGTCCTGCAAATGGGCGAACACCACGTCCTCGGTGCTGCGGTCCAGCGCAGAGAAGGGGTCGCCCCGCCCCAGCCCCGGCCGGGGAGGGGCCAGCGTGCGGGCCAGCGCCAGCCGCTGGGCCTGCCCGCCGGACAGGCGGGCGCCGCTGCTGCCGATAACGGTATCGGGTCCGTTTTCCATCGCCGACACCTCCCCCTCCAGCGCCGCAGCGGCCAGATACGGCGCAGTGTTCTGTCCCTCACCGCAGAGGACGTTATTGCAAACGGTATCGGCGCTGAGCTCCGGATCGTGGCCCAGATACCCCACCGTGGCGGCGATCTGCCGGGGCGTCAGGGAGGAGAGCTCCCGCCCCCCGAACCGAACCGAGCCGCCATAGGGCGTTTCGCACAGGAACACCCGCCCCAGCGTAGACTTGCCGCAGGCCACCGCCCCGGTGATTCCGTTCGGCAGGCGGGCGGGACGATTGTTGGTCGGGATGCCCGGTGCTATCGTGCTGGTAACTACATGAAAGGAACACTGCACCATGACCTACGACTTTGATGAGATCATTGACCGGCGACATACCAATTCCGAAAACGTGGACGGCTGGCGTCCCTATATTTTCCGCTGCGACCTGGAGCGGGTCTTTCCCTACAAGGACGAGTAGTTCATCCGGATGTAGGTGGCGGACATGGAGTTCGCCGTGGCCCCGGAGATCCGGCAGGCCATTGTGGAACGGGTGAGCGGAAGATTTTGGGCTACACCATCGTCTCCGACGAGGACTACTATGAGGCGCTGCGGGCTTGGTGCCAGAGCCGCTACGACTGGATCTTCCCTGTGAGGAGCTGGCCTTCTCCCCCGGCGTCATCCCGGCCCTGTATCAGATCGTGGAGGATCTGGTGAAGCCCGACCATGGCAAGGCGCTGACCATGACCCCGGCCTACGGCTTCTTCCTCCACGCCTGCGAGTATAATGGCGTGGAGTTGGTGACGTCTCCCCTGAGGAAGGTGGAGGGATGGTTTGAAATGGACTGGGAGGACTTCCGGCGGAAGGTCGCCGACCCCGACGTCCGGGTGCCTCTCCGCCACGCAGTAGGAGCCCTTGCCCAGATGCGGGTCCTCCAGATGCGCTCCAGCTCCGTCACCACCTTGGCCGCATCCACCAGCGCACTGCACCCCTTCTCTGGGGAGGGTGGACTTGGAGAGCGCCCAGCGGGATTCCTTTTACTGGGCGCTTTACTGCTCTGACAGCACCATGGAGGCCGTCCGGGCCACAGAGGAGCGCTACCGACGGTGTTTACTACGCCAGCATCAGCATGAAGAACGGCAGCAATCCGCAGCAGTATTCCATGGGCAACGCCTCTCTGCGAGGCAGCGCCAGCCAAGACCATCCATCTGACGGCTCTGGGGACCGGGGTCGCTCAGAGCATCTACGAATAAAATCAAATGCTCCGGGATTTTCTCATCCGGCTGGGCGCCAGCGAGGCACCGCTGCCAAGGATGCCCGCAAAATGGAGCACGCTGTCGGTGCGGCAGGCGGCGCATCTGGTGTACTTCCTCTGCTTCGTCAAGACCCTCCGCAAGGAGCCGGAGACGCCGGAGTCCTGAGCCGCTTCTTACAAAGTGTAAGGCTTCGGGCATATTTTCTTCTTCCTTTCGTTCCGTTTCTCTGCTATACTGGAACCATACCAGGAAACACACGGCGGAGGTTCTTCCCTTCTCTGCCGGAAAATCGTAAGGAGGATACCACCATGCGTTATGAAATCAAAGGCACTCCCTTCCCCGTGGTGATCTGTCAGCTGGAAGACGGCGAGCAGATGGTCACGGAGCGTGGCTCAATGGTCTGGATGAGCCCTAATATGGAGATGCAGACCCATGGCGGTGGACTGGGGCGGATGTTCTCTAAAATGTTCTCCGGCG